>Ga0209646_1000272_pt1 | contig 47609 bp, 41 predicted proteins | sample AraplaL_Col_mTSA_FD_184259 | JGI IMG/M metagenome (GOLD analysis project Ga0209646, IMG submission 184259) | Arabidopsis root microbial communities from the University of North Carolina, USA - plate scrape CL_Col_mTSA (SPAdes) (version 2) | ecosystem: Host-associated > Plants > Roots >...
CGTGATCGCGCCGGCCGCGATCTCTTGCGAGAGCGCGACCGGGTGCCAGTCGTTCAACAGGACTGGATCAGGGTTCACTTAGAAACTCACTTCGGAATCGAGCCTTCCACGCCCTGCACGTAGAAGTTCATCGACAGCAGGTCCTTCACCGGCGCCGCCACGCCGGCCGCGTACTTGATGGCGCCCGATTGGTCCTTGATCGGGCCGGTGAACGGCGCGAAGGTGCCGGCGGTGAGCGCGGCCTTCTTCTCTTCGAACGCCTTGGCCGCATCGGCCGGCACCACGGCGTTCAGCGCCGACATCTTGACCATGCCTTCCTTCATGCCGCCGCGGTACTCGCCGGTTTTCCAGGTGCCGGCGATAACCGCCTTGGCGGTTTCGATGTAGTAGGGAGCCCAGTTGTTGGTGGCCGCCGTCAGGTGCGCCTTCGGTGCGAACTTGGACATGTCCGAATCCCAGCCGAACGCGTACACGCCTTTTTCCTGCGCCACTTGCAGCGTGGCCGGCGAGTCGGTGTTCTGCGCCATCACATCCGCGCCTTGCGCCACCAGGGTTTCCGCCGCCTGGCGTTCCTTGGCAGGGTCGTACCACGAGTTCACCCAGATCACCTTGGTCTTCACGCCGGGATTGACGCTCTGCGCGCCCAGCGTGAAGGCGTTGATGTTGCGGATCACCTCAGGCACGGGGAAGGAGGCGATGAAGCCCAGCGTCTTCGACTTGGTCATCTTGCCGGCGATGACGCCGTTCAGGTAGGCGCCTTCATACAAACGCGATTCGTAGGTGCCCAGGTTCTTGCCGGTCTTGAAGCCGGTGGCGTGCATGAACACCACGCCCGGCGTGGTCTTGGCGACTTTCTCGGTCGGGTTCATGTAGCCGAAGGAGGTGGTGAAAATCAGCTTGTTCCCTTCGGCCACCAGCTTGCGGATCACGCGTTCTGCGTCCGCGCCTTCCGGCACGTTTTCGACGTAGGTGGTCTTGACCTTGGCGCCGAGCTCCTTCTCCATCGCCAGGCGGGCCTGGTCGTGGGCGTAGGTCCAGCCGGCGTCGCCCACCGGGCCGACGTAGACGAAGCCGATCTTCAGCGGCTCGGCCGCGAACACGGAGGCGGACATGCCGATGGTGGCGGCGGCCAGCGCGGCCACGGCCAGTACTTTGCGACGATTGATCATACGGTTTCCTTTGATGGGCAGGGTTTAGAAGTGGTATTCGGCGCGGACCATCGGCGTCTTGGCCGTTGCGCCTGGGTTGTGGGTGTCCGGGTTGCCGAACTTGTTTTTCCAGAACTGGTATTCGACGCCGACCTTGAAGGTGTTCTTGGCCGCGCCGACCGCGCCGCTCAAGTCGTACATGACCTGCATGTCGATGTTGGTCTCGCGCGCGGTGTCGCCGCCGAATTCGTTCTTGCCCTTGGTGCCGATGAAGTTGGCGAAGCCTTCGAACGACAGCGGGATGCCAATGTTGAACGGGATGCCCCATGCGGCGGTCAGCATCGGGTGGGTCTTGTAGGCGTAGCGCGGGGTGGCGGCGCCGGTGAAGGTGTTGAACGGTGCGTTGCTCTCCCACAGGGCGAGCAGGCTGACGTCGAGGAAGCCCGGCACGTCCATCATCAGCGTCGGGCCGGCGACGACCATGCGCTTCTTGGAGTTGTAGCCGGCGTCGGTCTTGCTGTTGAAATCGAAGCCCGCAGTGGCGCCGACGCCGCGCACCGGACCGAAGGCCCAGCTGTTGCCGGTGACTTTGCCCAGGTCCAGCGTGTGGCGGTACAGCGCGTACGCTTCATGCGCGCCGCTCTTGGCGCCGGCCGACGACGGGTCCACTTCCGACGACATCAGCAAGTCGACGCTGAAGAAGTTCTTGCCGTACTTGTAGCCGGAGACGCTGCTCAGGTTGACGATGTTCTTGGTGATGTCCTTGTCGTTGAACGGTTCGGCGAACTTGGTGCCGTAGCGGTAGCTGAGCGAGGTGTCGCTCCAGTCGGCGGCGTGGGCGGCGCAGGCGCAGCAGGCGAGAAGGGCGAAGGCGGTGCGGGAGGCGAGACGGGACATCATGGAACTCCATTCAGTGAGATTAAAGACGGCAAAAGCAGGACAGCACGGTTTGTAAGAACTTCTTTTGTATCCAATTCGTTTTTGTGATTGGATTCAATCTCATCGACATCTCTAGCAATTCCTGGGCCACACGCTAGTATCCGGATAGTGCCTCGGCCAGGTTCACTTTCTTGTCCTGCTCATGCAGGTGCAGGCGCGCTTCGATTTCCAGCAGGTGGTGCTCGATCAGATGGATGGCTTCCTTGACCTTGCGCTGCTCGATCAGCGTGGCCAAGTCCTGGTGCTCGTCGTTCTCGCACATGGTGGCGCCGGGCGCCTCGTACAGCGCGATGATCAGCGAGCAGCGCGACACTAGCTCCGCCATGAAGCGCTGCAGCACCTGGTTGCCGGCCAGCTCCGCCAGCAGGATGTGGAACTCGCCGCCGAGCCGTATCCAGCCGGCGCGGTCGCCGGTGCGGCGGGCCTGGTCCTCTGCGTGCAGCGCGGCGCGGATCTGCTTGAGCGAGGCGGGCGTGGCGTTGCGTATCACCAGCGGCACGATCTCGCGTTCGATGGCGCGGCGGGCGGCGAAGATGTCGCGCGCTTCCTCCGGCGTGGGCGAGGCGATCACCGCGCCGCGATTGGGCCGCAGCTCGATGATGTGGTCGTGCGCCAGCCGTTGCAGCGCCTTGCGCACGGTGGTGCGGCTGACCTGATACAGCTCGCAGAAATCGGCTTCGCCCAGGTGGGTGCCGGGCGGCAGGCGGTGGCTCATGACGGCATTGACGACCGCGCGGTAGATGCGCAGGTCGACGGCGGTGGTCCCGCGCTTGATGGTGGAAGGCGCGTCCGCAACGACGGCCGCGGTGGCGGCCTTGCGAGGTTTGCGTTTGCCTTGTAATGGCATTGATCGATTCTCCGTGAGGGTGGTGCTCACACTGCATAAAGCAGGAACCATGCTAACTACATCGTGTACAAAGCTGCGTTGAAGCTGTCTTGTATTGTGTACGAAAATACTTTGTTTTGTCCTCATTTTTGAGCGCCGCGCACATTTTTGGTGAAAAACTGTGTCATATTTAGTGCACTCTCCGGTCCAAAACAGAGCGTTCGCGGTGGATCGCGTGTGGCATGCTAATTGCGTCTGTTTTTGTATTCAATTTGTATACGATGAGGGAAGCGCCGATGACAGAGCCGCGCCTGAAGATGCTGGGCATCTCCAAGATTTACCCTTCCGTGGTGGCCAACGCCGCGGTCGACCTGACCGTCATGCCGGGCGAGATCCATGCGGTGCTGGGCGAGAACGGCGCCGGCAAAAGCACGCTGATGAAGATCATCTACGGCGTGACCAAGCCCGATGAAGGCCAGATCATGTGGGAGGGGAAGCAGGTCAACATCCACTCGCCGCACGACGCGCGCAAGCTGGGCATCGGCATGGTGTTCCAGCACTTCGCGCTGTTCGAGACGCTGACCGTGGCCGAGAACATCGCGCTGGCGCTGGACGAGAAGATCGCGCCGGCCGCGCTGGCGCCGCGCATCCGCGCCGTCTCCGAACAATACGGTTTGCCGCTGGACCCACAACGGCTGGTGCACAGCATGTCGGTCGGCGAGCGGCAGCGGGTGGAGATCGTGCGCTGCCTGCTGCAGTCGCCGCGGCTGTTGATCATGGACGAGCCGACCTCCGTGCTGACGCCGGACGCGGTGCTCAAGCTGTTCGAATCGCTGCGGCGCCTGGCCTCCGAAGGCGTCAGTATCCTGTACATCAGCCATAAACTCGACGAGATCCAGTCCCTGTGCGACAAGGCCACCGTGCTGCGCGGCGGGCGTGTGTCCGGCACCGCCAATCCGAAGGAGGAAAGCGCGAAGTCGCTGGCGGAATTGATGATCGGCCGCGAGCTGCCGGTGTGCGTGCACAAGCCGCGCGAACCGGGCGAGGTGCTGCTGGCGCTCGACCAGCTCAATGTGCGCAGCGAGGATCCATTCGGCACGCGGCTCAAGGACGTCAGCCTGGAGCTGCGCAGCGGCGAGATCGTCGGCATCGCCGGCATCTCCGGCAACGGCCAGCAGGAATTGTTGAAGGCCATCTCCGGCGAGCGCGCGCTGGCCGCCGGCAGCGGCGCGATCCGCCTGTGCGGGCAGGACGTGGGCAAGCTCGATGCCGCGCAACGGCGCCAGCTGGGGCTTGGCTTCGTGCCCGAGGAGCGGCTGGGACGCGGCGCCGCGCCCGACCTGTCGCTGGCCGATAACGCGCTGCTGACCGGCTATCTGCCGGCCGCCAACACCGGCATGGTCAAGCGCGGGCTGATACAGCGCGGCGCGGTGCGCGAGTTCGCGCGCAAGGTGATCGAGCGCTTCAACGTCAAGTGCGGCAGCGAGGAGTCGGCGGCGGCCAGCCTTTCGGGCGGTAACCTGCAAAAGTTTATCGTCGGCCGCGAGATCGCGCTGGCGCCCAAGGTGATGGTGTTCGCGCAGCCCACGTGGGGCGTGGACATCGGCGCCGCCATGCTGATACGGCAGGCCATCATCGACATGCGCGACCAGGGCGTGGCGGTGCTGGTGCTGTCCGAGGAGCTGGACGAATTGTTCATGATGAGCGACCGCATCGCCGTGCTGGCGGACGGGCGCTTGTCGAAGGCGGTGCCGGCGGGCGGCACCAGCATCAACCAGATCGGCGTGTGGATGAGCGGCGATTTCGACTACCAGGGAGCAGAACATGTCGCGGCTTGAACAACGCCCGGAACCTTCGCGTTCGATGATGCTGGCGTCGCCGCTGATCGCGGCGGCGGCCATGCTGCTGACCGGCTCCGCGCTGTTCTTCTTCCTCGGACAGGAACCGCTGCATGCGTTCTACGTCTACTTCATCAAGCCGTGGACCACGCTGTACGGCGTGGGCGAGCTGCTGCTGAAGGCGACGCCGCTGATCCTGTGCGGCGTGGGCCTGGCGATCGGCTTCCGCGCCAACGTCGCCAACATCGGCGCCGACGGCCATCTGACGGTGGGCGCGATCGCCGCCGGTGCGGTGGCGCTGTATTTCGACGAGGTGCAGGCGTGGTGGGTGCTGCCGCTGATGCTGGTGGCCGGTGCGCTTGGCGGCATGCTGTGGGCCGCGATTCCCGCGCTGCTGCGCACGCGCTTCAACACCAGCGAAATCCTCGTGAGCCTGATGCTGGTGTACGTGTCGTATCACTTGCTGAGCTATCTGGTGCACGGGCCGATGCGCGATCCGGCCGGCTTCAACTTCCCGCAGTCGAAGATGTTCAGCGATTCGGCCACCTTGCCGCTGCTGGTCGAGGGCCTGCGGGTGAACGCGGCCTTCATCCTGTCGCTGCTGGCTGCGGGTGCGGCCTGGTTCTTCTGCAAGCACACCTTCGCCGGCTACCGCATGCAGGTGAGCGGCATGGCGCCGGCCGCCGCGCTGTACGCCGGCTTCAGCGAACCGCGCAACGTGTGGCTGGCCTTCATGGTCAGCGGCGCCTTGTCCGGCATCGCCGGCGTGGGCGAGGTGGCCGGGCCGCTGGGACAGATGCAGCCGTCGGTGTCGGCCGGCTACGGCTTCGCCGCCATCATCGTCGCGTATGTCGGGCGCTTGCATCCGCTGGGCGTGGTGCTGTCGGCGTTGTTGATGTCGTTGCTGTACATCGGCGGCGAAACGGCGCAGATCGAGCTGCAGGTGCCGTCGGCGATCACCGGCATGTTCCAGGGCCTGCTGCTGTTTTACCTGCTGGCCGCGGACCTGTTCATCCACTACCGCTTCAAGCCGCGCGCGCGGCACCTGCCTGTCACCGTTGGAGAAACCGCATGATCAGCACCGAACTGTTAATCGCCTTCCTCGCCAGCACGGCGGGCGCCGCCACGCCGCTGGTGGTGGCTTCGATGGGCGAGCTGGTGACCGAGCGTTCCGGCGTGCTCAATCTGGGCATGGAGGGCATGATGCTGGTGGGCGCCGTGGTGGGCTTCGGCGTCACGCTGGGCACGGGGCAGATGTGGCTTGGCTTGCTGGCCGCGATGGTGGCGGGGATGCTGATGTCGCTGATCTTCGGCTTCCTGGTGCTGACGCTGCAGACCAACCAGGTGGCCACCGGATTGGCGCTGACCTTGTTCGGCATCGGGCTGTCGGCCTTCATGGGGCGCGGCTTTGTGGGGCAGACGGTGGAGCCGATGCCGCACCTGCATTTTCCGCTGCTGTCCGACCTGCCGTTCGTCGGGCCGCTGCTGTTCCGCTTCGACGCGATGGTGTATGGATCGGTGGCGCTGGTGCTGCTGGTCGGCTGGATGCTGGCGCGCACGCGGCTTGGGCTGGTGATACGCGCGGTGGGCGAGTCGCCGCACAGCGCGCATGCGATCGGCTTTCCGGTGATCGGCCTGCGTTACGGCACGGTGTTGTTCGGCGGCGCGATGGCCGGTTTGGGTGGCGCCTACCTGTCGCTGGCGCTGACGCCGATGTGGGTCGAGGGCATGACGGCAGGACGCGGCTGGATCGCGCTGGCGCAGGTGGTGTTCGCGACGTGGAAGCCGCGCGGCGTGATGGTGGGCGCCTATCTGTTCGGCGGCGTGACGGTGCTGCAGTTCCACGGGCAGGGCATGGGGCTGGATATTCCGTCGGAGTTCCTGTCGATGCTGCCTTACCTCGCCACGATCGTGGTGCTGGTCATCATCTGCCGGAATCCGCAGACAATATTGTTGAATAAACCCATGTCCCTGGGGCAGAACTTCAAGCCGGATTAAAATACGCGGCATGACAACCTACAATGTGCGCGTGGACCCGAAAGGACTGACGTTTGCGGCCGACGAATCGCAAACGCTGCTGGCCGCTGCGGAGCAGGGCGGGGTGACGCTGCCCAGTTCCTGCCGCAACGGCACCTGTCGCACCTGCATCTGCCTGAGCACTAGCGGTACGGTGCGCTACAAGATCGAGTGGCCAGGCCTGAGCTTCGATGAAAAACGTGAAGGCTACATCCTGCCTTGCGTAGCCGTCGCCGAAAGCGATCTTGTTATCGTGGCGCCCGCCGCCGGTATGCGCCCGGCCCCACCTGATACTGGCGCTTGAAGGCGCGGTTGAAGGCCGCTTCCGATTGATAGCCCACCGCTTCGGCGACGTCGCCCGCTTGCCGGCCGGCGTCCAGCAGGCGCGCGGCCTGCGCCATGCGCAGTTGCGTCAGTACGGAGGCCGGCGCGGCGCCGGCGGCCTGCTTGAACAGGCGCGCGAAGGTGGCGCGCGACATGTGGCATGCCGCCGCCAGTTGTTCCAGTGTCCACGCCCGCTGCGGCGCGGACAGCATGCCGTCCAGCGCGGCCAGCAGGCGGCGCTCCGCCAGCACGGCGAACAGTCCCGGTACCGCCATCGATTGTTCCAGCCAGCTGCGTATCGATAACGCGAACAAGGCCGACGCCAGCTGCCGCACGATGGCTTCCGAGCCGGCGCGCGGCGCTTCCGCCTCCGCCTGCAGCATGGCGATCAGGTGGTTCAGGCCTTGCGCGTCGGCGCGGTTCGCGGTGCGCACCACCAGCATCGGCGGCAGCGCGGCCAGCAGGCCGTTGGCGCCGTCGTCGTCGAAGCGGAATTCGCCGCACAGGATGTCGGTGGCGGGGCCGTCGCCATTGTTGCCTTCGTAGCGCAGCAGGCCGGGCGCCACGTGCATCGGCGAGGCCTGCGCCGGATCGCCGATGTAGAGCCGGTGCGCGGCGCCGTGCGGGAAGACGATCAGGTCGCCCGCTTGCAGCGTTATGCCGTCGGCGCCGTCCACCAGCGCGGTGCCGCGCACGATCAGGTGGTAGGGCGCGATGCCGCTGGCGCTCGCCGGGTGGTCCAGCACCCACGGCGCGCCGAAGTGACAGCGCGTGTCCAGCGCGGTGCGCATCGGGTACAGCGAGAGCAGGCGGCTGAGGGTGTCCATGGTGAAGTTGAAATGAGACGAATGAGCAAATTGTAGCGCGGATCGGGCATTCAGGATCTTAGTCGGTGAGCCTAGACTGTTTCCATACCAACTCACCTGAAAGGAAACATCATGTCCCGTCTGACTACTCAAGCTGTCTCGGAAGCCACCGGCCACGCTGCGCAATTGTTCACCGCCATCAAGGGCTCGCTCGGCAAGGTGCCGAATGCCTACGTGACGTTGGGCACCAACAGCCCGATCGCGCTGGAAACCGCGCTGAATATGGACGCCGCGCTGCGCAAAAGCAGCCTGTCGGCGAAGGAAGTGGAAGTGGTCAAGCTGGCCGTGAGCCAGGATGCGCAGTGCGACTACTGCCTGGCCGCGCATACGCTGGCGGGCGCCAGGTCCGGCTTGGGCGGCGAGACGATGCTGAACGTGCGCCACGGCCAGGCCAGCGGCGACGCGCGCGTCGATGCGCTGGCAGCTTTCGCGCATACCGTGTTCACCACCAGCGGCGAGGTGCCGGCGGAGGTGGTGGCGGCGGTCAAGCAGGCCGGCTACAGCGACGCGCAGATCGTCGATGCGCTGCTGGCGATTGCCACGATCACCTTCACCAACCTGTTCAACCGGGTGAACGCGACGACGCTGGATTTCCCTCCTGCGCCTTAAGCCTGCGGGCCGCCGTCGCCGCGTTTGCGCAGGCGGCTCAGTAGCGCATCGGTCGATTCGCTGAGCGGCACGCCGTGGCGCCGCATCAGCTGGATGTTCAGCACCATGTTCTCCAGCACCAGCTTGGCCGCCACGGCCAGCAGCGTCAGGTGCTTGTCTTCCTCGCTGAAGCTTTCCATCGCTTCGGCCATCTCGCACAGGTGGTTGGAGATCAGGCCGCGCAGATCGTGCTCGTCGAACGGCAGGTCGGCGAAATCGATCGGATCTTCCTTCTCCACTTCTTCCATCAACAGTTCCAGCTCTTGCGGTGTGATCGTCATGCGGCGCTCCGTTAGTTGATGCGGTTTTATTTTATGCGATTCAGGCATAGAATCTGAATTCCCGTCGAATAAACCAACAAGCATAACGATGGCGCAACTCATTTTTACCCAGCAACTGGCCCGCTTCATGGAGGTGCCGCAGGTGGAGACCAGCGCGGCCGATCTGCGCGGCGCCCTCGACGCCGCCTTCGCCGACCATCCACGGCTGCGCGGTTACGTGCTCGACGAGCAGGGCCACTTGCGCGAGAACGTCGTCATCTTCATCGACGGCCAGCGCACCCGCGAGCGGAAATTATTGAACGATGCGCTCGTGCCGCATTCCAAAGTCTATATCTTGCAAGCTCTTTCTGGAGGTTGACATGTCTGACCGCGCCTACATCGGCACTCGCAAAGGATTGTTCGAAATCTACCGCACGCACGAGGCGTGGCATCTGGACCGGCAGCATTTCCTGGGCGATCCGGTGACGATGGTGTTGCCGGACCGGCGCGACGGCACCTTGTACGCGGCCCTGAACCTGGGCCACTTCGGCGCCAAGCTGCACCGGCGCGACCCGGGCAGCGAGCAGTGGACCGAGGTGGCGGTGCCGGCCTTCCCGGTCAAGCCGCAGGACTCGACCGATCCGGTGGAGTGGACGCTGAAGCAGATCTGGTCGCTGGCGGCGGGCGGGCCGGATCAGCCGGGCGTGCTGTGGGCCGGCACCTTGCCGGGCGGCCTGTTCCGCTCGAACGACCGGGGCGACAGCTGGCATCTGGTGGAGTCGCTGTGGAATGTGCCGGAGCGCTCGCAGTGGATGGGCGGCGGCTACGATGTGCCGGGTATCCACAGCATCTGCGTCGATCCGCGTAACAGCAAGTCGGTGCTGGTGGGGATTTCCTGCGGCGGCGCCTGGCTGACCAACGACGGCGGCGAAAGCTGGAGCATGCGCGCCAAGGGCATGCTGGCCCGCTACATGCCGCCGGAACTGGCCGAGGCGCAGCAGGTGCAGGATCCGCACCGCATCGTGCGCTGTCCGTCGGAGCCGGACAAGCTGTGGTGCCAACATCACAACGGCATCTGGCGCAGCGTGGACAACGGCGCCAACTGGACCGAGGTGATCAGCGCGCCGTTGTCCAATTTCGGTTTCGTGACGGCGGTGCATCCCAAGGACGGCGAGACGGCGTGGTTCGTGCCGGCCGAGGCGGACAGCAAGCGCTACGCCGCGCATGCGGCGCTGGCGGTCACGCGCACCAACGATGGCGGCAAGACGTTCACCGCCTGGCGCGGCGGCCTGCCGCAGCAGCATTGCTATGATTTGGTGTATCGCCACGGCCTGGCCGTCAGCGATTGCGGGCAGATACTGTTGATGGGATCGACCACCGGCGGCGCCTGGCTGTCGGAGGATGGCGGCGGCCAGTGGCAGACCATCTCCACCACCTTGCCGCCGATTTACTCGGTCAGCTTCGCCTAGTTAGTTGGCGTAGGCCAGGAACATATCGACGGTCGCCTCGACCACTTTTTTCTGCGTGGCCGCGTCCAGCGGCGGCTGGTTCAGCGTCACTTGCGGCCAGAAGGCAAAGGTCTTCAACTGGCCGCTCAGCATTTGCGGGGCCAGCACCGGGTCGGCCTTGAGCAGCTTGCCGTCGGCTTGCGCCGCGCGCAGCCAGGCTACGGCTTCCTCTTCCTTGCGGCTCAGCCGCGTCACCATCTCCTGCGCCCGCTCGGGCGAGTGGATGGATTCGGCGATCGCCACCCGCGCCAGATCCAGGAAGTAGCCGTCCTGGAGCATGGCCATCTTTTTCCACATCAAAGACAGTAATTGCTCGCGCATCGGCACGGCCGGGTCGTAGGGCTGGTGCTCCTGCGCCATCGAACTATTCCACAACTCGTGCAATATCTGCGCGAACAGTTCGTCTTTACTGGGGAAGTGGTTGTACACCGTGCGCTTGGACACGCCTGCGGTGGCGGCGATCTTGTCCATGCTGGTCGATTCGAAACCGCTGACGCGGAATTCCGCGATGGCGGCGTCGACGATGGCCTGGCGTTTGCGGTCGGTCAGTTTGAGGGGCAGGTTCATGGCTTTATTTTACACCGGCTAGTTTACTTTTTAAAAGATAAGAACTACACTGTGTAGTGTACATTCTCAATCCAGGAGTTGCCCATCATGGCTTATCAATCCGCTATCGCCGAATCCGACCTCGACGGCTTGTCCGTGCCCAGCGCGCCGCGCACGCGGGACGGCAAGTTCCGCAATCCGGTCAAGATGCACCAGATGGGCTTCATCCAGTCGCTGGGCGTCATGCTGCGCTTCGCCTTCGACAAACCCAAGGACACCGTGCCGCGCCAGGCCATTCCCGTTCATGCGATCACGCAGCAGCAGTTATTGGATGCTCCGGATCGCAGCCTGTTCCGCCTGGGACACTCGACGGTGCTGCTCAAGCTCAACGGCCATTTCTGGCTGACCGATCCGGTGTTTTCCGAGCGCGCGTCGCCGGTGCAGTGGGCCGGGCCGCAGCGTTTCCACCAGACGCCGATCAGCATCGAGGAGCTGCCGCCGATCAAGGGCATCATCCTGTCGCACGACCATTACGACCATCTGGACTACGCCGCAGTGATGAAGCTGGCCGCCAAGACCGCGCATTTCATCACGCCGCTGGGCGTGGGCGACCGCTTGATTGGCTGGGGCATTCCGGCCGCCAAGGTGCGGCAGCTGAGCTGGTGGGAATCGACCCATGTGGCGGGCCTGAAGCTGGTGGCAACGCCGGCGCAGCACTTCTCCGGCCGCAGCCTGAGCGACCGCAACAAGACGCTGTGGGCATCGTTTGTGATCGAGGACCGCGATGTGAAGGTGTTTTTCAGCGGCGATAGCGGATATTTCGACGGTTTCAAGGAAATTGGCCGCCGCTATGGCCCGTTCGACCTGACCATGGTGGAGACCGGCGCCTATGATCCGCAATGGCCGGACGTCCACATGCAGCCGGAGGAATCGCTGCAGGCCCACATCGACCTGCGCGGCAAGGTCATGCTGCCGATCCATAACGGCACCTTCGACCTGTCGCTGCACGCCTGGCATGACCCGTTCGACCGCATCCACGAGCTGGCAGCGGAGCGCCGGCTACCGCTGGCCACGCCTGAAATCGGCAAGGCGCTCGACATCCACCAGCCGCTGGCGGATGGCCGCTGGTGGGACGAGGTAAAGGCATTGGAAGCGGCAATGTCCGCCAGCTAAAACCGGTGGGGTCAAGTCTGGCAATCGGACACGAGCTCTGCGGTAGGCGCGCGCCTAGCGCAGAGCTCGTGTCCGATTGCCAGACTTGACCCCAATTCTACGGTTAAGCTCGTGTCCGAATGTCAGACTTGACCCCAATTAGGTGGACCCCAATTAGGCGACGATATTGATCAGCTTGCCGATGGTTTCGCCTTGGGCGTTGATTTGCGGCTTGGGCGGGGCGGTCAGGTCGGCCGGCAGTACTTGCTCGGCGCGGGATGGACGTTCTATCGCATTGTTCAGATTCGGGGCCGGCGTCGCCTTCAGCGGCGGCGCGGATGCCTGAGCGCTTTGTTGCTGGGTATCGCTCAGCGTCTGCTTGTCCTTGGTCAGCTGCACGCGGCTTTGCTCCAGCCGGCTGGCGTCCTGGTTCACGCGCGACTGGTCCGTTTGCACTTGCCTTTCGGCCTGTGCAATCGATGCCTGCAGCGCACTGACGGACGTTACGGAAGCCACGGTCTAACCCCTAAGCAAGAATTCCAGGCATGGTAAGGCAGAATCGTATTGAGCACGATCAATTGAAGAGTAGGCCACAAAAACAAAAAAGGCAAGGCTGACCACGCCTTGCCTGTGAGGGAGACAGGTTGTTTAGAAGCGGTACAGCACCGATGCTTCCCAGGTGCGGCCAAACAGCGGACGCGCGTTGATCGGTCCGGTGCCGCCGGCGGTCAGGCGGGAATTGCCTTCGGTCAGGCCCAGTTCGTTGTTGAGGTTGGTGCCGCTGAGGCGCACTTCGATCTTGTCGCCCAGCGAGAACAGCACGCCGGCGTCGATGGTGCGGTAGGACGGCAGGTATTGCTGGTTGGCCTGGTCAGCCCAGCGCTCGCCGATCGAGGTGTAGGTGGCGTAGAGCTTGGCCGAGTTGCCGTCGCCGAAAGGAATCCGGTAGGTCGGCGTGAAGCGGAACTGCAGCTTCGGCTGGCGCTGGACCGTTTTGCCGGCGGTCTGCGGATTGTCGCGGTATTCCGATTTTTGGTAGTCGCCGGTCAGTGACAACTGCAGGTTTTCGATCGGACGTACGGCCAGTTCGAATTCCAGGCCGTTGCCCTTGGAGCCGCTGATCGAGTGCAGCTCGCGGCCGTCGGCCAGGATCTGCGTGAAGGCGATGCCGTCGAATTCCGTGTGGAAGGCGTTGATGTAGGCGCTGTACAGCTGGGTCGCGGTCTTGAAGCCGATTTCGTACTGGCTCACTTTCGGCGTCGGCAGGATGCTGCGGTCGTTGGCGGTCTGCTGGTTGCCGGCGCCACGCAGGTCGTCGAACGAGATGAAGGTGTGGCCGCGGTTGGCGCGCACGAACACGGCCGTATCCTTGGCCAGCTTGTAGTTGCCGCCGATGGTGAAGGAGTTGGCGCTGTCGGTGCGGCTCAGGTAGGTGTTGGAGCCGTCCGGCATCGAGGTGCCGTTGTTGTACACGGTCAGCGGATTGTTGTCGGTGTCGCCCGAGGCCAGGTTGGAGATCGTGCCGCTGATCTTCTGCTGTTCATGGCGCATGCCGAAGTCGACCTTGATGCGGTCGTTGACTTTCCACTCGTCCGAGATGAAGCCGGCGGTGTTGCGGCCGTCGTACGAGGCGACCGGCGCGTAGAACACATTGCCGTCGGTGCCGTTCTTCGACACGACCACGCCGTTGTTCAGGGTCACGTTGATCAGGCTGGCCTGCGGCACGGCCGACATCAGATGGCTGTTGCCCAGGTACCAGACGTCATGCGACGAGTAGTCGGCGAAGTAGCCGCCCACGGTGAGCGTGTGGCCGTGGCCGATATCCTTGCTGACGCGCAGTTCGTCCGTAAACGATTTTAATTGTTTTTCCACCGACCACAGGCCGGCCTGCACCACCTGCTGGTTGCCATCGACCGCGCCGCCGTGCACATAGGTGGCGGTGCCGGCCGTGGCCAGCTTGCCGCCGGCCGCAGCGACCGTGGCCGCGTTGCCGTTGGCCGAGGCGATCGCCGCGTTCAGGTAATCGTTCATCGACAGCGGGTTGTTACCGGTGAACATGGCGTTGGTGTTGAGGTCGCCGTCGAAGCGGTTGAACTTGTTCGATACGCTCCACTCGCCGATCTTCTGGTCGAAGTCCGCGCCGAACACGGTGGCTTTCAGGCCGCGTCCGTCCGCTAGGTCTCGGTTGAGCGTCTTGCCGGGCGCCGCCTCGATGGTGAAGTTGCGCATCTCGCCGCTCATCAGCGTGCCGGTCAGTGGATTGAAGCCGGGGAATTCCGAGATCGTGTGGCCGCCGTTGCTGGAGATTAGCGGCACGCCGGTGTAGAAAGCGTTCTTGTCGTCGGTGTTGCGGACGTACATGGTCAGCTTACCGTCGTCGAGCTTGCGCGTCAGCGTGGCGGTCAGCTGGTGGCCGTCGTCGGCCGGGAAGCCGGCGTCGCGCACGCCGTCGGTCTTGCGGTAGAAGCCGCCGACCGAGCCGTACCAGCCGTCGCTGATTTTTCCGCCGTAGAACATGTCGACGCGGCGCAGGCTGCCCGTGCCGGTGGTGAAGCGCACCGAGCCTTCCGGCGTGTCGCTGCCTTCCTTCAGGATGAAGTTCATCGTCGCGCCGGGCTGGGCGTTGGACCAGATGGTGGACGGGCCGCCGCGCAGCACTTCAACGCGCTCGACCGTGTCGTCCAGGCGGAAGGCCGACGAGCCTTCGAAGAACGACAGCGTCGGCGGCGGGAAGATCGGGTTGCCCATCAACTGCACCGAGACGAACGGCGAATCGCTGCCGGACGGGAAGCCGCGCACCTCGATGTTGGCGCCGGACTGGCCGCCGGTCGATTCCGCATACACGCCCGGCACGATTTTCATGATGTCGGCGGTGCTGCTTGGGGAGGCTTGCTTCAGTTGCTCTTCGGTGGCGGTGGTGATCGAGAAGGCCGAGTCGACCTTGCGCACGCCGCGCGCCGAGGCCACGCCGGTGACGACCACTTGCTGGACTTCGGCGGCGACTTCCTTGGTGGGGGCTACTTCGGCAGGGGCGGCGCTCTGGGCTTGCGCGGCGGTCTGGTTGACGAGCGTGAGGACGGCAGCCGTGACTGCGGATAACAAGAACGGATTCTGGCTTTTCATGTGGTCTGTGCTTTCTTATGGTGTAAATCGTCTCCTGGACGGCGCGCCACCAGCAAAAACCGCCTGCGGTAGTTCCATCCCCATCTTCCACGATTCGTGAAGATGGGCCATTGAAACAAGAAATGATATCGATGTCAATCGAAATGTTATCGATGTCATTTTTCGCGACAAACGAAAATTTTCTGTCATAATGCGTGCGCATACCCTGTTTCCAACCTATGAGCGATCAATGCCTTCGAATAAGTCTGTAGCCCGCAAAGCCGAAACAGCATTGACGATGGAGGACCTGGCCAAGCTGGCCGGCGTCTCCAAGATCACCGTTTCACGCGCCCTGCGCGACAGTCCGCTGGTGACGGCGGAGACGCGGGAGAAGATCCGCACCTTGGCGAACGAGCAGGGCTACCGTTTCAATGTGAGCGCGCGCAATCTGCGCATGGGCCGCAGTTATTCGGTGGCGGTTGTGGTGGAAATGACACCCGTGCGCGGCCGGCCGATGTCCGATCCGTATCCGCTGGAGCTGTTGGGCGGCATCACGCAGGAGCTGACCACGGCCGGCTACAGCGTGGTGCTGACGTCGAAGCAGTTGATGAACACCGCGCCGGTGCAGGGCGCCGACGGTTTGATCCTGCTGGGACAAGGCTCGCACGGCGAGGCGGTGCGCACCTTGCAGCAGACCGGCATGCCGCTGGTGGTGTGGGGCGCGCCGGAAGCCGACACCGACTACATCGTGGTCGGCTCGGACAATCGGAAGGGCGGCATCAGCGCCGCCGAGCGCTTCATCGCGCAGGGCCGGCAGAAGCTGGTGTTCCTGGGCGACGTCGATCACGCCGAGGTGCAGGAACGCTGCGCCGGCTTTATCGACGCGATGGGCGGGCGGGCGACGGTGCACATCATCCGTCCCAAGGCCTTCACCTTCGAGGCGGGCTTCGACAGCATCTCGGCGCTGTTGAAAAAGAAGGGCGCCATATTCGACGGCGTGTTTGCCGCCAGTGACTTGCTGGCCATGGGCGCGATCCGCGCGCTGGCCGAGAAGAATTTGCGGGTGCCGGAGAATGTCTCCGTCATCGGCTACGACGATACGCCCGGCGCGGCCAGTTTCGTGCCGCCGCTGACCAGCGTGCACCAGTATCTGCGCGACGGCGGCGTGTTATTGGCCAAGAAGATGTTGGGCCTGATCGAAGGCCAGCCGGTGGCGTCCGAAATGCTGCCGACCACCTTGATGGTACGCCAGACCTAGTTTCCCCCTGAATTAAGCTGAAAACCTCGAAAAACCGGCTTTTTTCAAAATTCAAACCGCTTTGAATCGCATTTTTAAGGAATACGCTGTGCAACAACACACCTATCCCCTCGAAGCCTGGTGCATCCGCGAGACCAGTTTCGACACCGACTCCCACTTTCTCGACGAGACCCTGTTCGCTTTGGGGAACGGCTACATCGGCTTGCGCGGCACCGGCGAGGAGGGCTACAGCGGCCCGGCCGGCACCTCGCTCGATGGCACCTACCTGAACGGCTTCTACGAATCGGAGCCGATCCAGTATCCGGAGGCGGCCTACGGCCTGGCCAAGGTGAACCAGTTCATGCTGAACGTGCCGAACGCGAAGGGCATCGAGCTGTGGCTGGAGGACGAGCGTTTTGACCTGCTGGCCGGTTCCGTGCAGGCCTACGAGCGTGTGCTGGACTTCCGCACCGGCGTGTTGACCCGCACCGTGGAGTGGACCTCGCCGCTGGGCCGCAGCGTGAAGATGCGCAGCCGCCGCCTGGTGTGCTTCGAGAACAAGCATCTGTTCGCGATCGAGTTCGAAGTGACGCCGCTGAACTTCGCGGGCCGCGTGCGGCTGGTGTCGTCGCTCGACGGCGCGGTGAAGAACCAGGAGGCGGGCGACGATCCGCGCGTGGGTTCGGCGGTGTCGGGCCAGTCGCTGCACATGGTGGGGCATGAGCAGAACGTCGGCTTCGCGGCGCTGGTGCAGCGCACGCACAACAGCGGCTTCATGCTGGTCAGCGCCACCGATACCGAGTTGACGGGCGCCGATGCGACCATCGAGATCGCGCAGGTGGAGCAGCGCCTCACGCAGACGTATGAGCTGCAGGCGCAGGCGGGCCAGCGCATCGTGCTGACCAAGTACGGCAGCTATTTCTCGTCGCGCGACTACACCGAGGCGGAGCTGATGTGGCGCAGCAAAGACACGCTGGCCACCGCCAGGGCCGGCGGCTTCGAAGACCTGCGCCTGGCGCAGGAACAGTACCTGGCCGATTTCTGGCAGCAGGCCGACGTGCAGATCGCCGGCGACGACGCGCTCCAGCAAGGCATCCACTTCAACCAGTTCCACCTGCTGCAATCGGTGGGCCGCGACGGCAAGACCAACATCTCCGCCAAGGGCGTGACGGGCGAGGGCTACGAAGGCCACTATTTCTGGGACACGGAAATCTACATCTTCCCGTTCTTCCTGTACTCGAAGCCGGAGATCGCCCGCAAGCTGCTGGAGTACCGCTACGCCGGCCTGCCAAAGGCGCGCGAGCGTGCGCGCCAGATGTCGCACGCCACCGGCGCGCTATACCCGTGGCGCACCATCGCCGGCGACGAGTGCTCGGCCTACTTCCCGGCGGGGACGGCGCAGTACCACATCAACGCCGATATCGCCTACTCCATCAAGCTGTACATGGAAGCGACCGACGATCAGGAATACCTCGTCAAGCACGGCGCGGAAATCGTGATGGAGACGGCGCGCATCTGGATGGGCATCGGCAGCTACGACCGCGAAGGGCGCTTCTGCATCAACCAGGTGACGGGGCCGGACGAATACACGGCGCTGGTCAACAACAACTACTACACCAACGCGATGGCGCAAATGCACCTGAACTTCGCGGCCTCCATCGCGGAGCAGCTGCAGGCACAGGCGCCGTCGGAGTTCGCGCGCATCGCCGCCGCCACCGCGCTGGATGCGGGCGAACCAGCCGCATGGCGCCGCGCCGCATCGCTGATGAACCTTCCCTACGACGACGCGCTGCAAATCCATGCGCAGGACGACAGCTTCCTGTCCAAGAAGGTGTGGGATTTCGCCAACACGCCGAAGGAAAACTATCCGCTGCTGCTGAACTACCACCCGATGGTGATCTACCGCCATCAGGTCTGCAAGCAGGCGGACGTGGTGCTGGCGCTGCTGCTGCTGTCCGACCAGTTCACGCTGGAAGACAAGCGCCGCGACTTCGATTACTACGAGGCGGTGACCACGCACGATTCGTCGCTGTCGTCCTGCATCTTCAGCATCATCGCGGCGGAAGTGGGCTACCAGGACAAGGCCTACGACTACTTCATGGAGACCGCGCGCCTCGACCTGGACGACACGCATGGCAACACGCACTACGGCGTGCACACGGCGGCGATGGCCGGCACGTGGATGGGCGTGGCGTATGGCTTCGCGGGCATGCGCGTGGTGGGCGGCGAGCTGCATTTCGCGCCGTCGCTGCCTAAGCAGTGGCAGCACTACACATTCAAGATTCATTTCAAGGGCGCGCTGCTGGAGGTGCATGTGGAGCCGGGCCGCGCGGATTATCGCCTGCTGCAAGGCGAGGCGCTGCACTTTACCCACGGCGGCGAACCTGTCGCACTGACGCTGTCGCAACCGACGCAATCGAGGAGTTTTGCATGAGCCGCTTTAAAGCCGTTATCTTTGACCTGGACGGCGTGATCACCGACACCGCCCACTATCACTACCTGGCGTGGAAGCGCCTGGCGGAATCGCAGGGCGTACACTTCGACCACGCCTTCAACGAGAACCTGAAGGGCATCGACCGCATGGGATCGCTGGACCTGATCCTGGCGTCATCCAAGCGGACGTACACTGCGGAAGAGAAGCTGGCGCTCGCCGACGAGAAGAACCGCCACTACCAGGAGCTGATCGCCACCATGTCGTCGGCCGATCTGTTGCCGGGCGCTGTGCGGACGCTGGACGTGGTGCGCGCGGCGGGCTTGCGTATCGGCCTGGCGTCTGTGAGCAAGAACGCCTTTACGGTGCTGGGTCGCCTCGGCATCACCGATAAATTCGACTACGTGGTCGACGCGGCGACCATCGCGCGCGGCAAGCCGGATCCGGAGATTTTCCTGAAGGCGGCGCGGGAACTGGGCGTGGCTCCAGACGACTGCCTGGGCGTGGAGGACGCGGTGGCGGGTGTGGCGTCGATCAAGGCGGCCGGCATGTTCGCGCTGGGGATAGGTCATCCCTTTGTGTTGACCCAGGCCGACGTGGTGATCACGAGCCTGAACGACTTTAACCTCGAATCATACTAAATAATATAAATAATAAAATTCGGAGACAGTATGAAGAACAATCGCATTCTATTTGCGCTATTTCTGATTTACTTTGTATTCGCGATCCTGCTCAACAGCGTGGGCACGGTCATCCTTCAGATCATCAACAACTACGGCGTGAGCAAGTCCAGCGCCAGCGTGCTGGAAGGCTTCAAGGACTTGCCGATTGCGGCGGTGTCCTTCCTGATCGCGTCCTTCCTGCCGCGCCTCGGCTACAAGAAGGCCATGCTGGCCGGGCTGGCCATCGTCACCGCCGCCTGCGTGGCGATGCCGGTGATTCCGTCGTTCGCCACCACCAAGCTGCTGTTTTTCTGCGTCGGCGTATCGTTCGCGCTGGTGAAGGTGTCGGTGTATTCGACACTGGGCCTGATCGCCGCAGACCGCAAGCAGCACGCCAGCATGATGAACCTGCTGGAGGGCTTCTTCATGGTCGGCGTGTTGAGCGCCTACTGGGTGTTCGGCTACTTCATCGATTCGTCCGATCCGCTGTCGCATAGCTGGTTGCAGGTGTACTGGGTGCTGGCCGTGCTGTGCGCGCTGACCTTCGCGCTGGTGCTGACCACGCACTTCAACGAGGACCTGGCCGCGTTGCCGGAAGGCCGGGGCATCGCGCAGGATTTCGCGGCCATGCTCAAGCTGTTCTTCAAGCCGCTGGTGTGCGTGTTCGTCATCACCGCGTTCTTGTATGTGCTGATCGAACAAAGCGTGGGTACTTGGCTGCCGACCTTTAACAACGAAATCCTGAAGCTGCCGGCGGCGATGAGCGTGCAGGTGACCAGCATCTTCGCCGCCTGCCTGGCGATCGGGCGCCTGTCGGCCGGCGTGTTGATGCGCAAGTTGAACTGGTATCCGGTGATGAACGCCTGCGTGATCGGCATGGCGGCCATGGTGCTGCTGGCACTCCCGCTGACGCACGACGTGGTGGCCGATCCGAACATCAGCTGGTCCACCGCTCCGCTGGCGACCTTCCTGTTCCCGCTGATCGGATTGTTCATGGCGCCGATCTACCCCGGCATCAACTCGGTGATGCTCAGTTCCCTGCCGAAGAACCAGCACTCCGCCATGACAGGTTTGCTGGTGATTTTTTCGGCGCTGGGCGGTACCACCGGATCGCTGATCACCGGCTACGTGTTCGGCAATTTCAGCGGCCACTTCGCTTTCTACCTGACGCTGGTGCCGATTTCTATCGTTCTGATTATGTTGTATTTTTTCAAAAAAGCGGTAGATGACGGTGGTGGTGGTTTCGACCCGTCCGCTATAATCAGCGGTCAACATTGAGCAATTGTCTATGAACCTGGAGCGTCTCGCGAACTTACTCGGCATGTCGAAGACTACCGTGAGCCGCGCGTTAAACGGTTACCCGGAAGTCAATGGCCGGACCCGCGAGCGCGTGCTAAAGGCGGCCAAGGAGAACGGCTACCAGCCCAACCCGATGGCGCGCTCGCTGGCGCTGGGGCGCACCAATGTATTCGGCATCATCTACCCGCTGCTGCCGGCGGACCTGGGCGATCCGATGTTCCTCGACGTGGTGGCCGGCATGTCGGCCGCGCTGGAGCGGGTCAGCAAGAACCTGATCATCGCGCCGGTGTCGCCGGCGGCGGAGCAGCCGTCGTACCAGCAGATCGTGCGCGGACGGCGGGTCGATGGACTGGTGGTCAGCCGCACGCTGGTGCGCGACGAGCGCATCGCCTTCCTGAGCAAATCCAAGTTTCCCTTTATCGCGCATGGCCGCACCGAGCTTGGCGCGCCGTACGCGTGGTTCGACTACGACAACGCGGCCGGCATCCGCATGGCGATGGAGCGCTTGCTGGGATTGGGACACCAACGCGTGGCCCTGGTCAGCGCGCCGCTGGAATTGAACTTCGCCCGCCAGCGCAAGGACGCGTTTGTAGCGGCGATGGCGTCGGCCGGGCTGGCGGTGGACACGCGCTACCTGATCGACAACACGCTGGATCGCCGCAGCGGCTACCAGGCGATGCAGCAGCTGCTGGCATGTTCGCCGCGTCCGACCGCGGTCATCGTCGACAATCATCTGTCCGGCGTAGGCGCGGTGCGCGCGCTGCTGGATGCCGGCGTCGATATCGGCAAGGAAATCTCGGTGATCGTCTGGGGCAGCATGGCCGACACGCTGGCCGGCATCGACGTCACCACCATCGACCAGCCGGACGCACACCAAGCCGGCGCCCGCATGGCCGACATGCTGCTGGCACTGGTGGACGGCAAGCCGGCCAGCGAGTTGCAGGAGCTGTGGCAGCCAGTGTTGTTGGCTGGATCAACGGTTGGAGCTTGTTAAGGAGAGGGCAATAGCAACAAAGCCTCTGCGGCACTCAAAATTGGAATAGTCTGATAATACTTCAGCACCTGTAAATCCCTATCTCCGGATACGATAGCATCGGCATGGGCTGACACGGCACAGGCGAGGACAATATCGTCGTTTGCATCGCGACATACCTGCGGGATTGTCGCTGGGAGCGCGACTTGCACGGAGATGCTGAGCAGCTCTGCGATAACGCCTTTGGGGTGCCTGCCAGTAGCTGCCAGCTTGCTTGCGAACTTTGGTCGCCTGATGACGTTAAATAGTTCCGTCAAAAGTTCAGGACATGTATAGGGAGTGAAGAGCTGCCTCTTCGCCACCTCCAAAAGCAGATGAGGGGCACCCAGCCAAAACAGGCCCGAGATGGTGGTGTTCGTATCAAGGACGAACCGCATTTTCTTCTCTTGCTGCTCGTATTTCCGCCTGAACTTCCTCTGGCGTCATAGGAACTTCGCCCGTTTCAGCCAACTTTTCCGCGATACCTAAGATGTAATCGAACGCTCGGAGGCGTATCTCTGCCCGCAAAAGCTCCGCAATAACCTCAGACTCCAAGAGGCCATGTTCCTGCGCATCGTGCGCTAGATCATCCGGCAGGGAAATTTGTATGCTCACCATGGTCGACTCCTGATTCAGGTTTCGTAGTATCAGTGTAGTCCCTTTGGCGGCAGGCCGTAACAAGGGAGTGTTGATATGCCTCCCATTTTTTTACTTTAGCAGGATACTGCTGTTGCTTCGATTTCGAACAGCATACCGTCAAGCGCCAGGCGTGGCACGGGGATCAGCGTGCAGGCGGGGGCGGGGTGGTCGCCCCACGCGGCGCGCAGCGCGTTGCTGAAGGTCGCCAGGCGCGCTTCGCTGTGGTCGACGATCAGTGCCGTGACCTTGGCGACGTCGCTCAGCTTTGCGTCCGCTGCGGCCAGCGCGGTTTGCAGGTTGGCCAGCGCTTGCTGGACCTGCGCCTCAAAACTCTCCGACAGCACTCCGTTGACGTCCTCGCCGCCCTGGCCGGCGATGTAGATGATGCGCGCCGGCGCTTCGGCGATGACGACATGGCTGTAGCCGTTGGGGCGGGGGTCGTATAGTCCGGCGGGATTGATGAATTTCATGGCGTCCTTCAGGCGGTGAATGTGAAGACACTATAAAATCTCAACTTAACTTGAGGTCAAGGGTTTTATATGGCATCTCCTCCGAAGGAACTCGGCGTCGGCGAGATGGCCGCGCGGGCCGGCGTGGCGGTATCGGCGCTGCACTTCTACGAAGCGAAGGGATTGATTCATTCAGTCCGCTCCAGCGGCAACCAGCGGCGTTATGCGCGTTCGGTGCTGCGGCGGCTGGCGGTGATCAAGGTGGCGCAGCGCGTCGGGCTGCCGCTGGCGGCCATCGCGCAGGCGCTGGATGCGCTGCCGTCGAGCCGCACGCCCACTGTCGCCGACTGGCGCCGTTTGTCGGCCGCATGGAAGCTGGAGCTGGAGGAACGCATCAAGACACTGACCCAATTGCGCGATCAACTCGATGGCTGCATCGGTTGCGGATGCTTGTCGCTGAGAGCGTGCCCGCTGCGCAACGCGCAGGACGCGCTGGCGCAGGAGGGAGCCGGACCGCACTTCGAGTCCCGTTGAACTCCTTGTTGCATATTTTTTTTGGGCGGATTAGTATCAGTCCAATCGCTGCCGGCATGAATCCATAGGCCGGCTTCGATCCTTGACCTGCGCGACCTCGGCTCCCCGCCCTCGTCGCAACGGCGACAGGTACGCAAGGTGCCTGTTTCAGTCATCGCAGTCCGGATGCTGAATGTTTATCCAGACCCACCCAGTTGGCTTATATCGATCCTGACTCGCTCAGGCGCGCATTGCACCAGCACGTGGGTACGGATCGTCACTCGCACAGCCAGTCACTTTCTAAAAATGGAGACAACCTTGAAATATTCACTCATCGCCGCCGGCATCCTGCTGGCATCGGCCGCGCAGGCCGCAACCATCGATGCCAAGACCCTCGTCGGCGCCAGCACCCCTTTGCAGACCGCCCAATACGGCGTGCGCAATTACTCGGCCCCGGTGCTGACCGGCGGCCTGCACGATCCCGCCAACTACGCGGCCGCGCCCAAGCTGCCGGTGTGGCAGTTCGCCTCGGCCGATCCCACCGGCGGCGTGCTGACCTTTGAGCGCGACAGCGCACCCGTCACCGGCTGGCACGCGCAGACACGCAAGACACCAGTGCTGGTAACGGGCGGCGGCTCGGCCACCGCCAACCGCATCTACACGGTGTACAACGGCCAGCAACTGGTGGCCGCCATCAATGAAGCGGGCAACGAGCCGAAGATCATCCGCGTGATCGGCCATATCGATCTGCGCTGGAGCCAGAACAACACGGTCTTCAAGGAGTACACCAGTTATTCGGACCAGAAGCTGGGCGGTTCGATCAGCATCCCGTCGAATACCACGCTGGTCGGTATCAACGACGCGCAGGGGCGCCCGGCGCGCATCACCGGCACGTCGCTGCTGATTGGCGGCGAGCTGCCGCTGACGGCCGGCGGCGACCCCGAGACGGACTTCAAGAAATGGATCGCCGACGGCAAGGACGGCGACGATTACCCAACGTGGACGCGCAACGTCATCGTGCGCAACCTGGTGCTCGACACGCCGTGGGACGTCAATCCCGAAGACTCGGCCAATGCCTACGCCGACGGCCTGACCGTATCGCGCGGCCAGAACATCTACCTCGACCACCTGACCATCAGCGACGGCGACACGCCGGATTCGCTGGCCGTGTCGCCATACACCACGCGGCACGACGGCGCGCTGGACGTGGTGCGCGGCAGCGATTACGTCACCATCGCCAACAGCTACTTCGGCAAGCACCACAAGACCACGCTGGTGGGCAATGGCGACTCCGGCCGCGCATGGAGCGACGAGGGCCGCATGCACGTCACCTTTACCGGCAACTGGTGGAATGGCGCGACCACGCGCCTGCCATTGAACCGTTATGGCCAGGTCCACCTGTTCAACAACCTTGTCAGCGGCAGCGTGTCAACCACGGACGCCGATGTGAAGTTCGAAAGCGGCTCCGATGCGCGCTACCACTCGAATATGCTGGTCGAGAATAACTACTACAACCTCACGGGCCTCAAGCTGTCCGAGTTCTGCGGAAAAGTCATCAAGGGCAAGGACTACACCGGCTTCCGTTCGTCCGGCCACGTCTTCGTCAGCGACAAGTCGGGCACCAATCTGGTTGATGGGCAGTGCGGCCTTGCGCCGCCGAGCGCCGCCAATCAGTGGGCGCCGCCGTACGTGTACACGCTGCAGACCGCGACGGCGGCACAGACCTCCGTGCAGGCCAATGCCGGCGCCGGCAAATTGAAGTAATCGCCACAGCCTCGAAAGCAGGCCACGCCTGGTTACATCAGCTTGATCGCCACCAGCTTGCCATCGCTTTCTGTGGCGCCGGTGGTGATGTACAGGATGCCACCGCCCGAGATGGCCAGGTTACCGGCGGCTGCGTACTGCCAAACCGGCAGATGTGTCTTCAGGTCGATGGCATAGACGGTGGTGTCGGTGCTGACGAAAACCAGGTTGTCCGTCACCAGTATATTGCGATGGAAGCCGGTGTCGGTGGCCGGCAGCTTCCATGACCACTGTACCTTGCCATCCACCTCGCTGATCGCGTCCAGCTGGGTATTCGAAGCCGCGTAGATGACGCCATTGCCCAGCGCCGGATGGGTTTTGTAGGTTCCTTCGGTACGCCAGGCCACCGCCTTTTTCTTGACGTCGTAGTTGACCAGTACCCGGCTTTCGTACTGCTCGCTGTTGCTCGATGCGCGGCCGCTGAAGCCTCCGCCGCTGAAGGCGATGACATTGCCGCTGGAGCCGAGCATTGCGGCTGAAAATTCGGAGTACCCGCTCGAGCCGGGGAAGAATGGGTCCTGGATCGTGGCCACGGTGGTGCCGGTAAGGCGGTCCAAGACCGACAGCCGGCCGCCGGAGGCAGTACCGTATTGGTAGACGTAGTTCGTGTCGACCGCCGCAGTGGTGACGTCATAGGCGCCTGGAGCTGCGCTCCAGGTCAATTTGCCGTCGATCGCCGAATAGTTCGACACTTGGCCGGAGGTATTCACTACCGAGTCGCCCTGAATGGTCGGCGCCAGATAGGCGGGCCACTGTGCGCTGAAAGGCATGTGGAACTTGAAGGTCCCGGCGGCCGCATCGATTGCCGTGACGCGCGATCCCTGGCTGGAAGCGGTGTTCGCGAAATAGACCGCGCCGTTTGCGTAGGCGGGCGGGCCTTCCGAAGCCAGGGAGCCGGAAGCATAGTGCCAAACCTGGCTGCCATCCGATTCTTTCAGGGCGAACAGGTCGGCCTGGCCGAAGTAGATATCCTTCGTAATGTAGATCATGCCCTTGCCGGTGGCGATGGTGTTGATGCCGCCTACCGGCTCGCTGTCGCCGGGAGGGCGCGACCAGGTCCAGGCCTTGGTGAATTTGGCCGGGTCCAGCGTCACGTGCAGGTAAGCGTTGTGGGCGTTGTTGCGCTGGAAGGTGCCCCAGTCCGACAGCGCCACCTTGACGGCATAGGCGGCGTTCTGGGACGAGCCGGGATAGATGGTCGCGCAGGGATTTTCCTGGCAAAGCTGGAAGCCGATCTGGCCGGTGTAGCTGGCCACGGCCAGGTTGGGTTTGGTGCGCAGCCGGAGCACATAGGTGCCGGGCGTCGAACTGTCGATGCCGCCCTGCTGCGCAAACACCGCCGTATCGAACTGGAAGGCGGGGACGATGGCCTTGTTACTGGTGCCGGTATAGCTGGCAGTGATGGTCAGGTCGGTTTCCGTTGCGCCTTCAATCAGGGGCGCCGTGGCGCCGGATGACGTCAGTTGCACCGGCAGGGTCGGTACGGGCGGAGGCGCTGGTGTGCCCCCGCCGCCCCCGCCGCCGCATGCTGCAAGAGTCAGCGTGACCATCGCCGGTGTCAGTCGTTTCAGTGCAAACCGCATTGTATTCCTGGTGTGTTTATTAAAATGGCAACCAGTATAGGGGGGATGGCGTGCGGTGCGCAAGTCGGCCTGAGGGACGGGAGACCTTGGATGGCCTCCCGTTGAGAGATACTACATATTGCGGCGGTACTGGCCGCCGACTTCGAACAGCGCCGTCGTGATCTGTCCCAGCGAGCAGACGCGCACGGCGTCCATCAGCTTTTCAAACACGTTGGCGTTGTCGATGGCGGCTTGCTGCAAGGCGGCCAGCGCTTGCGGCGCGTGTTCCGCATTACGGGCGTGGAAGTCCTCCAGGCGGGTGAGCTGCGATTGCTTTTCGTCGTCGGTGGAGCGCGCCAGTTCGATCTTCTGCGGCTCGCCGGTCGCCTTCGGATTGCGGAAGGTGTTGACGCCGATGATGGGCAGCGTGCCGTCGTGCTTCTGGTGCTCGTACAGCATTGACTCTTCCTGGATCTTGCCGCGCTGGTAGCCGGTCTCCATCGCGCCCAATACGCCGCCACGTTCGGCGATGCGTTCGAACTCCTGCAGCACCGCTTCTTCCACCAGGTCGGTCAGTTCTTCCATGATGAACGAGCCCTGGTTCGGGTTCTCGTTCTTGGCCAGGCCCCATTCGCGGTTGATGATCAACTGGATCGCCAGCGCGCGGCGCACGGATTCGTCGGTCGGCGTGGTGATCGCTTCGTCGTAGGCGTTGGTGTGCAGCGAGTTGCAGTTGTCGTAGATCGCGATCAGCGCCTGCAGCGTGGTGCGGATGTCGTTGAAGTCGATCTCCTGCGCGTGCAGCGAACGGCCCGACGTCTGCACGTGGTACTTGAGCTTTTGCGAACGGTCGTTGGCGCCGTACTTGTCGCGCATCGCCACCGCCCACAGGCGGCGCGCCACGCGGCCCAGCACCGTGTATTCCGGGTCCATGCCGTTCGAGAAGAAGAACGACAGGTTGGGCGCGAAGTCGTCGATGTGCATGCCGCGCGCCAGGTAGGCTTCCACAAAGGTGAAGCCGTTCGACAGCGTGAACGCCAGCTGCGAGATCGGATTCGCGCCCGCTTCGGCGATGTGGTAACCGGAGATCGACACCGAGTAGAAGTTGCGCACCTGGTGGTGGACGAAGTATTCCTGGATGTCGCCCATCACCTTCAGCGAGAACTCGGTCGAGAAGATGCAGGTGTTCTGGCCCTGGTCTTCCTTCAGAATGTCGGCCTGCACGGTGCCGCGTACGTTCTGCAGCACCCAGTCCTTGATCTTGGCCGCTTCGTCGGCGCTCGGCTGGCGTTTGTTCTCTTCGACGAATTTGTCGACCTGCTGGTCGATGGCGGTGTTCATGAACATCGCCAGGATGGTCGGCGCCGGGCCGTTGATGGTCATCGATACCGAGGTGCTCGGGCTGCACAGGTTGAAGCCGTCGTACAGCACCTTCATGTCGTCCAGCGTGGCGATCGATACGCCCGAGTTGCCAACCTTGCCGTAGATGTCCGGGCGCAGCGCGGGATCGGCGCCGTACAGGGTCACGGAATCGAAGGCGGTCGATAGACGCTTGGCGTCCATGCCGGTGGAGACCAGCTTGAAACGGCGGTTGGTGCGGAATGCGTCGCCTTCGCCGGCGAACATGCGGGTCGGGTCTTCGCCTTCGCGCTTGAAGGCGAACACGCCGGCCGTGAACGGGAAGGAGCCCGGCACGTTTTCCAGCATCAGGAAGCGCAGCACTTCGCCGTGGTCTTCATAACGCGGCAGGGCCACCTTGCGGATCTTGGTGCCGGACAGCGTGTGCTGGACCAGGCGGGTGCGGATTTCCTTGTCGCGGATTTTGACGACGTAATCGTCGCCCGCGTAGGCGGCCTGCATGTCCGGCCACTGGGCCAGCAGCTTCTTGGCGCCGCCGTCCATTTCCGCATCGCGTTCGGCGATGAGATCATCGAAGTCGGCGGTCTTGTGGGCGATGGCCAGCATGCGTTTCGATTCGGTCAGCTGCTGGCGTTCGCGCGCCAGCGTCACCTGCTTGCGCGTGAAGCGGTGGTAGCCGCGCACGGTGTCGGCGATCTCCGCCAGGTAGCGCGCGCGTGCCGGTGGCACGATCACGTGTTTGCCGCTGGAGAAGCGTACATCCACCGGCGCCAGCTTGCCCGGCTTGGCCTTCAGGCCGAATTGCGCCAGCTTGGGCAGCAGGCCTTGGTACAGCGCGGTGACGCCGTCGTCATTGAAGCGCGACGCCTGCGTGCCGTAGACCGGCATTTCATCCGGGCGCTTGCTCCACATTTCGCGGTTGCGCTGGTACTGCTTGGCGACGTCGCGCAGCGCGTCCTGCGAGCCTTTGCGGTCGAATTTGTTGATGGCGATGAAGTCGGCGAAATCGAGCATGTCGATTTTTTCCAGCTGCGATGCGGCGCCGAATTCCGGCGTCATCACGTACATGGATACGTCGACGTGCGGCACGATGGCGGCATCGCCCTGGCCGATGCCGGAGGTTTCAACGATCACCAGATCGAAGCCCGCCACCTTGCAGGCGGCGATAACGTCCGGCAGCGCCTGCGAAATCTCGGAGCCCGCTTCGCGCGTGGCGAGTGAGCGCATGAAGACGCGCGTCTGGCCGTTCCAAGGATTGATCGCGTTCATGCGGATACGGTCGCCCAGCAGCGCGCCGCCGGATTTGCGGCGCGACGGGTCGATCGAGATAATGGCGATGTTGACGGCGTCGCCCTGGTCGAGGCGGATGCGGCGTATCAGTTCATCGGTCAGCGAGGATTTGCCAGCGCCGCCGGTGCCGGTGATGCCCAGCGTCGGCACGGCCAGGCCTTCGGCGGCGGCCAGCAGTTCGGCGCGCAGTGCGGGGGAAGCTTTTTCGTTTTCCAGCGCGGTGATCAGCTGGGCCAGCGGGCGGTGGCGGGCGGCGATGTCGCCTTCCTTCAACGGAGCGAGCGAGGTTGGCGAGTACTGGGACAGGTCGATGTCGCACTGCTGCACCATCCACTGGATCATGCCGACGAGGCCCATGCGCTGGCCGTCCTCCGGGCTGAAGATCTTGGTGACGCCGTAGGCATGCAGGTCGGCGATTTCGTCGGGGACGATGACGCCGCCGCCGCCGCCGAATACCTTGATGTGCGCACCGCCGCGCTGGCGCAGCAGGTCGATCATGTATTTGAAGTACTCGACGTGGCCGCCCTGGTAGCTGGAGATGGCGATGCCTTGCACGTCTTCGGCCAGCGCGGCGGTGACCACTTCGTCGACCGAGCGGTTATGGCCAAGGTGGACCACTTCCACGCCGTTCGATTGCAGGATGCGGCGCATGATGTTGATCGAGGCGTCGTGGCCGTCGAACAGCGAGGCGGCGGTGACGAAACGGACTTTGTTGTTCAGGCGCGGCTGATCCGGCACTGCCACGATTTTCGGAGCGGAGAGGTCGTTCATGGTGTCCCTTGTGCTTTTGTTCAGTTCATTATATGACGTTTACGTTAACGTCAAGTCAAGCGAAATATGGGGGCGGGCCGCAGCCCGCCCCGTGATGCCTTACGCGGCGCGCTGCTGCGCCAGTTGTGCCAGCAGGCGAGCCTTCTCGGTACGGAAGGTGGCGACGGCCTTTTCCTTCACGTGGCCGAAGCCGCGCACTTTCTCCGGCAGGCCGGCCAGTTCCACGGCGGTGGCGTGGTTTTCCGGCGACAGCTTGTCCATCAGCGTGGCGACCAGCTCGCGGTACTCAACGATCAGCGCGCGCTCCATCTTGCGCTCCTCGGTGTAGCCGAAGATGTCGAACGCGCCGCCGCGCAGGCCCTTGAACTTGGCCAGCAGCTTGAACGCGCTCCACATCCACGAACCGAATTCCGCCTTGACCAGATGGCCCTTGGCGTCCTTCTTGGCGAACATCGGCGGCGCCAGGTTGAACTTGACCGAGAAGTCGCCTTCGAACTGCTGCTTGAGCTGCTCGACGAAACGGCCGTCGGTGTACAGGCGCGCCACTTCGTATTCGTCCTTGTAGGCCATCAGCTTGAAGGCGTACTTGGCGACGGCGGTGGACAGCTTGTTGCCCAAGCCCAGAGCCGTTTCCTTCGCGCGCACCTGCGACACCAGCTGCTCGTAGCTGGAAGCGTAGGCGGCATTCTGGTACGCGGTCAGGAACTCGACGCGCTTGTTGATGACGTTCTCCAGGCTTTGCGGCATCTGCATCACGATCGCTTGCGTCGGCGTGGCCACGCGCTCGACGCGCTTCAGGTCCACGGCGGCGCGGCGGCCCCACAGGAAACTCTTCTTGTTCGAAGCGATGCCGACGCCGTTCAACTCAATCGCGCGCAGCAGCGATTCCTCGTTCAGCGGGATGCGGCCCTTCTGCCATGCGTAGCCCAGCATGAACAGGTTGGCGGCGATGGAGTCGCCCATCAGCGCGGTGGCCAGCTTGGTGGCGTCGATGAAATCGGCCGCGCCGGCGCCGACCGATTCCTCGATCAGCGCGCGCACTTCTTCCACCGGATACTGCCAGTCGGCGTTCTGCGCGAAGGTGCCGGGTGGCTGCTCGTGCAGGTTGACGATGGCCAGCGTGCGGCCCGGACGCATCTTCGATACCGCGTCGGCGGCGCCGGCGGTCAGCATGTCGCAGCCGAGGATCACGTCCGCTTCGCCGGTGGCGATGCGTTGCGCGCGCAGGTGGGCCGGGGTCTTCGCGACTTTCACGTGCGACGTGACCGAGCCGTTTTTCTGCGACATGCCGGTCATGTCCAGCACCGACGCGCCTTTGCCTTCCAGGTGCGCGGCCATGCCCATCAAGGCGCCGACGGTGATCACGCCGGTGCCGCCGATGCCGTTGATCAGGATGTTGTACGGCTCATCGCAGGATGGCAGCACAGGTTCCGGCAGGGCGCCGAAGCCGTCGTCGGCGTTGTCCTTGGTGACGCCGGTCTTGGTCTTCTTCAGCGATCCGCCTTCGACCGTGACGAAGCTCGGGCAGAAGCCCTTCACGCACGAGTAGTCCTTGTTGCAGGACGACTGGTCGATGGTGCGCTTGCGGCCGAACTCCGTTTCCTTCGGCAGGATGGAGGTGCAGTTGGACTGGATGCCGCAATCGCCGCAGCCTTCGCACACGGCTTCGTTGATGACCATGCGCTTGGCCGGGTCGGGGAACTCCCCCTTCTTCCGGCGGCGGCGCTTCTCGGCCGCGCAGGTCTGGTCGTAGATCAGCACCGATACGCCGCCCACTTCGCGCAGCTCGCGCTGGACCGCGTCCATGTCCTTGCGGTCGTGCAGGCTGACGATGGATGGCAGGGCGCTGCGGTCGGTGTAGCGGTTCAGGTCTTCGGTGACCAGCGCGATGCGTTTGACGCCTTCGGCGGCCATCTGCTGCGCGATCATCGGCACCGAGGTGATGCCGTCGACCGGCTGGCCGCCGGTCATCGCCACAGCGTCGTTGTACAAAATCTTGTAGGTCATGTTGACCTTGGCCGCCACCGCCGCGCGGATCGCCAGGTAGCCGGAGTGGAAGTAGGTGCCGTCGCCCAGGTTCTGGAACACGTGCGGGATCTTCGAGAACGCGGCCTGGCCGATCCACGGTGCGCCTTCGCCGCCCATGTGCGTGGTCAGCTTGTTGAACTCGGGGTAGATCGAGGTCGCCATCACGTGGCAGCCGATGCCGGCCAGTGCCAGGCTGCCTTCGGGGACCTTGGTCGAGGTGTTGTGCGGGCAGCCGGAGCAATAGAACGCTGGGCGGAACGGGGTGTTGATGGCTTTCTTCAGCACCGCGTCTTTGGCGTCGAGGAAGGTCAGGCGGGCCTTGATATGGTCGCAGGTGACCGGGTCGGAGATCAGGCGCTTGACGCGCGAGGCGATCACGCGCGCCACTTGCGAGACCGAGAAGTCGGCCTTGGAGGTGAGCAGCCATTCGCCGCGCGGCGCGACCCATTCGCCTTTTTCATCGAACTTGCCGATCACGCGCGGACGCACGTCGTCGCGCCAGTTGTACAGCTGTTCCTTCAGCTGGTACTCGACGATCTGGCGTTTTTCCTCGACCACCAGGATCTCGTCCAGGCCCTGCGCGAATTCGCGCACGCTGTCCGGCTCCAGCGGCCATGGCATGGCGACCTTGAACAGGCGCAGGCCGACTTCGGCCGCCATCTTCTCGTCGATGCCCAGTTCTTCCAGCGCTTCCAGCACGTCCAGGTAGGATTTGCCGGAGGCGATGATGCCCAGTTTGGCGTTCGGGCTGGTGATGGTGGTGTGATTGAGCTTGTTCTCGCGCGCATAGGCCAGCGCGGCGTAGATTTTGTAGTCCTGCATCAGGGCTTCCTGATTGCGCGCCTGCTGGCCCAGCGGGATGCTGGACAGGCGTGCATTCAGGCCGCCTTCCGGCATGACGAAATCGTGCGGGATCTTGACCTCGACGCGGAACGGATCGGCGTCGACGGAGGCCGACGATTCGACCGTGTCGGCCAGCGCCTTAAACGCCACCGTGCAGCCGGAGAAGCGCGACATGGCCCAGCCGTGGATGCCCAGGTCCAGGTATTCCTGCACGTTGCAGGGATACAGGACGGGGATCATCGAGGCCGAGAACAGGTGGTCCGACTGGTGCGGCAGCGTCGACGAGTAGGCGCCGTGGTCGTCGCCGGCCACCAGCAGCACGCCGCCGTGCTTGGACGTGCCGGCGTGGTTCATGTGCTTGAAGACGTCGCCGCAGCGGTCCACGCCGGGGCCTTTGCCGTACCACATGGCGAACACGCCGTCGTACTTGGCCTCGCCGATCAGGTCGACCTGCTGCGAGCCCCAGACGGCGGTCGCGGCCAGGTCCTCGTTCACGCCAGGCACGAACTGCACATGGTGCGCTTCCAGATGCGGCTTGGCCTTCCACAGATTCTCGTCCAGGCCGCCCAGCGGCGAGCCGCGGTAGCCGGAGATGAAGCCGGCGGTGTTCAGGCCGGCCGCTTGGTCGCGCACGCGCTGCATCATCGGCAGGCGCACCAGCGCCTGAATGCCGGACAGGAAAATGTCGCCTTTGATCGCGGTGTATTTGTCGTCGAGGCTCACGGAGGTGAGGCGGGAAGGGGCGGCGGCGTCGTCTCTGGCGGACGTTGCTGGGCCGTGTGCCGTGGTATCGGGCATGGCGGTGTCTCCGGTTTTGTGTCAGATCGCGCCCAAACTTGGAGGCGCCGGGTAGGCGCGCCAGGATCAGGCCATGGGCCGCATGGTTAGCGGCGGTGCAGATATTTTAGGCTTAAAAATCTGCTTTGTAGCGCAGTATGGGCGCGAGTTGACGTATACGGAAATACGGAATGCCGATGGGGGTATAAGAAAAAGTGATGGCTTGCCGGTGGCGCTCAGGCGATGGCGGTTGCGCCGGGCCAGGTGCCGCCCGCGCACAGCTGCGCGCTGACCTGTTGCACCAATCGGCTGACCGCCGCCGCCGCATTGGTCAGCGGAATGTTCTTGGACGCGCACAGCACCACCGTGCGCGAAATCGACGGGCTGTGGATGCGGTGGGCGCGCATGGCGCCGCGTTCGAGCTCGTCCAGGACAGGCGCCGACGGCAGGATGGTCGCGCCCATGTCGGCCAGGATGGCGGACTTGAGGATGGCGATGGAATTGATCTCGATCACATTGCCCAGCGTGAGCCCGGCCTGGCGCGCCACGCTTTCGATGCGCGGCCGCACGCCATGCTGCAGGCCGGGCAGGATCAGCGTGGTGTTCAGCGCCTGGGTCAGTGTGAGCGCTTGCTCACCTTGCGCATAAGTGGCGTCGGCGCGGCAGATGAATTGCAGCTCCTCCTCCGCCAGCGGCGTCGTGGCGAACTGGGCCAGCTGGCCATCGTCGAACAGGACGGCCAGGTTGACGCGGCCGGACTTGAGCTGGTCGCTCAGGTTGCCGGTCAGCTCTTCCGTCAGTTGCAGGGTGATTTCGGGATATTGGGCGCGCGCGGCCGTTAGCAGCGGCAGCGCCAGCGCGCCGGATATGCTGTGCGGCAGGCCCAGCGTGACGCTGCCGCTGGGACGCTCAGCCGACTGCGCCACGGCCGAGCGGGCGTCCGCCACCTGCTTGAGGATGGCTTGCGCATGTTCGTAGAAGATCTTGCCCGCATCCGTGCTGAGCACGCCTTGGGCGGAGCGATGCAATAATTGCACGCCCAGCTCCTCCTCCAGCTGCCGCAATTGTTGCGTTAGTGCCGGTTGCGCAACATGTAGTACGACAGCCGCCCGCGACAGCGAACCGTGGTCTACTATAGCTACAAAGTAACGAAGTTGGCGTAATTCCATATATTGCGAGCACTATTAACCTGGACAAACAAATGGTAGCACCTGTAAATCTGATCCTGACAGGAAACTATTTGTTATACTGGCATCAGGCCTTTCCGCTGTTTCCAGCCTCTTCAAAGTAGGTACCGGTATGTTAAAGAAAGTCGACTCGTCCCAGCTGAAAGTGGGCATGTACATCCATGACCTGAGTTGCGACTGGATGACCCACCCGTTTGTCCGCAACCGGTTTCTGCTGACCAGCGAAGACGAAATCCGCAAAATCATCCATGCCGGCATCCATGACGTTGTCATAGACAACAGCAAAGGGCTGGACGTGCAGGATGCGCCCTCGGTCGATGAAGCGCAAGCCGCAACCGAACGCGAAATCGTGGAAATCGTCGCCAAGGCGCCGGTCGTCACCCGTGTTTCGCTGGGCGAGGAAATGCAGCGCGCCGTGCAGATCCGCCACCAGGCGTCGACGCTGGTGCGCACCGTGATGCAGGATGCGCGCCTGGGCAAGGCCATCGAACTCGATCAGGTCCAGCCGGTGGTGCAGAATATCACCGAATCGATCTTGCGCAACCCAGGCGCGCTGGTCGGTTTGCTGCGGATCAAAAACAAGGACGATTACACGTTTTTGCACTCGGTTAGCGTGTGTACGCTGCTGGTGGCCTTCTGCCGTTCGCGCGGCATGGATCCCGAGACCACCCACCAGGCCGGCCTTGGCGGCTTGCTGCACGACACCGGCAAGGCGCTGGTGCCGGATGCCATCCTGAACAAGCCCGGTCCGTTGACGGACGAAGAATTCGCCATCATCAAGCGCCATCCGCAGGACGGCTACAACATCCTGCTGAAGTCGCCGGAGGTGGGGCCGATTCCGCTGGACATCACGCTGCACCACCACGAGCGGCGCGACGGCAGCGGCTATCCGAACAAGCAGGAAGGCGACGGCATCAGCGAATTGGCGCAGATGGCGGCAATTGTCGACGTGTACGACGCCATCACGGCGGATCGTTGCTATCACAAGGGCATGTCGGCGGCGGCGGCGCTGCGCAAGATCTATGAATGGAGCAAATTCCACTTCAATCCCAAGTACGCGCAGGAATTCATGCGTTGCGTGGGGATCTATCCGGTCGGCACCATGGTGATGCTGGAATCGGGACGGCTGGGTGTTGTAATTGAACCACACGAGACCAATCTACTGGCGCCCAAGGTCAATGTGTTCTTCAACACCAAGAAAAATCTCTACATCAAGCCGGAAACCGTCGATTTGTCGCGCGGATTGGGTTTTGGCGGCGGCGACAAGATCGTCGGCCACGAATCGCCTGCCAAGTGGAACGTCGACCCGATGCGCTTCCTGACGCTGGCGTAAAACCTAGAAGAACTCGGCCGTGTCGTTCTGGTCGATGGCGTGCAGCAGCCCGCCTTCGACCAGTTCGTCGTAGTGGCAGGCCAGGTTGCGGCCGTGGCTCTTGGCGTAGTACAGCGCCTGGTCGGCGTGTCCGAGGATGATCACCGGCGCCTCCAGCGCGCTGATGCTGACAAACCCCACACTCACCGTCACCTTGCCCACTTGCGGGAAATCATGCGACGCCACGTTCATGCGGAAGCGGTCGATGATCTTCTTGGCGTTGTCCAAGGTGGTCGAACGCAGCAGCACGACGAATTCCTCGCCGCCGAAACGGAACACCCGGTCTTGCGCGCGGAACGAGGAGGTGAGCAGGTTGGCGATCAGGATCAAGACCTCATCGCCGTATAAATGACCGAAACGGTCGTTAACGTGCTTGAAATGGTCGACATCGACCACGGCCAGCCATTGCTTTTCCTGCTCGTGGTGGCTGCGGCGCTCCGGTTCGCCCGGCAGCGTGACGGAATCCTGTTCGGTGCTGGCGGCCAGCATCTTGGCCAGCTGGTCGTCGAAGGTCTTGCGGTTGAGCAGGCCGGTCAGCGAATCGCGCTCGCTGTAGTCCAGCAGGTTCTGGAAGTTGCGGTAGACGCTGACGATGCCGCCGATGATATGGATGGTGTCGCTGGTGTACGGCGTGGGATTGACGATTTCCAGGCAGGTGTCGGCCTTGTCGCCCAGCCAGATCGGCAGCCACAGCGTGTGCTCGCCCGCCTCGTTGGCGATGTCGGCGCCCGATTCGTGGTTGGCGATGCACTCGGCCAGGGCCGGGAAGCTTTCGATGGGTTCGCCGGGATTGTGCAGGTCCGAACTGTCGACCATGCGCGCCGCTTCGCCGGCGCAGATGATGGCGCGCGGCCGGACGAACGTCTTGCCCCTGACTGTGGCCAGCGTCAATACGCGGGCCTGGCTGGCGCGGGCAAGCTCCTGCACCGCCGAGATCACGGAGATGTCGAGCATCGTGTGATCGCGGTGGCCGGTCATGTCCACCATGTGTTTCAGTAGGGAATCCATTTTCTTCTCTGGAAAATAATCACACAACCTTGTGTCTAGCCACGTTTCGTTCACGCCTATCAAGCCAATCTCTTTGATAGTCAGGCGCACAGTGAAGCTGCAACACGGGGCCTTTCCAAAGAACAGCTAAGCAGGATAATAGCTTTTTGCAATCAAGGCAATTCATGTGTGCGAAAAAAAACTTTCCTTGCATCTGAATGCGACCTTTTTCCGACAGCCGGGTAACCCCTTCCAGCCTACCCGCCGGGAAACTGATGCAGTTTGACATAAGCCAGCCGCGATGTGTGTCCCGTGCGCAGATTTTCATCCAACCCATGAAAATAATGCCACACGGAAAACTTGCGTCGCGTCAACTCTCGGAAAAATCTGATCCGTATAGTAGTCCTTAATGGCCCGGAAACGGTGATTGAGCAGTCCGCCGTCCCTTGCCAGGGGTACTTTTTTAACTTCATCCAGAGGAGTAAATCATGAACTCGCTTATTGCAGCTGCAAAAGTGTTCGTGCAGGACGAGGAGGGGATCACGGCCATTGAATACGGCTTGATTGCGGCAACGATGGTCGCCGCGGTCATTGCCGCATTCGGTTTGCTGGGGCCGGCGCTGAGAACCGCCTTCACCACCATCGCCACCAGTATTACCTCGGCGTAAGCACCAGGCTTTCCAGCTGCTGTCCGGGCTGGAAAGCCTTTCGTTGGAGACCCTCATGTCGATAGCGCTTGAAGTCATCTTGATCTGCCTTGTTGCGCAAGCGGCCGTGACCGACTTGGCCCAGCGCAAGATCCCGAATGTGCTGGTGCTCAGCGGCCTGCTGCTGGCGCTGATGTTGCACCTGTTGGGCGGCCTGCACTGGGCCCCGCTGACGCAGTGGATGGCCGGCGCCTTGGCCGGCTTTTTTTTATTCCTGCCGCTGTACCTGTTGCGCGGCATGGCCGCCGGCGACGTCAAGCTGATGGCCATGGTCGGCGCTTTCGTCGGCCCGCTGATGGCCGTGAAGGTGGCAATGCTGGCCACGCTGATCGGCGGCGTGATGGGTTTGCTGATGCTGATGTTCAGCGGCCGCTGGCGCGACGGCTGGCGCAACGTGGCCGCCATCTGCAAGCCGTTGTTGCTGCGCAGCTTGGGCGTGCCGCTGCAGGCGGTGCCGCTGGCGCCGGGCGCCAGCGTGGGCGGCATCCCCTACGGCCTGGCGATCGCGCTGGCCACGATGGTGACTGTGGCGCTTGCACACGGCTGACGTTCCGCCTGCCGCGCCTTTGCTGCGCGTCAATATCCACAAAGCGCGGGCCGATAGACTTGATTCCTCAACGTAACTAATCCACCGCTGGAGATCGTCATGCTCGCCGTCGAAACGCCTACCTCCGCCCTCCATGCCGATCCCGCCGCGGTGCTGCCGGTACAGCCGAAATCGGTGCGCGACACCGGCTTGACGCAGCAGATGATTGTTGAACTGATCGCCAAGTCCATCCTGGTCGGCGGCAAAATCCACCTGCCGGTGCTGACCACGCGGCTGCACCTGTCGATCAATGTGCTGCGCGAAGCGCTGGAGTTCATGGTGGCCGAACACGTGGCCGAAGTGGCCTGGCGCGGCGAGTCGGACATCGACGTGCAATACCAGCTGACCTCCGCCGGCCGTTTGCGCGCCAGCGCCTGGATGGACCGCTGCCCCTACATCGGCCCCGCGCCGGTGACGCTGGAGGCCTACCGCGCCGTGGTCGAGCGCCAAGCCGTCCAGGCGCCGCAGCTGTGCGCCGACGAACTGGCCGCCGAATTCGCCGACGACTTTCTCAGCCCCGCCGTGCAGCGCATGCTGGGCGCGGCCATGTACGCCGGCCGCACGGTGCTGCTGCATGGCCCGTCCGGCGGCGGCAAGTCGGTGCTGGCGCGCCGGCTGGGCAGCCTGCTGCAGGGCGTGATCGCGGTGCCGCATGCGCTGGTGGTGGGACAGGAGATCGTGCAGGTCTATGACGCGCTGCTGCACCGCGCGCCGTCGCCGCAGCATCTGCGCCAGCTGCGGCCAGCGCAGGAGCGCCGCAGCAGCGATCCGCGCTGGGTGTTGTGCCAGCGTCCCGTGGTGGCGCTGGACGCGGACCTGAGCGCCGACATGCTGGAGCTGCAACCGGACAGCCATAACGGCTGCTATCGCTCGCCGCCGCAGCTCAAGGCCAACAACGGTTTGCTGATCGTCGATGACCTGGGCCGCCAGCGCATGGCCGCTGCCGACCTGCTGAACCGCTTCTCGCAGGCGCGGGAGCTGGAGCGCAGCCAGCTGGCGCTGGTCGGCGGCTTCCACTTCAGCGTGCCGTGCCGCATGCAGCTGGTGTTCGCCACCAGCTTGGCGCCGGAAGCGCTGCTCGACGCTTCGGCGCTGCGCCGCATCGGCTACAAGATTCCGGTCGGGCCGCTGGACACGGCCAACTACCGCACCTTGTTTCGCCAACAGTGCGTCAGCGCCGGCGTGACGTTCGACGAGGAGGCGCTGCGCTACCTGATCGACGAGCTGCACGCGGGCAGCCGTCTGCCGCTGCTGGCCTGCTATCCGCGCGAGATCGTCGGCCGCATCAACGACTTCGCCGGCTTCCTGGGCGAGCCGGCGCGCTTGAGCGTAGAGACGCTGGACCAGGCCTGGACCAGTATGTTCGCCGACGGTGCGCCGTCGGCGGTCTACGGGCAGGCAGCATGAACAACCGGCGCGCACTGATGATGATGGCGCTGGCCATCGTGCTGGGACTGGTGGCGGTGGTACTGGCCTCGCGCTGGCTGCTGCGCCAGACGCCGGCGTCGGCCAACAAGATCGTCGTCGCCGCCATCGATGTGAGCCTGGGCCAGCGCCTGGCGCCGGAGATGCTCAAGGCGATCGACTGGCCGGCCGAGAGCCTGCCGCGCGGCGCCATCCGCGATGTCACCAAGCTGGCCGGGCGCGTGCTGAAAACCAGCGTGCTGCGCGACGAGCCTTTGACCGAGGCCAAGCTGGCGCCGGCCGGCACGCTGGGCGGCTTGTCGGCGCTGATCTCGGAGGGCAAGCGCGCCATCACCGTGCGGGTCAACGACGTGGTGGGTGTGGCCGGCTTTGCGCTGCCGGGGAATTTTGTCGACATCATCGTCAACACGCAGGCTGCCGCCACCGGCAACGAGAACGCGATCTCCAAGATCGTGCTGGAACGGATACTGGTGCTGGCCGTGGCGCAGGAAGTGGGCCGCGACGAGACCAAGCCGCGCGTGGTCAATGCCGTGACGCTGGAAGTGACGCCGGCGCAGGCCGAGAACATCGACTTGGCGCGCAGTGTCGGCACGCTGTCGCTGGTGCTGCGCAACCAGGTCGACCCGCGTCCCGGCGTGACCGACGGCGCCACCAAGAGCACCTTGCTGGGCATCGCCAAGGCGCCAGGTCCCGCGCCGGCGCCGGCCGAGCCGCCCGCCGCCGCGCCCAAGCCGCATGCGCAGTTGGCGCAGGCCGCGCCCCGTAGCCGGCCTTGCATCGGCGTGATCGCCGGCGTGCAGCGCACGCAGGAATGTCTGTGAGCGCGCCATGACGACACTACGATACGCGGCCTTGGCGCTGGCGCTGGCGCTGGCGAGCCAGTGGCCGACAGCCGCCGCCACCAACAACAACGCCGACCTGCCTACGCTGCTGGCGCGTCCGGCGGCGGCCTTGTCCGGCGCAGCTCCCGCGCGCGCGGCGGCGGATGGGGTGCCGCGCGAATCGGTAGGCCTGCGCTGCAGCGGCCAGGCGGCCACGCCGGGCAGCCTGACGCTCGCGCTGGGCAAGTCGACGTTGATGCGCATGCCGGAAGCGGTGGCGGCGCGCAGCGTCGGCAATCCCGCCGTGCTGCAGGCGATGCTGGTGGCGCCCGACACGCTGTACGTGGTCGGCGCCGATATCGGCAGCAGCAATATGATCGTGCAGGGACGCAGTGGCATGTGTAATGTGATCGAGGTGGTGGTCGGCATCGATCCCACCGCGCTGCAGAACGCGTTGGCCGCGCTGATGCCGGAGCAGAAAGACATTCACGTCAGCGCGGCCGGGGACACCTTGGTCCTCAGCGGCACGGTGGACGATGCGCCGACGGCGGCGCGCGTGCTGGAGCTGGCCTCCGCGTTCGTGCGGCGTCCGGCGCAGGCGCTGGAGACGGCCAAGGGCGAGAAGGGCGGCACGGCCGGTGGCGCCGCGCCTGCAGCGCCGCCGACGTCGGCCGCCGGCGCGGGAGCGGGCGCCGCGCGCATCGTCAACTTCCTCAACGTCGGCGCGCCGCAGCAGGTGATGTTGGAGGTGAAGATCGCCGAGGTCTCCAAGACGCTGCTGGACAAGCTGGAGGCCGGGGTGTCCCTCGGCTTTGGCGGCGGCAGCTGGAGCACCACGCTGGCATCGAGCTTCATCAGCGGTACGTTGAAAGGCCTGCTCAGTGCCGGCAAGGCGACAGGCAACCACTTGAACATCGCCGCCGACAAGCAGGATGGCCTGGTGCGCATCCTGGCCGAGCCGACGGTGATGGCGATCAGCGGCCAGGAAGGCAGCTTTCTCGCTGGCGGCAAAATCTTCGTGCCGGTCGCGCAGGACAACAACAAGGTCACACTGGAAGAGAAGGAGTTCGGCGTCGGCCTGCACTTCACGCCCACCGTGCTGGCCGGCGGCCGCATCAACCTGCGCGTGGCGCCGGAAGTGTCGGAGCTGTCGCGCGAAGGCATCGGCATCTCGGCGGCCGGGTTCTCGGGCGGCGCCATCCTGCCGCTGATCACCACGCGCCGCGCCGCCACCACCGTCGAACTGTTCGACGGCCAGAGCTTCGCCATCGGAGGCCTGATCAGCAACAACCAGACCACCAACATCCGCGGCCTGCCGGTGCTGGGCGAGCTGCCGGTGCTGGGGGCGCTGTTCCGCAGCACCGACTTCCAGCAGGACCGCACCGAGCTGCTGTTCGTCGTCACGCCGCACCTGGTCAAGCCGCTGCCGCCGAACTACAAGCTGCCGACCGACGACGTGACCACGCCGACCCGCACCCAGCTCTTCCTCGAAGGGCGCATGGAGGGGGCTCCGCCCCCGAGCACCGACCGCAAATAAACGGGATACGACTATGCGACATCTACTTAGCCTGCCGCTGGCATGCATGCTGGCCTCTTGCGCCCTGCAACTCACGCCGACCACGCCGCAATGGGACCGTGACTTCGGCATCGTCACCCGCGTCACGCTGGCGCAGCAGACCGTCGATGCGGAGGCGGGCCGCAACCGCGATCCGGTCGCCGGCATGAACGGCCGCGCCGCGCACGCCGCCTACGAGCGGTATCAGAAGGCCAACAGCGAACCGCCGGCGCAGCCGTCCGCATTCACCATCGGCGTCAGCGGCACCAAATAGCCGAATCAAATAGCGGCGCAGATAAAAGCGAGGAATGAATATGAAAGCACTAATGATCAGCAAGGACAGCCTGCTGCATGCCGAAGTCGCCGCGCAGGGTTCCGCGCGCATGCCCGCCGTGCAGCTGGTGGCGTCGCGCAACGGGCTGCGCGACGCGGTGGAACGCCAGCTGCCGGAGACGCCGGAACTGGTGGTCCTCGATGCCAGCGACATCGGCCCGGAGGAGGGGGAGCTGGTCGAGCGCCTGAGCAAGCTGTATCCGTCCTCCTCTTTCATGCTGCTGGCGCGCGAGCCGCAGCAGGACTTGCTGATCCGCGCCATGCGGGCAGGCATGCGCGAGGTGCTGCAGCTGCCGCTGGTGCACAGCGCCTTCCACGAGTCGATGAGCCGCATCGAGCTGGCGGCGGGCGTGAGCCAGACGCGCGACGGCAAGGTGCTGGCCTTCATCTCTTGCAAGGGCGGCAGCGGTGCGACCTTTTTGTCGACCAACTTTGGCTACGCGTTGGCCGCGCTGGCCGACAAGAAGGTGCTGCTGATCGACCTGCACGGCCAGTTCGGCGACGCCACCTTGTACGTGTCGGACCAGAAGCCGGGGATGACGCTGTCCGACATCTGCGCGCAGATCAGCCGCATGGACGGCGCCTTTCTCGATTCCTGCCTGGTGCACGTGGCGTCGAACTTCGGGGTGCTGGCGGCGGCCGACGATCCCAATCACGCGGTCGACATGAAGCCGGAGCACATGGACGCGATCCTGCGCCTGGCGCGCCAGCACTACGACTTCATCGTGCTCGACGTGGGCCGCCAGATCGACGCCATCTCGCTGCGCGCATTGGACCAGGCGGACGTGATCCACCCGGTGCTGCAACTGGCGCTGCCGGACATCCGCGACGGCCGCCGCCTGCTGGACATCTTCCGTTCGCTGGGCTATCCCGGCGAACGTATCCGGCTGATCGTCAACCGCTACGAAAAGGGCGGCAAGCTGCGGCTGATCGACCTGGAACAGGCACTGGGCGCGGACGTGGTGCACACGGTGCCGAACGATTATCTGTCGGCCACCGACTCGGTCAACCAGGGCATACCGGTGCTGCAGCTGTCGCGCAGCAGCGCGGTGGCGCGCAGCCTGGCCGAGCTGGTGGAATTGATGACGGCGCGGCGGGTCTCGGAGAGCAAGGGCCTGTTCGACCGCCTGTTCGGCCGCAACGACAACGACTGACCAAGACAGCGAGGATGACATGAGCTTACGCGAACGGCTGGCTTCCCCGGACGACAAGCGCCACGGCGTCAACGGCCCGCCGGGCCTGGCGGCTGCGGCCTACCAGGAGCTGAAGAAGAGCATGCACCAGACGATACTCGACCGTATCGACCTGGAACGCCTGAAGCGCCTCACGCCCGAGCAGTTCAAGCACGAGCTGGCGCTGCTGGTCCAGCGCATCATCGAGGAAGAGCGCATCGTGCTCAATCAGCACGAGCGGCATAGCCTCGTGCTCGACATCCAGCACGAGATGCTGGGCTTCGGGCCGCTGGAGCCGCTGCTGGCCGATCCCGGCGTGTCCGACATCCTGGTCAACACCTGCGCCCAGGTCTACGTCGAACGCGCCGGCCGGCTGGAGCTGACCGACGTCACCTTCAACGACAACGCCCACCTGATGAAGATCATCGAGAAGATCGTCTCGCGCGTGGGCCGGCGCGTGGACGAATCGAGCCCGATGGTCGACGCGCGCCTGCCGGACGGCTCGCGCGTGAACGCCATCATTCCGCCGCTGGCGATCGATGGCCCCATCCTGTCGATACGGCGCTTCGCCGTCACGCCGCTGACGGTGCAGAACCTGCTCGACTACCGCAGCCTGACGCCGCCGATGATGGAGGTGCTCAAGGCGCTGGGCCAGGCCAAGGTCAATATCCTGATCTCCGGCGGCACCGGCAGCGGCAAGACCACCATGTTGAACGTGCTGTCCGGCTTCATCCCGGCGGCGGAACGCATCGTCACCATCGAGGACGCGGCGGAGCTGCAGATGCGCCAGCCGCATGTGGTGCGGCTGGAGACGCGCCCACCCAACATCGAAGGCAAGGGCGAGGTCAATCAGCGCTCGCTGGTGCGCAACGCGCTGCGCATGCGGCCGGATCGCATCATCCTCGGCGAGGTGCGCGGGCCGGAGGCGCTCGACATGCTGCAGGCGATGAACACCGGCCATGAAGGCTCGCTGGCCACCATCCACTCGAACACCCCGCGCGACGCCTTGTCGCGGCTGGAGAACATGGTCGGCATGACCGGCCTGAATCTGACGCCGCGCGCCACGCGGCAGCAGATCTGCTCCGCCATCACGGTGGTGATGCAGGTGTCGCGCCTGACCGACGGCACGCGCAAGCTGGTCAGCCTGCAGGAGATCACCGGCATGGAGGGCGACGTGATCGCCATGCACGAGATCTTCCGCTACGAGCAAAAAGGCGTGGACGCCAACGGCAAGGTGCTGGGCCGCTTCTCCGCCACCGGCGTGCGGCCGCGCTTCGCCGACCGCCTGCGCATGTTCGGCGTGCCGGTGGCCGACACGGTGTTCGACCCCGACAAGATCTACGAGTAGCGGCATGGACGGAATCTTCACCGCCTTCGAGGTGCTGCTGTTCGCCGCCGTGATCCTGTTGATCGAAGGCGGCTGGCTGTGGTGGTCGGGCGCGCACGGCAGCGGCGCGCGGCGCATCGCCAAGCGCCTGCGGGTGATGGCGGCGCGCGGGGAGCGCGGCGGGGAACGGATCGACATCCTCAAGCAGCGCTGCTACAGCCGCAATCCGGCGCTGGAAAAGCTGCTGCGCCGCGTCGGCCGCCTGGCGGCGCTGGACCGGCTACTGCTGCAGGCGGGCGTGCGCTGGTCGGTGGCGCAATTCATCGCCTGCGTGCTGGCGTTGCTGGTGCCCGGCCTGGCGCTGCCGGCCATGCTGAACATCCCAGCGCTGGCGGGGGCCGCGCTGACGGCGATGATCGTGTCGCTGCCGTGGGCGATGCTGATGCGCACGCGGCGCGCGCGCCTGCTCAAGCTGGAGCAGCAGTTGCCGGAGGCCGCCGATTTCCTCGGCAGGGCACTGCGCGCCGGCCATTCCTTCGCCAACGTCATGCAGATGGTGGGCGAGGAGCTGCCGGAGCCGATCGCCGGCGAATTCAAGTTCGCCTACGAAGAGATCAACTACGGCGTGCCGATGAACGAGGCCTTGCACAACCTGGCGCTGCGCGTGCCGCTGACCGACCTGCGCTACCTGGTGATCGCGGTGCTGATACAGCGCGAGTCGGGCGGCAACCTGGCCGAAGTCCTGGGCAACATCAGCCGCCTGATACGCGCCCGCCTGCGCTTGATGGCGCAGGTGCGCGTGATGTCGGCCGAGGGGCGGATGTCGGCCTGGATACTGGGGCTGCTGCCGCTGGGCGTGCTGGCGCTGATGATGCTGATTAATCCCGCCTACGTGCGGGTGCTGTGGACCGATCCGGTCGGCATCACGATGACGTGGTACACGCTGGCGATGGCAGCGGGCGGCGTGCTGTGGATGCGCAAGCTGATACGCATACGGGTGTGAGGAGCGAGGCATGGATATCCGGCAGATCGTTTTCCTCCTGATCGTATTCGCGGTGGTGGTGGGCGTGGCGCTGGTGGCGCTGCTGGGATTTTCATCGGTGCCGATACGCGACCGGCTCAATGGCTTCACGGAGCCGGCGGAATCGTCGGCGCCGGTGGAGGGCGGCTGGGTGGAGAAGGTCGCGCATGCGGCGCAGCCGTTCTCGCGGCTGTCGCTGCCGGAGGAGGGCTGGGAGCGTTCGCCGCTGCGCACCCGCTTCATGAACGCCGGCTGGCGCAGCGCGTCGGCGCCGTCGCTGTACTTCGCCGCCAAGACGCTGCTGTCGCTGGTGCTTCCGTCTTTGCTGGCATTGCTGGGCGCCGCCACGCTGGAGAATGCGCTGAACAAGGGCTTTGTCTATCTGCTGCTGATGACGGCGGCCATCGGCTACTACTTGCCGAACGCGGTCCTGTCGCGCAAGGCCGCCAGCCGCTGCCGCGAGATCTTCGAGAACTTCCCCGATGCGCTGGACCTGCTGACTGTCTGCGTGGAGGCGGGCCTGAGCCTGGAGCGCGCGATGGCCAAGGTGGCGGGCGAGATCCACATCAAAAGCGTCGCGCTGGCGCAGGAGCTGCAGTTGGCGCTGATGGAGATGCGCGCCGGCTTCACCAAGGAGAAAGCCTTGCGCAACCTGGCCTTGCGCAGCGGCGTCGAGGACGTCGACACGCTGGTGGCGATGCTGATCCAGTCGGAGCGCTTCGGCACCAGCATGGGCGAATCGCTGCGGGTGCACTCGGACAATCTGCGCGCCAAGCGCAGCATGATCGCCGAGGAAGCGGCCGCCAAGATCGCATTGAAGCTGCTGTTCCCGCTGATCTTCTGCATCTTCCCGACGTTGATGCTGGTGTTGATCGGCCCCGCGGGCATCCAGATTTTCCGGATGCTGCCAACCATGCTGGGAAAATAGGAGGCGATGATGAAAGGTACCCTGGGCGCCGCGTGCACCGGCGCGTTACTGATGGCGTGCAGCGGCATGCAGCCGACCTACGCACCGGTGCCGGAGTTGGACCGGCAGGCCGCCGCCATCGCGGTGCTGGGGCAGGCCTGCCTGCGGGATCCGACCAGCGCGTCGGGATGGGAGCAACTGGGTGCGGCGCTGGAGGCCGGCGGCGAACACGAACGCGCGGCCACCATGTTCAGGCAGGCCGCCACGCTGCGCGCGCACGATGCGCAGCGCGACTATGCGGTGCTGAAGGAGGCCGCCGCGCAGGCCGCGAGTGCCACCGCCACCGCCGACGCACCGATGC
>Ga0209646_1000281_pt1 | contig 44839 bp, 47 predicted proteins | sample AraplaL_Col_mTSA_FD_184259 | JGI IMG/M metagenome (GOLD analysis project Ga0209646, IMG submission 184259) | Arabidopsis root microbial communities from the University of North Carolina, USA - plate scrape CL_Col_mTSA (SPAdes) (version 2) | ecosystem: Host-associated > Plants > Roots >...
GGAAACGCCCGGTCACATTCCGAACCCGGAAGCTAAGCCTCACAGCGCCGATGGTACTGCAGGGGGGACCCTGTGGGAGAGTAGGACACCGCCGGACTCCTTTTAGTCGAAATGGCCACCCATCGTTGGGTGGCCATTTTGCGTTTACGAGCGAAGAGAACAGAGAACAGGGAGCACCATGCCGGAAGAGGAAGAGCGCCGTCCACGTCGCAACGACGGGAACCAGCGCAACGAACGTCCTTCCGGAGGTCGCCCCGTATACCGCGACGGCGGTTCTCGTGCCGGTTCCGGCGACCGAAGCCCTCGGCGGGACGGTGGCTACAACCGCGATGGCGGCGCCCCTCGTCGTGAGGGTGGTTACAACAACCGTGACGGTGCCCCTCGTCGTGAGGGCGGTTACAACCGCGACAGCGCTCCGCGTCGTGAAGGTGGTTACAACCGCGATGGTGGTGCCCCTCGTCGTGAGGGTGGTTACAACAACCGCGATGGTGCGCCGCGTCGTGAAGGTGGTTACAACCGCGACAGCGCTCCGCGTCGTGAAGGTGGTTACAACCGCGACAGCGCTCCGCGTCGTGAAGGTGGTTACAACCGCGATGGTGGTGCCCCGCGTCGTGAAGGTGGTTACAACCGCGATGGTGGTGCCCCGCGTCGTGAAGGTGGTTACAACCGCGATGGTGGTGCCCCGCGTCGTGAAGGTGGTTACAACCGTGATGGTGGTGCCCCTCGTCGCGAAGGCGGTTACAACAACCGTGATGGTGCGCCCCGTCGCGAGGGCGGTTACAACCGTGATGGTGGTGCCCCTCGTCGCGAAGGCGGTTACAACAACCGTGATGGTGCGCCCCGTCGCGAGGGCGACTACAACCGCGACAGCGCTCCGCGTCGTGAAGTTGGTTACAACCGTGATGGTGGTGCCCCGCGTCGTGATGGTGGGTACAACCGTGATGGTGGTGCCCCGCGTCGTGAAGGTGGGTACAACCGCGATGGTGGTGCCCCACGTCGCGAAGGCGGGTACAACCGTGACGGTGGTGCGCCCCGTCGTGAGGGTGGGTACAACCGCGATGGTGGTGGCCCCCGTCGCGAAGGCGGGTACAACAATCGTGACAGCGCACCGCGCCGCGAGGGCGGATTCGACCGGGAGCGGGGGAGTGACCGGTCTCGGTCCTTCCCGCAGCGCGGCGGTGCGGGGCGGGACCGTCCTGCCAACGCGGCGAGCGAGCGTCCGCGGTTCGACGAGCCGCGCGTCCCGGAGGATGTCACGGCGCGCGACCTGCACCCCTCCGCGCGCAACGAGCTGAAGACGCTCAGCAAAGAGAACGCGGAGTTCGTCGCTCGGCATCTGGCGATGGCTTCTCGGCTGATCGACGAGGACCCGACCCTGGCGCACGAGCACGCACTCGCAGCGTCGCGTCGTGCAGGGCGCATCGCGATCGTCCGGGAGACCCTGGGCATCACCGCCTACGCGACGGGTGACTTCGCCCTGGCCCTGCGGGAGCTGCGCACCTATCGCCGGATCTCCGGCAAGGACGACCAGATCGCACTCATGGTCGACAGCGAACGCGGCATCGGGCGTCCCGACCGCGCCCTCGAGATCGGCCGCGCCGTGGACCGATCGGCTCTGACCACCCCCGTGCGCGTGGCTCTCGCGATCGCGATGTCGGGTGCCCGGCTGGACCAGGGTGACCTGGAGCTGGCCCTCGGGGAGCTCGAGATCCCGGAGCTCGACCCGGATCGCGCGTTCGAGTGGAGCCCCGCGCTCTTCGCCGCGCGCGCCGCAGTCCTGGAAGATCTCGGCCGCACGGACGAGGCGGAGTTCTGGGTGCACCGCGCCGAGGTCGCCGCGGAGGCTCTCGGTGTGGATGAGGCCGGCGACGAGGAGCTCTACGTCGAGGACGGTCTCGTCGAGGACGAGTTCTCCGAGGAGCACGCTGTCTCCGTCGAGGATGTTGTGTCCGACAAGGAGGAGTACTCCGCCGACGACACCGACACCGACACCGACTCCGAGGAAGAAGAGGCTTCCGACGCGGAGACCGGAGACGACTCGTCCTCCGCCGACACGAACGAGACCCCCGAGCCCGCCGAGCCGTCCATCGAGGACGAGGTGCGCGAGCTGCTCGGCGAGGACGACGAGACGGAGGACGACGAGACGGAGGACGACTCGCCCTCCGCATCCGAGAAGCCGGAGGCGTAGTGGGGCTCTTCACACCCAAGGCACGGAGGTCTCGAGCGGGACGGACGCCTCTCGAGGGCGTGGACACCGTCCTCGCCGATCTCGACGGCGTCGTCTACGCCGGTCCGGGGGCTCTGCCGCACGCGGTCGAGAGCCTGAACGCTGCGGCGCACGCGGTGCGTCTCGGCTACATCACGAACAACGCCTCGCGCACGGACGCCTCCGTGGCGGCTCATCTCACGAGTCTCGGGCTCGACGTCGCTCCGCAGGACGTCGTCACGAGCCCGCAGGCCGCGATGCGTCTGCTGTCCGGGATCGTTCCCGCGCCGGCCACCATCCTCGTGGTCGGCGGCGACGGCCTCGTCGACGAGGTGCAGAAGGCCGGGTACACGGTGACGCGCAGCGCCGAGGACGCTCCGCAGGCCGTGGTCCAGGGGTTCGCGCCCGAGGTGGCCTGGACAGACCTCGCCGAGGCGGCGTTCGCGCTGAAGGTCCCTGAGGACGAAGGCGGCATCCCCTGGATCGCCACGAACACGGACTGGACGATCCCGCGCGAGCGCGGCGTCGCCCCCGGCAACGGCACCCTCGTCTCCGCCGTGCACACCGCGATCGGTCGCCTGGCGACGGTGGCGGGCAAGCCGGAGACCCCGATCTTCGAGGAGGCGCTCGCCCGCTTCGGTGCCGCGAAGGCTCTGTTCATCGGCGACCGCCTGGACACCGACATCATGGGCGCCAGCCGCGCCGGCATCGAGTCCGCGCTCGTGCTGACCGGCATCGACCGTCCCAAGCACGTCCTCGCCGCGCCGGAAGGTTCACGCCCGACCTACATCCTCGGTGATCTGCGCGGTCTGCACGAGCCGTATCCAGAGCCCACCGTGACCGACGGCGTGTTCGACGTGAACGGTGCCGCCGTCCGCGTCCACGGAGCGGACGTCGAGATCGTCGCCGAGTCCGGCGAGCAGCTCGACCTCCTCCGCGCCGGCGCCGCGGCCATCTGGGCGTCCGGTACGCCGGTGTTCGTGCTGCGGGTTCCCGAACGGCTGTACGCCGACCCGTTCCACCGCCCCTGAGCCACGCGTGGCGCCGTCGGCCGTCGGCGGCGCCGCGTACAGTGGAAGCGTGAGTGACGAGACGACGACCAGCGCGCCGACGGACGGCCTGTGGAGTCGTCTGCGCCTGATCGAAGGTCAGCCGCTCTCCGCACGCGCGGACTTGTACTCGGCCCTGCACGACGAACTCTCTCGACGGCTCGAGAGCGGATCCCGGCTGGAACAGCGGGAGACTCCGGGACCACGATGACGCGACTCGACGCCGCCCTCGCCTCCCGAGGACTCGCCCGTTCGCGCACGCACGCCGCCACCCTCATCGCCGACGGTCTCGTGAGCGTCGACGGTCGCCCGGTCGTCAAAGCCTCGACTGCGGTCGGCGAGGAGAACACGATCACGGTGGCCGGCGCCGACCACTATGTCAGCCGCGGCGCGCACAAGCTCATCGCCGGGCTCGACAGCTTCACCATTCCCGTGCAGGGGCGCCTCGTGCTCGACATGGGAGCCTCGACCGGCGGCTTCACGCAGGTGCTGCGGGAGCGCGGCGCGCGGCGCGTGCTGGCTGTGGACGTCGGTCACGGCCAGCTCGCCCCGTCGATCGCGGCAGACCCCGATGTCACCGCGGTCGAGGGCTTCAACGTGCGGCACATGACCCGTGACAGTCTCGCCGCGGCGACGGGGGAGTCCGCCTCGCCCGACCTGGTGGTGGGCGACCTCTCCTTCATCTCGCTCGAGCTCGTGCTCCCCGCGGTGGTCGCCGTCGCGGCGCCGGGTTCCGATGTCCTGCTGCTCGTCAAACCGCAATTCGAGGTCGGCCGGACGGCGGTGCGCGGCGGTCTCGTCACCGACCCCGCCACCCGTGCCGATGCCGTCGCCCGCGTGGCGTGGAGCGCGTGGGACGCGGGGATGGGGATGGCGGGGATCGTCTCCTCCCCGATCCTCGGAACCCACGGCAATGCGGAGTATCTCGTCCACCTCGTGCCGGGCGGCGGCAGCAATCCGACAGAATGGATGGACACCATCAACCGGCTGGCAGGGGGACGATGAACGAGCGCAGGATCCTGGTCGTCGCCCACGCGGGTCGCGTCGACACCGTCGCGGCCGCCCGCCGGGTGATCGACGCCCTCCGCGGCGCGGGAGTGCGCCCCGTCCTGGCGGCCGACGACCACGCGGAGCTCTCCGCGGTCGATGCGTTCTTCGCGGACGTCGAGGTGCTGGATGCCTCCGCCGGTCCGGCGTCCCTCGAGCTCGCGATCGTGCTCGGCGGCGACGGCACGATCCTCCGTGCGGCGGAACTCGTCCGCGACAGCGGCGCCCCGGTGCTCGGCATCAACATGGGCCACGTCGGCTTCCTCGCGGAGATCGACCGGGACGACATGGACGACGCGATGCGCCGCGTCATCGCCCGCGACTACGAGGTCGAGGAGCGCCTGGCGCTGTCGGTGCGGGTGAAGGACGCCTCGGGCGACGTCGTCTTCGAGACCTGGGCTCTGAACGAGGCGACCGTCGAGAAGGCGAGCCGGGAGCGCATGATCGAGGTGGTGCTCGAGATCGACGGGCGGCCGCTGTCGAGCTTCGGCTGCGACGGCATGGTCGTCTCCACCCCGACCGGCTCGACCGCCTACAACTTCTCCGCCGGCGGCCCGGTCATCTGGCCGACGGTCGAGGCCATCGCCGTCGTCCCGCTGTCGGCCCATGCCCTCTTCGCCAAGCCGCTCGTGGTGAGCCCCGACGCGGCCGTGGCGATCGAGATGCTGGAGCGGACGGACGGCTCCGGCATCCTCTGGTGCGACGGCCGTCGTTCCCACGACCTTCCGCCGGGTGCCCGCGTCGTCGTCCGTCGTTCGTCGCGCCCGGTCCGCCTCGCGCGACTGCACCCCACCGCGTTCACGAATCGTCTCGTCCGCAAGTTCCAGCTGCCCGTCGAGGGATGGCGCGGACAGGAACGGAGGAGCGAGGCATGATCGAGGAGATGCGCATGCAGGGGCTCGGCGTGATCGCCGATGCCGTCCTGCCGCTCGGGCCCGGCTTCACGGCCATCACCGGCGAGACCGGAGCGGGCAAGACCATGGTGGTCACCGGTCTCGGCCTGCTTCTCGGACAGCGCGCCGACTCCGGCGCCGTGCGCAAGGGCGCGGCGCAGGCGTCGGTGGCCGGTGTGTGGATCGTGCCGGAGACCGGTGAGGTCGCCGACATCGTCGCCGAGGCCGGGGGAGAGCTGGAGCCGGCAGGCGCCGGGACTGCGGAGCTGTACGTCTCGCGCACCCTCAGCGCCGAAGGCCGCAGTCGTGCGAGCGTCGGCGGCCGCGCCGCACCGGCGGGTGTGCTGTCCTCGCTCGCCGACGAGCTCATCGTGGTGCACGGACAGTCCGAGCAGCTGCGGCTGCGATCGGCGGCCGCGCAGCGCGACGCCCTCGATCGCTTCGGCGGCGAGGCCATCGCCCGGGCGCTGGAGGAGTACCAGGCCGCGTTCGAGCACTGGCGCACGCTCGACGCCGAGATCGTCGACATCACCGCGAACCGCGACCGGCGCGCCGAGGAGGCCGCCCGGCTGCGGGAGGACCTGGCCCTGATCGAGGCCACCGCTCCCGAAGAGGGTGAGGATGAGGAGCTGACGGCCCGCGCCGAACGCCTCGCGAACGCGGAGGAGCTGCGGCTCGCGGCCGCCCTGGCCCACGGCTCCCTCTCGAACGAGGAGGGCGAGCCCGATGCGTCGGCGCTGGTCGCGGAGGCACGCCGGGCGATCGAGCGTGTGTCGGACCCGAAGCTCGCCGAGGTCGCCGAGACCCTGGCCGACATCGGTTACCGGATCGCCGACGCCGCCGGCGTGCTCTCCGGCTTCCTCGCCGACCTCGACGAGTCCGGCCCGCACGAGCTGGCAGCCGTCGAGGAACGCCGGGCCGCGCTCGGTGTCCTCATCCGTCAGCACGGTTCGCTGGCGGAGGCGCTGGCACTGTGGCAGACCGGTTCCGCACGGCTGGCCGAGCTCGACGACGACGGGGAGCGTCTGGAACGCCTCACCGCCGAGCGCGACGCGGCCAGGGCGGAGCTCGACGCCCGCGCCGACGCCCTCACCGCCGCCCGGAGCGAGGCCGCCGTCCGGCTCGGCGAGGCCGTGACCGCCGAGCTCCACGCGCTGGCGATGCCGGACGCACGGCTCGAGGTGTCCGTGGCGCCTGGCGCCGAGAGCACCCACGGGCGCGATGACGTCGCCATCCTGCTCGCGCCGCACCCCGGCGCCGAACCCCGCTCCGTCGCCAAGGGTGCGTCCGGCGGCGAGCTGTCGCGCGTGATGCTCGCGATCGAGGTCGTCATCGCGGCGACCGACCCGGTTCCCACCTTCGTGTTCGACGAGGTCGACGCCGGCATCGGCGGTGCCGCGGCCATCGAGGTCGGTCGGCGACTCGCCCGACTCGCCGAGAAGTCGCAGGTGATCGCCGTCACCCATCTCGCGCAGGTCGCCGCCTTCGCGAACAACCACCTGACCGTCGTGAAATCGAACGACGGCGCCGTCACCGCCTCCAGCGTGCGGCGGCTCGACGGGGAGGAGCGCGAGGCCGAGATGGTCCGTCTGCTCTCCGGACTCGCGGATTCCGATGCCGCACTCACCCACGCCCGTGAGCTTCTCAGCCTCGGCGTCTGAACGAACTGTTAGGATAGAAGCCCGTGATGAACTCTTCTTCTGCGGGGCCCAAGAACGACACGACCAAGCACATCTTCGTGACTGGTGGTGTCGTTTCGTCTTTGGGCAAGGGGCTCACCGCGGCCAGCCTGGGCAACCTCCTGACCGCCCGCGGACTCCGCGTGGTCATGCAGAAGCTCGACCCGTATCTGAACGTCGATCCGGGCACCATGAACCCGTTCCAGCACGGCGAGGTCTTCGTGACCGACGACGGTGCGGAGACCGACCTCGACATCGGCCACTACGAGCGCTTCCTCGACATCAACCTGTCCGAGGCGGCCAACGTCACGACCGGTCAGATCTACTCGCAGGTGATCGCGCGGGAGCGCCGCGGCGAGTACCTGGGCGACACCGTGCAGGTCATCCCGCACATCACCGACGAGATCAAGCGCCGCATGCGGCTGCAGGCCACAGAGGACCCGCGTCCCGACGTGATCATCACCGAGGTCGGCGGCACGGTCGGCGACATCGAGTCGCAGCCCTTCCTCGAGGCGGCCCGCCAGCTGCGTCACGAGCTCGGTCGCGACAGCGTGTTCTTCGTGCACGTCTCGCTCGTGCCGTTCATGGGGGCGTCCGGCGAGCAGAAGACCAAGCCGACCCAGCACTCGGTCGCCGCGCTCCGTCAGGTCGGCATCCAGCCGGATGCGCTCGTGCTCCGCAGCGACCGCCCGGTGAGCGCGAGCAACCGCAACAAGATCGCCCTCATGTGCGACGTCGACGTCGAGGGTGTCATCAACACCGTCGACCTGCCGAGCATCTACGACATCCCCTCCACCCTCAACGAGCAGGGCCTGGACTCCTACATCGTGCGCCGCCTCGGTCTCGACCAGAAGGCCGACGACGTCGACTGGACGCGCTGGAACAAGGTGCTGCACGCGGTGCACAACCCCAAGCACGAGGTCACGATCGGTCTGGTCGGCAAGTACATCGACCTGCCGGACGCCTACCTGTCCGTGACCGAAGCCCTCAAGGCCGGCGGCTTCGCGCAGGAGACCAAGGTCAACATCCGCTGGATCCCATCCGACCTCTGCGAGACGCCCGAGGGCGCGCAGGAGCAGCTGGCCGAGCTCGACGGCATCTGCGTGCCCGGCGGCTTCGGCATCCGCGGCATCGAGGGCAAGCTGGGCGCGCTGAAGTTCGCCCGGGAGCAGGGGATCCCGACCCTCGGCCTGTGTCTCGGCCTGCAGTGCATGGTCATCGAGTACGCCCGCGACGTGGCCGGTATCGCCGGAGCCTCGTCCAGCGAGTTCGATCCGGACACCGCGGAGCCCGTCATCGCGACCATGGCCGAGCAGATCGAGATCCTCGACGGCGGCGACCTGGGCGGCACGATGCGCCTCGGTCTCTACCAGGCGGCTCTCGCGGAGGGCTCGCTGGCGCGCGAGGTCTACGGCGCCGCCGAGGTGTCCGAGCGTCACCGTCACCGCTACGAGGTGAACAACGCCTACCGCGATCGCCTGTCGGAGGCCGGGCTGGTGTTCTCGGGCCTGAATCCGGAGCTGGACCTCGTCGAGTACGTCGAGCTGCCGCGCGACGTGCACCCGTACTACATCGCCACCCAGGCGCACCCGGAGCTGCGTTCGCGTCCGACCGACCCGCACCCGCTGTTCCGCGGTCTCGTCGGCGCGGCCATCGCCCGGCACCGCGCGAGCGAGCTGTTCGACGTGCCCGTCGATGAGTGAGTCGGGGACGGGTCCTGTGGACGAGTCGCTGCGCGACGAGCCCTTCGAGCCGGAGGTCCTGAGCAGCGACCTCGTCTACGAAGGGCGCGTCTGGGACGTCCGCTCCGATCGTGTCCGCTACGGCGAGGGCGAGATAGTGCGGCAGTACGTCGCCCATCCCGGCGCCGTCGCGATCCTCGCGCTGGACGACGAGGGGCGGGTGCTGCTCATCCAGCAGTACCGTCACCCGATCCGCCACCGCGACTGGGAGCTGCCGGCGGGCCTCCTCGACATCGAGGGCGAGGAGCCGATGGCGGCCGCCCGTCGCGAGCTCGCGGAGGAGGCCGACCTCGTCGCCGCCCACTGGGAGCCGCTGGTGTCTTCGTGGACGACGCCCGGCGGCAACGACGAGCTCATCCGGGTGTTCCTCGCGACCGGGCTCTCGGCCGCCGAGACCGCGCACGACCGCGAGGACGAGGAGGCGGACATCCAGCTCGCCTGGGTGCCGCTGGAAGACGCCGTCGCGGGAGTGATGGCCGGACGCCTGCGCAACGGCATCCTCTCCATCGGCGTGCTGGCCGCGGCGCAGAGGCTGCGCGACCGGAGCTGAGGATGCTGCTCGATCGCGCCCTCGACGCGTATCTGCGTCACGTGACGATCGAGCGCGGCCTGAGCGCGCACACGGTCGGCGCCTACCGGCGGGACCTCGAGGGCTACCGGGACTGGCTCACGGCGGAGGGGATCGACGACACCGCGGATATCACGTCCGTGGTGGTCGACCGTTTCGTCGCCGACCGTGCCTCGGCGGAGCCGCCGCCCGCGGCGACGAGCCTGGCGCGCCTGCAGTCCTCGGTGCGCGGCTGGCACCGGTTCCTCGCCCGGGAGGGCATCGAGGCGGACGATCCGACTGGGCGCCTCCGCCCGCCGAAGACCCCGCGCCGGCTGCCCAAGGCCCTCACGATCGACCAAGTGGAGCGGCTGCTCGCCGCGCCGTCGGCCGAGGAGCCGCTCGGCATCCGGGACAGGGCGCTGCTGGAGCTTCTCTACGCGACGGGTGCCCGGGTGTCGGAGGCGGTCGGGCTCGACGTCGACGACATGGCGCACGGCGAGGTGCTGCGCCTGCGGGGAAAGGGCTCGAAGGAGCGCATCGTCCCCGTGGGGTCGTATGCCCGCGCCGCGGTCGACGCGTATCTCACCCGGGTCCGCCCGGGCCTCGCGGCGAAGGGACGTGCGTCGGCCCGGCTCTTCCTCGGCGCGCGGGGCGCTCCGCTCTCGCGGCAGAGCGCCTGGCTGGTGATCCGTTCCGCCGCGGAGCGCGCGCAGCTCACCGCCGAGGTCTCCCCGCACACGCTGCGGCATTCCTTCGCGACCCACCTCCTGCAGGGCGGCGCCGACGTGCGCGTGGTGCAGGAGCTGCTGGGGCACTCCTCGGTCGCGACGACGCAGATCTACACACACGTCTCGGTGGACGCCCTCCGCGACATCTACGCGACCTCGCACCCCCGGGCACGCTGATCCCGCGCGGATCCGCGCCTCCTCCCGAGGCGGCCCGCCGCGCGCCGGGACGGCCGGGGAACGCATGGCCGCTACAATCGAGCAAGCACGAAGGAGCAGGAGAACCGGTGGCTGAGAAAGCGGCGAAGTCCAGGGCGAAGGCACAGAAGGCCGACGACACTCCCATGGGACCCACCGGCCGTCCGTATCAGGGCTTCCCGATCCCGGCGCCGCTGAAGTCGCACGGCCCCGCGCGCATCATCGCCCTCTGCAACCAGAAGGGCGGCGTCGGCAAGACGACGACGTCCATCAACCTCGCCGCCGCCCTCGCGGAGTACGGTCGCAAGGTGCTCGCGGTGGACTTCGACCCGCAGGGCGCCCTGTCCGCCGGTCTCGGCATCCAGACGCACGACGTGCCGACGGTCTACGACCTCCTGCTCGACACGAAGCGCGACGCCCACGACGCGATCGTGCACTCGAACGTGCCGGGTCTCGACGTCCTCCCCGCGAACATCGACCTCTCGGCCGCGGAGGTGCACCTCGTCAACGAGGTCGCCCGCGAGACGATCCTCGCCCGCGTGCTCCGGCAGGTGGCGGGGGAGTACGACGTCATCCTCATCGACTGCCAGCCGTCGCTGGGCCTGCTGACCGTGAACGCGCTGACGGCGGCGCACGGCGTCATCATCCCTCTCGAGTGCGAGTTCTTCGCGCTGCGCGGTGTCGCGCTCCTCATCGAGACCATCGACAAGGTGCGCGATCGCCTGAACCCCTCCATCGAGATGGACGGGCTGCTGGCGACCATGTACGACCCGCGCACGCTGCACTCGCGCGAGGTGCTCGAACGCGTCGTGGAGGCGTTCGGCGACGACGTGCTGGAGACCGTGATCGGCCGCACCGTGAAGTTCCCGGATGCGTCGGTCTCGGGGGTCCCGATCACCGAGTTCGCTCCGGAGCACGCGGCCGCACAGGCATACCTGCGGCTGGCCAGGGAGCTGGTCGCCCGTGGCGCCGTCGCCTGACGAGCTCGGAACCGCTGAGGTCCCGGCACTCGCCGACGCCGTCGACGGTGCGGAAGCTTCCTCCGCCGACGACGCCGGTTTCCGGGTCTCGCTGTCGAACTTCGACGGCCCCTTCGACCTCCTGCTGACCCTCATCTCCAAGCACGAGATGGACATCACCGAGGTGTCGTTGAGCGCCGTCACCAACGAGTTCATCGCGTACCTCGCCGACCTCGAGGACGAGGAGGAGCTGGACCAGGCGTCGGAGTTCCTCGTCGTCGCCGCGACCCTGCTCGACATGAAGGTGGCGGGTCTGCTGCCGCAGGGCGAGCTCGTCGATGCCGAGGCCGTGGCCCTGCTCGAAGCGCGCGACCTGCTCTTCGCCCGTCTGCTGCAGTACCGCGCGTTCAAGGAGGTCTCCGCGTGGTTCGCACGGTGCCTGCAGCGGGAGGACCGCCGCCACGTGCGCGCGGTGCCGCTGGAGGAGAAGCACCGGAAGCAGACACCCGAGCTCGTCTGGTCGCTCACGACCGACGACTTCGCGGCTCTGGCACTGCTGGCCTTCGCACCGAAGGAGATCCCGCACGTCGGGCTCGACCACCTGCACGCGCCCCTGGTCAGCATCCGCGAGCAGGCCGCGATCGTCGTCACGCTGCTGCGCGGCACCGAGTCGCTGAGCTTCCGCGAACTCGTCGCCGGCGTCACCGAGCCGGGCATCGTCGTGGCCCGCTTCATCTCGGTGCTGGAGCTGTACCGGCACGCGGCGCTGTCCTTCGAACAACTGGAACCGCTCGGGGAGCTGACGCTCCGTTGGGCCGCCGACTCCTGGTCGGACGAGACACTCGCGACCCTGGGGGCCGACTATGACCGATGACATGACCGAGACGGAAACCGGGCTCCGCGAGGAGCCCGACGCCGTGACGGGTGCCGAGTTGCCCCTCAGCGAGCGCGTGGAGGCGATCCTCTTCATCGTCGACGAGCCGATCGGCCTGGTGGCTCTCGCCGCGGCGGTCGGCGCGCCGGTGCCCGCCGTCCGGCAGACGGTCGAGTCGCTGGTCGAGGACTACGACGGCCGGGGCGCGGGTCCGCGGCGCGGCTTCGAGCTGCGGGAGGTCGGCGGCGGATGGCGGCTCTACGTCCGCGAGGACCTGGATCCGGTCGTGGCGGAGTTCGTCGGCGGCCAGGCTCCGGCCCGGCTCTCGCAGGCCGCGTTGGAGACGCTCGCGGTGATCGCGTACAAGCAGCCCGTCACCCGTAGCCAGGTCGCCTCGATCCGCGCGGTCAACGTCGACTCCGTGGTCCGCACACTCCTCGCACGGGGCCTGATCACCGAGCTGTTCGCCGACTCCGAGACCGGGGCGATCAACTACGGCACGACCGATGCGCTCCTCCAGCAAATCGGCATCAACTCTCTGGATGAGCTTCCGCCGATCTCGCCGCTCCTCGATGACGGCGCCGACGGCTTCGACGAAGGGACGGTCCGATGACCACCGACGCCCACGATTCCGCAGCCCCCGAGGGCGTCCGACTGCAGAAGGTGCTGGCCGCCGCCGGCGTCGCGTCCCGTCGGGTCGTCGAGCAGTACATCGTCGAGGGGCGTATCCGCGTGAACGGCCAGGTGGTCACCGAGCTCGGCCGCCGCATCGACCCGGAGCGCGACCTCGTCGACGTCGACGGCACTGCGGTGCAGCTCGACGTGTCCAAGCGCTACGTGATGCTGAACAAGCCGACGGGCGTGGTCAGCAGCATGCGCGACGAGAGCGGCCGTCCGGATCTCCGGCGCTTCACGAAGGACTACGAGGAGCGGCTCTACAACGTCGGGCGCCTGGACGCCGAGACCAGCGGCCTGCTGCTGCTCACCAACGACGGCGAGCTCGCGCACGTCCTCGCGCACCCGTCCTTCGGCGTCACCAAGGTCTACATCGCGAAGGTGGAGGGGACGGTGACGGCGCAGACCATCTCGAAGCTCACGAAGGGCATCGAGCTGGAGGACGGCCCCATCGCCGCCGACAAGGCCCGCCTGCTGGACACGTCGGCGGGCTCGAGCCTCGTCGAGCTCACGCTGCACTCGGGACGCAACCGGATCGTGCGCCGGATGATGGCCGCGGTCGGCCATCCGGTCACGGAACTCGTGCGGCGGCAGTTCGGTCCGCTGCACCTGGGAACCCTCCCGGCGGGCCGGACGCGGGAACTGAGTAAAATCGAACTCGGCGCGCTGTTGACCCTCGCGCGCCGGGAATCCGGTGTCGCCGAGGCGCCAGGCGAGCAGGAGAGCGAATGACCCAGACGACGAGTGCGCCCGCGGCGCGGAAGGCCGGTGCCGTCGCGCCGCGCCTGTCCGGCACCGTGCGCATCGTCGGCGCCGGGCTGCTCGGTGCCAGCGTCGGCCACGCACTCCGCGCGAAGGGCATCGACGTGGTCCTCACGGATGCGTCCCCTGCGCAGCTGCGCCTCGCCGTCGACTACGGCGCCGGACGCCTTCCGCAGGATGACGACGCCCCGGTGCTCGTTGTTGTGGCCGTGCCGCCGGATGTGACCGCCGACGTGATCCAGGCCGAGCTCGAGCGCTACCCTGACGCCGTCGTGACGGATGTCGCGAGCGTGAAGCTGGAGCCGTTCCGCACGCTCCGTGACCGCGGTGTGAACCTCGCCCGCTACATCGGCTCCCACCCGCTCGCCGGCCGGGAGCGCGGCGGGGCGATCTCGGCGCGAGCCGATCTGTTCATCGGACGGCCGTGGGTCGTGTGCCGCGACGAGGACACCACCGCGCGGGACCTCGCGCTGGTCGAGGCGCTGGCTCTCGATGTCGGTGCGATGCCGCTGGAGATGACCCCCGCGGAGCACGACCGCTCCGTCGCCCTCACCTCGCACGTGCCGCAGGTCGTCGCGAGTCTCCTCGCCGGGCGTCTTGCCGGGGCCGAGGAGGGCGCGCTCCGCCTGGCAGGGCAGGGCGTGCGGGACACGACGCGCATCGCCGCATCCGCTCCAGAGCTGTGGGTGCAGATCCTCGGCGCCAACGCCGGTCCCGTGGTCGAGATCCTCGACGCCCTCGCGACGGACCTGAGCGAGGTCGCCGATGCGCTGCGCGCTCCGGGCGCACCGGGTGCCCGTCGCGTGCTCGCGGAGACCATCCGCCAGGGCAACGACGGCGTCGAGCGCCTCCCCGGCAAGCACGGACAGAACCGACGCTTCGAGACACTGGTCGTCATGGTCGACGACACCGCCGGTCAGCTGGGTCGCCTGTTCGGCGAGCTCGGCGAGCTGGGCGTCAACGTCGAGGACCTGCGGCTGGAGCATTCTCCCGGCGCGCAGTTCGGCCTCGCCGAGATCAGTGTCGACCCCGCGGCGCTGCACGGCGCGATCACCGGGCTCCAGGAACGCGGCTGGCGCATCGCAGGGAACACCAATGACTGACACCTCCACCGTCTCCGCCACGAAGTTCATCGCCATCGACGGTCCCGCCGGGTCCGGCAAGTCGAGCGTGTCCAAGGCGATCGCGCGTCGCGAGGGCTTCGGCTACCTCGACACCGGGTCGGCCTACCGGGCTCTCGCCTGGCACGTGCTCGATCGCGGCGCGGACACCGGCGACGCGGAGGCCGTACGCGCCGCGGCCGCCGACTTCCCGGTCCGCCTCGGCCTCGACCCGGATGACCGCACGGTACGTGTCGGCGACGTGGACGTGACGGAGGCGATCCGCGAGCCCCGCGTGTCCGGCGCCGTGAGCGGCGTGGCGCGGGTGCCCGAGGTGCGCACCCAGGTCAACGAGCTCTTCCGGGCACTGGTCGCTGAGGCGCCGTACCCGGCCGTGGTGGTCGAAGGCCGCGACATCACGACCGTCGTGGCACCCGATGCGCCCGTCCGCATCCTGCTGACCGCCGCACCGGAAGTGCGTGCCGCCCGCCGCGCGGGCGAGCTCGCAGGCGAGAACGCCGCCGCCGTCGCGGACGCCCTGCACAAGCGCGACGCCTCCGACAGCGCGGTCGTCGACTTCCTCAACGCCGCGGAAGGCGTGGAGGTCGTCGACTCGACCGCACTCGATTTCCCCCAGACCATCGACGCCGTTCTCTCGGTGATCGAACGACTCCGAGGAGCACACCGTGGCTGACGACGAATACGAAGGCGGTCCCGACCAGCTCGCCGAGAAGATGGACCAGCTCGACGAGCAGCTGGCCGAGCAGCGCGCGGAGACCCTGCGCGCCGGCCTCGCCGACTACCAGCTGGACGACGAGGACGCGGAGCTCCTCGCGGGCATCACCCTCGGCGAGGACGGCATCCAGTACAGCCCCGCGCTGCCCGTGGTGGCGATCGTCGGGCGGCCGAACGTCGGCAAGTCCGCGCTCGTGAACCGCATCCTCGGCCGTCGCGAGGCCGTCGTGGAGGACACCCCCGGTGTCACCCGCGACCGCGTCACGTACAAGGCCGAGTGGAACGATCGTCGCTTCACGGTCGTCGACACCGGCGGCTGGGAGCCCGACGCCCGGGGCATCGATCGGTCCGTCGCGGCACAGGCCGAGGTCGCGATCGACCTGTCCGATGTCGTGCTGTTCGTCGTGGACGCCATGGTGGGCGCCACCTCGACCGACGAGCACGTCGTGAAGCTGTTGCGCAAGAGCGGCAAGCCGGTCTTCCTCGTCGCCAACAAGATCGACGACGGGCGTCAGGAGCCGGAAGCGGCCGCCCTGTGGAACCTGGGTCTCGGGGAGCCGCACCCGGTCTCCGCGATCCACGGTCGCGGTGTGGCGGACCTGCTCGATGCCGTGCTGAAGAAGCTCCCCGAGGTGTCCGCCGTCGCGAAGCAGGAGATCGGCGGCCCGCGCCGTGTCGCGATCCTGGGGCGCCCGAACGTCGGCAAATCCTCGCTGCTGAACAAGGCCGCGGGGGAGGAGCGCGTGGTCGTCAACGACCTCGCCGGCACGACCCGTGATCCGGTGGACGAGGTCGTGGAGCTCGGCGGCAAGATGTGGCGCCTGGTCGACACGGCCGGTATCCGTCGCCGCGTGCACATGGCGCAGGGTGCGGACTTCTACGCGTCGCTGCGCACCTCCGCCGCGCTGGAGAAGGCCGAAGTGGCCGTCGTGGTGCTCGACGTCTCCGAGACGATCAGCGAGCAGGACGTGCGGATCATCGACCTCGTTCTCGAGTCGGGCCGCGCGCTCGTCCTGGCGTTCAACAAGTGGGATCGCCTCAACGACGACGACCTGGAGAACGCCGACCGCCGCCGCTACCTGGAGCGCGAGATCGAGCAGGACCTCGCGCATGTCGCGTGGGCCCCCCGCGTGAACATCTCGGCGAAGACCGGCCGTCACCTCGACAAGCTCGTCCCGGCGCTGGAGACCGCGCTGGAGAACTGGGATCGCCGGATCCCCACCGGCAAGTTCAACGCGTTCCTCGCCGAGCTCGTCGCCGAGCACCCGCACCCGGTGCGTGGTGGAAAGCAGCCGCGCATCCTCTTCGGGACCCAGGCGTCGACCCGTCCGCCGACGTTCGTGCTGTTCACGACCGGTTTCCTCGACCCGGGCTACCGCCGGTTCATCCAGCGCCGCCTGCGGGAGCTGTATTCGTTCGAGGGCACTCCGATCGTGATCAACATGCGGGTGCGCGAGAAGCGTCAGCGCTGACTCGTTGCCGCGCATGTCGCGGCGGTGGCGCCGGAGCCCCGATGCTGTGAAAAGCTGAGGGGGTGACTGTCGTACCTCCCGCCGCCGGTGAACCGCGTCGCCCCGAGGGGCCTCGCGATCCGGGCGATGCCTGGGTGGTCGCGGACACGGGCGAGCGGTACTGGGGGCGCTTCGGCGCCGCAGGTCTCCTCGCCGTCGATGCGGAGCGCGGCATCCTGCTGCAGCATCGCGTCGCGTGGAGCCACTTCGGCGGCACCTGGGGTCTGCCCGGGGGAGCGCTGCACGAGGGTGAGGCGGCCATCGTCGGTGCCGTGCGCGAGGCGCAGGAGGAGGCGGGAGTGCCGGATGGTGCGGTGCGGCCCCGCTTCACGAGTGTGCTCGATCTCGGCATCTGGTCGTACACCACCGTCGTCGCCGATGTGCGGACGCCGTTCGACCCCGTGATCAGCGACCCGGAGAGCGTGGCGCTGTCGTGGGTACCCGTCGAGGACGTGGACGCGCTGCCCCTGCACCCCGGCTTCGGTGCGGCGTGGCCGATGCTGCGGGCTCAGCTCTCGGCGCATCCGGTGGTCGTGGTCGACGCCGCCAACGTCGTGGGCTCGGTCCCGGACGGCTGGTGGAAGGATCGCGCCGGAGCCGCGGCACGACTGCGCGATCGTCTGACGGGCCTCTCTGTGCGCGCGGACGACCTCGGACTCGCGGGGGATGACTGGTTCCCGGAGGTATCGCTCGTCGTGGAAGGTCGCGCGCGCGACATCGCGGAGGCCTCCGCCGAGGGATCACCTGCGGATGCCGCGGCCGCGGAAGCCGGCGTCGCGAGCCTGGCCCTGGACGTCGTGCGCGCGGAGGGCGCCGGTGACGACGCGATCGTGGCCGAGGTCGAACGCCGGGTCGCGAGCGGGCGGCCGGTTCTCGCGGTGACCAGTGACCGCGAGCTGCAGTCCCGCGTCGAGGCTGCCGGGGCCCAGGTGCGCTCGAGCGGCTGGCTCCTCCGTCTTCTCGACGCGTAGCGCGAGACGCGGGCGTTTCGCTCCGCGGCCCCAGGTGCTCGTGCAGTGCTGGGGCCTGGCACGGCTTGGTCCGACGTGGCGTGGCTTGGCGTGGCCGGGCTTGGCGCGGCCTGGCTTGGTTTGACGTGGCCTGCGTCACCGCTCGCGAATGACCCGCTGTCGTGATGACCCGCGAAGGTCAGACGAACGCGACCCGACGCGGGGCGTGATCGGTGTGGACGGCGCCGAGGGGACTTCGCCATTCGAGAACCCCGCCGGGATGCTGACGTACCGTCCAGCGCTGAGGCTCCGGGATATCGGGGTGTTTCAGCACATGGTGTCCGCGGCAGAGGTGCGCGAGGTTGTCGACGCGGGTCGGGCCGCCCTTCGCATGATCCCGGGTGTGGTCGATGTCGCAGCGGTGTACCGGCTGGCGGCACCCCGGGAACCGACAGTGCTGATCGCGGGCGCGGAGCAACCGGCGCATGCTCTCGGTCGGGCTGTAGGCGTCCGTTTCGACGACCTGCCCGTGAGGGTCGAGGAACAAGCGCGTCCATCCGCCGTCTCGTCCGGCCAGAGCGCGGGCGACATCCGGGTGGAGAGCACCGTGCCCGTCCAGTTCGCCGGGACGGTCGTCGAGTCCGGCGAGGGTCGTCGCCGCCACGGTCACCTGCAGGCGACCCCGCACCCCGGTGATACCGTCGCCCTCGACGGCACTCGGATCGGCCGTCAGGAGGAGATCGGTCAGAAGGTCGGCCTGCACCTGGCTCCAGGTGCGGGTGTCTGAGGGGGCCGATTCCGCCTCGGGGTCGAGGGCGTACGTGTCGCCGTCGGCGCTCGGGATCGTAGTCCCCGCCCGGGTGTCATCGCACGGGCGATCCGTTTCGACGCTGTGAGCAGTCAGTAGTTCGTGGTTCGCAGGAGCCAGGGGATGCGTCGCTTCGTCCGACCCCGCATCAGGCGCGGGAACCGCAGCGCGCGCCCGGAGCACCGTGCGGGTGAGCTGACTCAGCCGGTCGGCGATCGCCACCGCCGCCCACTCCGGGAGGATCGCCGTCAGGACCGCGAGGCCGTCGTCGACCGATCGCACTGTGACGCAGCGCTCGTCCGCCGCTCGGCGGTGTCGCTCCGTGATGGTCTCGCCGACGAGAGCGGAGGCGACGCGGCGGGCATGCACCCGCGTGCGCGCCGCGGTCTCGGCTTCGGCGACGACGAGCACCGCCGTCTCGAACAGCGCCATCGTCTCCGGCGCGACGACGCGGTTGCGGATGGCCTCGTCCACGATGGCGCTCGCCCGTGCGACCTCCCGGACGTGTGCGGAGCTCAAAGTTCCCTCGTGGAAGGCCTGCCGCACGCGGGGGAGCGCCGTGCTCAGCGCAAGAGCGTCGGCGAACGCGAACTCCATGGTGCCGGTGGAAACGCGCCCCGCCGCGGCGAACTCGGCGACCATCGAGCGGTGGATGGCGTCACGGTGGTGCGGGGCTGACGCGACGTCTTCGTCGCGGAAAGCGATCTGCGCGACCAACAGCTCCGCGGCCTCTGCCTCCAGCGCCGCGATGCGCCGGCGGGTCTCCGCCCAGGCGTCTCGCACGCGTCGCCGCTCCTCCAGGTCGAGGGGTGCGGTCGTGAGGTTCGTCATACCTCGATTTTAGAACGTATGTTCGAACGAAGGAAAGGTTCAGTCCTGTTGTATATCGCTTCGTCCGCGAAGGCGATCGATGTCTCGACGCTCCCGCTTCGTAGGTCGCCCGGCACCGCGGTCTCGAACGCCGAGGGCCGCCTGCGGCTCCCGTTCCGGTGTCCGGTCCTCGTAGGCGAGGGCGGCGAGCGGCGCGCCGACACGCTTGACGAGGACCTGCCGCACGATCAGGATCCGGTCGAATCCCGCGATGCGGATGCGGAGCTCGTCGCCTACGCGAACCGCCTGCGCGGCCTTCGCCTTGTCGCCGTTGACGCGCACATGCCCGGCGCGGCATGCGGTGGTCGCCGCGGACCGGGTCTTGTAGACACGCACCGCCCAGAGCCAGCTGTCCACCCGCGCGCTGTCGACCATCAGGCTGCCCTCCGCTGCAGGGAGACGAGCGCGCCCGCGACGATCAGGCCCTGGCCGAGCGTGTATGTCAGCATCACGGCGGGGCTGCTCCAGGCCGGGAGGGCGTCGGGGAGGAAGAGTCGGAAAGCGAGGATCGTGTCGCTCGCCAGGAAGAACGCGCCGCCCGTCGCGACGAGCGGGTGACATCGTGCGGCGAACGCGGCGGTGCCCGCGAGGAGCAGGCCGTACAGCGCGACCCCGATGAGGAGCGGGCCCGTGTGCGGGCCGAGAAGGAGGATCATCGCGAGCCACCAGAGGGCATAGATCGCTGTCCACCACGGCAGGCGGCGGCGCGCCAGGTGGCGGGCGAAGAGGACGATGTAGGCGATGTGCGCGAGACCGAAGAAGCCCAGCATGAGCGGAAGCTCGGGTGCCGCGGGGAACAGCGCACCCGCGCCGTCACCCAGCCAGGAGAAGAGCAGGGCAACGAGGAGGAGGGCCACCGTCACCGGCGGGTGGATCCGTCGCGCCGCCACCAGGACCGGCACCGCGAGCAGAGGCATGAGCAGCAGCTTCGTCGGAGCCGCGAGGTCGTGGCCGAGCGCCAGAAGCACGACGTGCAAGGCGGAGACCACGGCGTAGGGGACGAACGCCCACACGATCGCGGGAGGAAGGGCGCGGCGCTGCATCCCTCCATCGTATGACCGGAGGCGCATGTCGTCCCGAAGGCGGTCGATCGGACCGGCCCGCTTCAGGACTCGACGGTGACCGTCGCCACGGCACCCGCGGTGTCGAGGTGCACGGCGGGCCAGTAGCCCTCCGGGAAGTGCTCGCCGCAGGTGTCCGTGAAGTGGAGGACGACGGTGCCGTCGGCTCCGGCCTCGATGGTCTCGAGCTCCAGGTCGTCGGCCGCCTCGTCGAGCTCGGTGGGGGCGGGGTCTCCGGTGCTGAACGTCGCGACCACGGCGTCCGAGGCGACCCGGCGCAGTCCCGGGAGCGCGGCGACGACTGTGCGCAGCCGGGGGAGCAGCGGCGCGACCTCGTCCGGTGACGCGCCCTCGACCATCAGCTCGTAGGTGCTGCCGTCGACCTCGACGCTACCGACGAACCAGTCGTGGGTGAGGACTGAGCCGTCGTCGAGCTCGGAGGTCGCCCGGTGGAGCGGTCCGAGGTCGGGATCGTCGAGGGAGGAGTTCGCGGCGCTCATGCCTTCACGCTATCGCTCTCGTTCGGTGTGATTTCCAGGGCGACGAGCACGCGCCCCGGCTTCATCACCGCCTTCTCCTCGAAGCCGGCGCGGAGAAACGTCCCGAGTGTGCCGTGGTACAGATCGTTCGCGCGCTTCTTCTCGCCGCGGGTATCGACCGGATAGCCCTCGATGAGGCGGGCGCCGGACTCCCGCGCGAAGGCGATCGCGGCGTCGAGAAGCTCCGCGTTGAGCCCGGTGCCCCGATGCTCCCTGCGGACGACGAAGCAGGTGACCGCCCACACGGACTCGTCGTCGAACGGCTCGGTGCTCGACGCGGCGATCATGCGGGTGCGGGGGATCCGGGCCTGACGGGTGCGCGGTCCGATCCGGATCCAGCCCGCGGCCTCGCCGTCGACGTACGCGACCAGTCCCGGAGGGGGACCCTCGTCGATCTCGGCGCGGAACATCTCGGTGCGCTGAGGCGTGGTGGTCTGATTCCAGTCCTTGTTCGGCAGCACCGGCCAGATGCACTGGCAGCTCGCCCCGTCACCGCCGCCGGTGAGCGCGTGCTGCACGTCATCCCAGCGGGCGGTCGTCGCCAGCGCGGTCGTGATCGTCGACATGCAGGCGACGGTACAAGCAGCTTCCGACACCCCGCAACGCCTCGGTTCGCGAGAGGGCCGCGGGTGCGGCTAAGATAGGGGAGTTGCCTGCGCGAGAGTGCAGAACAACGGGCTGTGGCGCAGCTTGGTAGCGCACTTGACTGGGGGTCAAGGGGTTCACCCCCTCCGGTCGGCCCGAACAACTGAAAATTGAAGCCACGGGATGTGGCGCAGCTTGGTAGCGCACCTGACTGGGGGTCAGGGGGTCGCAGGTTCAAATCCTGTCATCCCGACAGAAAAGCCCTGATGAGAAGCCATTTTCATCAGGGCTTTGTCATGTCCGTCGACGGGTTTTTGTTGGTCCCCCTCTGGTCCCCTCGCCACCGCATCGTTGCCGTCCCGCAGACGTCGGAGACCGTATCTGGCTCTCTGGAGGTCGTTGTCTGTGGATAAGGGGACCAAAAGGGGACCAGAGCCTCCGATCGCGGCTCCCGGCTACCTGTCACAGTGACCTCGAGGCCTCGCGCCGGCTCGGTCTGCCGGCCTTGGCGGATCGGGCAAGGAAGGCGTTCGCCTGTTCGGCAGCGGAGGCCAGATGGCGGTCGTCGGGGTGCAGGTATCCGCGTGTGGTCTCGACGGAGGCGTGGCCGAGGATGTCCTGGAGGACGTGCAGCGGGATGCCTGCGTCCGCCATCCATGTCGCCCCGGTGTGCCGGAGGCCGTGCCGGGTAAGGTCGGGCAGGCCGAGATCGCTGACGATCTGGTCCCAGTTCGTCGCGTCCCGCACGGTCGCGGTCGTGAGAGCACCGCCGTTCGGGCCGACCAGCAGCCGATCCTCGGGCTCCTTGCGTTCCGCGAGGCGTTCCAGGATCGGGCGGAGCGGGTCGAGGATCGGGACGCGGCGTTCTCTGCGGCCTTTGGTCTGCTTCGTGATGAGCCCGCCTTTGCCGGGGTAGGTCTGCCGCGCGATCACCACGATGTTCTTGTCGAACCGGACGTCACCGGCCTGAAGGCCCGAGACCTCGGAGGAGCGCGCTGCGAGGAGGGCGGCGAGCATGACGAAGTCGGAGTACGACTGGTGGACCTTCCCGCAGGCTTCAGCGAGCGTCGTCAGCGTTCCCATGTCTGGGATCGCATGGGCGCGTGGGGAAGCATCCTCCGCAGGCTGGAGACGGAAGGCATTGCGGTTCAGGCTGCGCTTGGCACGGTTCTTCGCGGGGTTGATCGGGATGAGCCCGTCGCGCACTGCTTCGTCGAGGACCCGCACGAGAGGTGCGATCGAGTTCTTGATCGTTGACGCCCCATGCCGTTTCTCCCAGGCATCGATGGTGCGGTCGATGATCCCGGCGGTGATCTGCGTGACGGGTAGGTGCCCGAGGGCAGGTAGCACGCGGAGCTTGAGCCCGTACCCGTAGGTCTCCCCGGTGGAGGTGGGGTCGAGGCCGCGCGCCCATCGGTCGCCGATCGTGGTGACGAACTCGGTGAGCGTCATGGACACGTCCATGCCCTTGGCCGATGACTGCCGCAGCGAGTCGAAGAACTCGTGCGCTGCAGCCTCGTCAGCGACGATCTCGGAGCGGATGATGCGGCGTTTGCTGATCGGGTCCGTCCAGCGGGCACGGGCGCGGATGCCGTAGGAGCGACGTTCCAGGTCGGTGGAGATCCTCACGCCGACCGGAGGCACCGGCTTCGGTTGCGCGTGCGGGAGCGGCTCAGCCTTCCGGGGCATGGCTGTGCTCCAGCCCCGCCAGCCAGGCGTCGACCGCGTCGATGCGGTACCGGGCGATCCCGCCCAGCCGCAGGAACGGCGGCCCCTGACCAGCCGAACGCCACCTCGACAAAGTCGACTCGGACACCTTGAGATAGGCGGCGATCTCGCGACTGTCCATGAGAGGGGAGACCACGATCGTGCCGCCGGTATCGCTCATGCGACTTCTCCGGTGTTCGGGTTGAGCCCGGCATAGAAGTCGTCCTCGGCCTGGCGGCGGGCGGCGACATCGTCGAGGACGAACTGCACGAAGTCCTGATCCCGGTGAGCGATGATCGTGTCCTCGACCGGGCCTGCCGGGTCCTCGCCGGGCCAGGTGGTTTGCCGGGTCGGGCGGTCTCGGTCGAGACGGGTTCCGGAAGCGGCGACCCAGTCGCGGAGCCGCTGGCGGGCGTCGGCGAAGTCGCGATGCCAGCCCAGCGGGGCGGAGCCGTTCTGCTCCGGGTCGTAGGCGGACAGCCAATGCAGGTGCAGAGCGCTCAGCTCCCACAACAGCTCCGGGTGGCGGTGCCAGAACGGCGGAACCACCGAAGCAGGCAGCCCGTAGGTGCGGCGCAGCCAGTCGACCCAGCGGTTCAGTTCCAGCCACTCGGCCTCCGCTTCCTCGCTGGTCAGGAGGTTCCAGTTGATCGGGTGCGGAGGCTCCGGGATCAGCGGCCCGTTGAACTCCTCGGACTCCTCGTCCAGGTCCGGCTCGTCGGTCTCGGGGGCGGTGTCGTTCTGGTTCATCGCGGTCACCGCCGTTCAGAGCCCGAGCGCCGGGGCGGTGCCCGAGCTCTCTCGATGAGCTGCGCCGGCCGCCTGTCCCACAGGCTCCTGCGTCGTGGCGGGCTGGCGGCGGGTGCGGTCGACCTCGTAGCTCGTGCGGGCGAGGTCGTGGCCGAGCTTCTTCGCGACGAACTCCTCGGACTTGACCACCTCGCCGTCCGGAGCGGTCCGGTCGTACTCGCGGGTGTAGCCCTCGGCGACGAACTTGTCTCCCTTGGCGAGCCGGTCGTGGGCGCGCTCGGCGGTCTTCTTGAACGCCACGAGGTCGTGGAAGGTCGTCTCGGTCTGCGTGAAAGACCCGTCCGGCTCCTTGCGATAGTGCTCCTGCCCGATCTTGGCGTAGAACCGGGCATCGCCCCGCTCCGTGTAGGTGAGCTGCGGGTCGGAGGCGATGAACCCCGAGACGGATTCCTGCGTGTGGAGAGCCATTGGACTGCCCCTCTTTCTGACATCGGCGGCGACCCCACGATGGGGCCGCTCTGTCAGGCAGGTGCGCCCGGCGGCTCCTCCGAGCGGTGCTGCAGCGTCGCCTCGATGTCGGCCCGGTCGTCGCGCAGCTGTTTCGCGTCGGGCCGGTCGGTCCAGGTCCGCATCCGGGTGACGATGGGTGGTGCGGAGCGCAGCAGCACCAGTGCAGTCCCGAACGGGAGGGTGCGGATCGTGTCGGGCGGCATGATCGGCACGCGGCGGATGGAGCGTTGCGCGGAGCGGGAGCCGTGGTCTCCGACCGTGGTGGAGTCGGTCACCTCGTCGCGCTCGCCGATGAGCGTGGTGAGGTCGTGCAGGTCCTTGGAGTTCGACGCTCCGCCCAGGACGATCTTGACGATGGAGGCGTCCCAGATCGCGCCGGCCGCGTTTTCCGACCACTTCTCCCGCGCCTGCGCGAGGCTTTGGAGGACGGGCATCGTCGTGATCCCGGTTCCGCCGCCCTCAGCCATGAGCGTCGGTAGCGACGGCAGCGGGGCGAGGTTGCCGACCTCATCGAGCGCGAGCAGCAGTGGCGGGTCGAGGCGGGCGCCGGGGCTGGTGGCGGCGAGGCGGCGGGCAGCTTCCACGACGTCTTCCACGAACGCAGCCACCAACGCAGCGGAGTTGTTGGCGCCGGCTCCGGTGGCGAGCAGGTAAAGGGTTCCTCGGTCGCGGAGGAACGCTTCGGGGTCGAAGTCCTCGTCTTCGCGCGGCGATACGGCGTCGAGCACGCGCGGGTCTGCCAGCGCGGCCAGGGCAAGCGAGACGCCTTGCCAGATGGAGTCGCGGGTTCTGGGGTCGGAGTCGATCATCGCCTGCAACGAGTCCGCCCACCCAGTCGCGGCTCGCGGGTTCGCGGTAAGGATCGCGACCGCGTCCGCGGCGGCGGAGGGGTCGAGGGTCCAGCGGAACAGTTCCGAGGGTGGCCGGTGGTCGAGGGCGGCGGCGTGGAGTAGCGCTTGGAGCGCGGTTCTCGTCTTGCCCTCCCAGAACCCGCCGCCCTCGACCCCGCCGGCCGAGAGACCGGTGCCGGCGGCGAGGCCGGTCGCCCGGATCATCGCCGTCAGCGGGTCCTCACACCCGCGGATGGGTGACCACCTGAGCCCGGCGGGCAGGCCTTCGGCGAGGTGCTGCGGGTCGAACACCGCGACCGGGCCGATCTTCTGCCGGGCGCGGAGGGTCGCGGTGAGGTTGTCCGGGCGGGTGCTCGTCGTGACGACTGCGCCAGGGCCGTCCAAGATGGCGTTGATGACGATGTGGGCACCCTTGCCGGAGCGGGGCGGGCCGATCAGCAGGATGCTGTCCTCGACGGACGCCCAGACGCTCGTGCCATGTGAGGCGCCGATCCGGTAGCCGACATCCTCCGGCCGCGGCTGGTGGAGCGAGGGCCGCAGGTGACCGGCCCGGCGCAGCAGCGCCGCCTCTGAGGCGGCCTTGGCGACTTCGCTGCGGGTGGCGATCCCGGCGATGCGGTAAGGGTCCGTCTTCACGCGGCGGCCGTGCTCGCGGAAGAACCGCCACGCCCACCAGCCGGCCACCCCGGCGCCGAGGACCAGCAGACCGGCGGTGATCCAGTACGCGACGACGTTCAGGCCAGGAGCGTCGAGCGCGGCAGCGGGGTCGCCGGAGTGTAGCAGCACACCCAGGCCCGCCTCGATCCCGCCGGTGGGCTGGCCGGTCCCGGTGATCCAGGCGGCGACAGACCCGGCGCCGCGGAGGATGGCGGCGAGGACCGCGGCACCGATGAGGATGCCGATGCCGAGGTTGCTCAGCTCGTCCCCGAGCGCCCCCGCGGGCCGGGGCGTGCTCATTCGGGGTGCCCGATCGTGAAGGTGCCGGAGACCCGGCCGAGCAGGATGACCTCGCGGGTCGGGCTCCCGGCGAGCTGTGCCGCCTCGATGATGCCGCGCATGGTGCCATCCGGGGCGGCGTCGCCGTGGGCGATGACGACGGCGATCGCGACGTCCTCACCCGGCACGAACCCCTCCCCGTGCAGCACGACGAGATCCGTCGCCGGTCGGCGGGCCGGTTCCTCCGATGCCGGCTCTGGATCGGATTCGGTGCGGCGGCGCCTGCTCGGGGTGATGATGTCGGTGAACACGGTTCCTTCCGCTTCGCGCACCTCGACCCGCACCGGGGAGCGGCGCAGGTCGGTGAGCTGGTCGAGGACGCGGGCGAAGTCCTCCCGCCGCCACGGCGGCGCGAACGGCTCTGGCTCGAACGGCGCCCCGTCGACAGTGACGGTCATGCGGCCGTCCTCGGCGATGGCGATGGCGACGAGCGGGAGCACGACCGGCACGGGCTCGACACTCCCGTCTCGAGATGCGGGTTCGCCCCAGGATCGCTTGTAGCGGGGCCGGGGCATCAGGAATCCTGCCGATCGTTCGGGATTCCTGAAGGCACGTCGAGATTCCTGAACTCATGGGAATCGCTCGTCATACGGCCGGTGGTGTCGAACGCGGCGAGCTCGGCGGGGTGGAGCTGATGCTGGACGACGAAGCTGCGGTCCTTGATCCGCCAGAGCCCCTGCCCGGTTCCGAGCCCTGGGAGCAGCTTCTGCTCGGTGCCGGTGAGCCCGAGCGCGAGGGCGGTGGAGCCGAGCTGGTCCGGCTCCTGCCGGTACACGATCCGCGTCTCCGCATTCGCCAGCAACGACGAGGCGAGGGCGCGCATCGCGGTCCCGGCATCGCCGACGTTGTCGAGGTCGGAGAGCTTGTGGAAGATGAGCATGTTCGCGATCCCGAAGTGCCGCGCCAGCCTCCACTGGGCGTCCATGCGGCGAAGCAGCGCCGGGTACTGCATGAGCCGCCACGCCTCGTCGTAGATCACCCATCGCTGTCCGCCTGCCGGGTCGGACAGGGCGGACTCCATCCATGCGGACGAGCAGGTCATCAGCACCGAGATCAGCGTGCTGTTCTCCGCGACCCGCGACAGGTCGAGCGACACCATCGGCAGCGACGGGTCGAACCGCACAGTGCTGGGCCCGTCGAACAGGCCTTGGAGGTCTCCAGCGACGAGCCGACGGAGCGCGTGGCCGACGAGCCGGCCATCTTCCGCGAGCCGGCCGTCCTCGTCGTCGACGCGGCTGGGGCTGAGGATGCGGTCGACGACCATCGGCAGGATCGGGACCTCGGCGCTCCTCACAGCGTCTTGAAGGGCGAGGTCGATCGCGGTGTGCTCCAACGGCGACAGCGCCCGATCCAGCACGGTCTCTGCGAGGGCGCCGATGAGGTCGCGGCGGCGAGAGGCGACCTGCATCGCCCACTCCGCATCCGACACCGCAGACGGCCGGTGGCCCTCATCGAGCGGGTTGAGCCTGTTGCGCAGGCCGTGGCCAAGGATGATCGCCCGCCCGCCGACCGCCTCCGCAACACTCGTATGCTCCCCTTTCGGGTCGCCGGGAACGTAGACCCTGCGTCCGAACGGCAGGCTGCGCGTGTACAGCGACTTCGCCAGGGACGACTTGCCGCTCCCCACGATGCCGGCGAGCACGACGTTCGGCGCCGTGATGAGCCCCCGCTGATAGAGCACCCAGGGGTCGAACACGAACGATCCGCCGCTGTAGAGGTCCTGGCCGACGAAGACGCCCTGGCTGCCGAGGCCGGCTTCGGCCAGGAAGGGGTACTGGCCGGCGAGCGTCGCGGAGGTGTCCTGGTGCTTGGGGAGCCGGAACCGGCCCGGCGTCCGCAACGCCGCAGGTCCCGCCTCGCCGGCGGCGGGCAGGTAGCTCGTGCTGCGGCGTTCAGCCTGCTCCGCCTCCCACTTCGCCCGAGCTTCTAGCTTGCGATGCTGGCGGGCATCGGTCTCGACCTTCGCCGCCGCCTGCCGGCGGGCCTTGCGTGCCCGGCGCCGCTCGCCTTCGGGCCCGACGAGCACAGCGGTGTGCAGGCGGCTGTCGTCCTGCCCGGTCACAGCGCCAGCCCCCGGCCGTGTGCGGAGGCGGTGCCGGGGCGGCGGGTGAACCAGTCGGCCCCGTCTCGCCCCCGACTGACCGCGGCGCCGACTGCACGCGTGGACTTGTGCGCGGCGCGTTCCGCTTCCCGCCCCGACTCCGATGCGGATGCGGAGGCCGGGGCGTCGACGCCGAGGAGTGCCGGATCGCGCATAGTGTCGTGCTCGCGCAGCAGCGAGACGTGCCCGAGGAAGGGGTTGTAGGTGAGCGTGTAGACGTCTCTGGTCGCCACCTTGTCGAGCGCACCTGCCGGGGGCTCGTCGTAGACGTATCCGTTCTCGAGCGCGGCCTGGGTGGTCTCCGCTCCGTAGTCGTGCCCGGCCAGGTGCTCGATCGCTGCATCCGTCCCGTCGCGGTCGATCAGCTCCAGCACCTCGTCGGCCTCGGAGCCTTCCAGGAACACGACGCTGACCCACCGCCTCGCCGGGCCGTCCTCGACGGCAGGTGCTGGGTGCCAGGCGATGCGGCCGGAGTGCTGGGAGGCGGCGTCCAGCCGCCACTCCACGGTGTCCAGCAGGGTGCCGGCCTGGTGCAGCTCGTCGGCAGCCGCGAGAGCCGAGGTTGCGCCAGCGGCTTGATTCCCGGCGTCGTCGTGCGCCCTGGCGCGGGCGTTGATATGGGCGGAGGCGAGCTGGTCGAGCACTTGCCGCAGCGACCTGACGCCGGCGAGCAGCTCTCCGATCACCGGGTAGGTGTCGGCGGGGCTCGCGAACGTCCGGGTCGCGTGGGCCAGGCCCCGCAGCGCGGCGGACGCCTCAGCGGCGTCCGCGAGCGGGTCATCGAAGATCGGCATGATCAAGGCTCCTCACAAGAAGGCGTGACGGTTGGTGAGCAGGTGCGCCGAGTCAGACCGGCCGGCACAACGGCAGCGCGGCAGCGGTGAACGCCTGCGCCTGCTGACCGACGAGCCGCCTGGTCTCGCAGGACGCTTGGATCGCCGCCTGCTCGACCGCCGCCACCGCCGCGTCGAGCTCGTCCACGGTCGGCGCGGACACGGAGACGAGGCCGGAGACGCGCAGGACGCCGTGCCCGGCAGTCAGGTCCGCCTCCTGCTGGAGCACGTCGTCCAGCTCGGCGCTGCTGGCCGCGTCGTCGATCTGCCCTATCTTGCGCCGCTGGGCGGCATCGGAGATGAGCTCGGTCTTCTTCTTCCGCAGGTCCCGCGCTGCTTGGTCGGCGCGAACCGGGGTGTAGTGCAGGGCGAGGGTGCGCAGGATGCCGTTGGACAGCACGAGCGGGGCAAGGAAGCCGGGATACACCTGCGAGCGAGGCCACTCGGTGATCCACAGCACCGCATGGTGCGCGGAGTCCGACCGCAGCCGGTCCCAGGTCTCCGTGACCGCGACCGGGCCGGCCGTCGCCAGGTCACGGCCGAGGTCCCCGTGCCGCTCCAGCGCGGGCGCGGCGGCGGGGTCGTAGGCCGAGCGCAGGACGACGGCGACCTCGCCGGGCGCCAGCCATCCGGTCGACGTGAGCTCCGCCGCGCGCAACGCCGTCGTCAGCGTGCTCATCTCCTGCCGCAGCACCGCGGCCGCACCCCGTATCCCGCCACCGCTGGTCCTGATCTGCCGGGCGGCGGCCTTCATGTCGAGCGCGAGCGAGATGGTCGTCGCGTGGCGTTCTCCGGCGGGGCCGGCGCGGTCGATGAGCTCGGCGTAGGTGGTCGCGGCCCAGGAGCCGTCGTCGGTGCCGTGCGTGCGCCACCACTCCGCCAGGCCCGTCCCGGAATCCGGCAGGGTCCGCTCGGACACCTGGATGCGGGCGATCCGTCCGGAACGGCACGCGGCGGCCAGCACGCGGCCCCAGCCGGAGACCCGGCGCTGCTGCTCACCCGGATCGAGCAAGACGAACGCGGGGTGGGAGACGCCTAGGATCGCGGTGAGGGTCTGTGCGTGCGGGTCGTGGATCATCGCAGCCCCGGTCTCGGGGTCCTCCCACTCCCGCAGCGGCGCCGCATCGCCCGGTAGGGAGAGCGTCCCGGCGGGGCGGGGCTTGATGACGCGGCGCCGGTAGACGAGCTGCCCGAGATAGGTCCGGGCGGCCCAGCGGGCGAGGACCGGCACCCACTCGATCACCTTCCGGCCCCCGGCAGGGATCACCGCGAGCAGGGCGCAGGTGCCCCAGACGGGTGCGGTCCAGGCCAAGCCCATCCCGCCGGCGGCGTAGAGGGAGAAGACGACCGTGAGCACCGCGATACCGAGGACGATGAGCTGCGGCAGGGACAGACCGAGCATGATGCCGCGCCTGGCGAGCCGCGAGAACTGCACCGGCGCCAGCGGGTAGTCGCTAGTCGAGTTCGTGACCATCAGGTGTTACTCCTTCCCGGCCGGTGCGGACGACGGCGGAGGCGGCGGGTCCTGCCGGCGCTGGCGCGGGCGAGGACTCTGCAGGCCCGGGAGAGGGCGGCGTTGACGGTGCGGGACGCGGCGGGGCGCCCTGCGACGGCGGCGGGGATGCCTGCTCGGCCGCCGCGCCGGCCTGACTGTCCGCCGCGCCGCCCGCCGCTCTGCCTGCCTTCGGACCGGCGGCCGCTGCGGCCTTGACCACGGCGGCTCCGACGACCACCGCGGCACCGACCGGCCCCGCGGCCGCACCGGCACCAGCCGCGCCAGCGCCGGCAGCTCCGGCGCCCGCTCCAGCTCCAGCTCCAGCTCCAGCCCCTGCTCCTGCTCCGGCTGATGCGGCGGCGCCGGTGCCCGCCGTGCCCGCTCCCGCGCTGGCAGGGGCCGCAGCCGACGCACCGGGAGGAGGCGGGGGCGGTGTCGAGCCTCCGCCCGCGCCGCCTCCACCACTCGGCGGCTTGCTGCCCGTGTCGGTGCCGCCGTCGAGGACCTTCTTGGCCGTGTCGGCCTGCGGGGCAGATGGCACCGGCACGGGCCGGTTCAGCGCGGACTTCGCCTCCTGCTCGGACGACATCGCGTGGTACATGTCGAAGCCGACGAACGACAGGAACTTGTAGGTGATGTACGGGGCGAACGCGGCGATGAACATCAGCACGACGCCCGCGATCGGGTCGGAGATGGAGGCCAGGTCGGCCTCGATCGGGGCCGAGACCTGCCCGATCGCGACGAGGAAGATCACGACGAGGACGAGCTTGGAGAAGATCAGGGCGATCACGAACGCCGCCCACTTGGCGAACCAGCCCTTCGTCGCATCCCACGTCGCCCCGGCCAGGGCGACCGGGCCGAACACGACCGCCACCAGCAGCAGCGCCTTGCGGATCAGCAGGGAGAACCACACAATCGCCGCCGCCGATATGGCCAGGCCGGCGAAGAAGATCGTGAGGATCGCCCCGACGCCAGGGCCGCCGATGTTGATGGCGCCGAGGGCGACGGCGAGGAGCCCGATCTGGGTCCCCATCCCTTCCATCGTGTTCCCGGTAGCCTGCACGATCCCGACCGCGAGCTGATCGGTCACCTCCAACAGCAGCGCCGTCAGCGTGATCACCAAGAAGCTGCCGAGGACGGACTTCGCCAGGCCGAGCGCCGCACGGCTGAGCGCGGTGGGGTCGCGGTGGACCAGGCCGGTGATGAGCTGGAGGCAGAAGAAGATCAGCATCACGAACACGGCGACACCGAAAAGGACGTTGTAGACGCCGACGTACTCGGCGCTCGTGACGTCGACGAGGGTCGTGGTGTCGAACACCCACCAGACGGCCTCGAACAGCCATGCGGCGGCCCCGGCCATCGCTTGCGCGAGCCAGTCGAACGGAGCCGCGATCAGGGAGGCGGTGCCTTCGCCGACGGCGTCGCAGACGGAGGAGATGACCGGGACGTCGCAGACGCTCACCGCGCCCACCCCCGCCGTCGGAGGTCATGTCGGGTCGTCATTAGACGGCCTGCCCGACGCCCCAGAAGAAGTTCACCAGCGTGACCGCGGCGCCGCAGATGATCGCCGCCCCGCAGGAGACGAGGACGCCGACCTTGCCGCGGCTGGCGAGGTGGGGGTTGCTGCTGTTCGATCCGAGACCCCAGACGATCGCGGAGACGATGAGCGCGAGGACGGAGAGGATCAGGCCCACCGTCATGACGGCGCCGACGATGATGCGCAGCTGCTCGATGCCCGGAAGGCCCGAGCTGTTGGGGTCGATGTCGATCACAGTTGTGCTCCCTTGACTGGTCGAGACGGGGTTCTCGACGGTCAGGTGCACACCCGCTCCCAGCGCAGGCGGGGGCGGTCAGAGCCGGGTGCCGACGTCCAGGAGGAAGTTGAGCCAGGCAACGCCGGCGCCGGATAGCGCGGCGGCGCCGACCGCGACGAGCAGGCCGGTGCGCGCCTTGGTGGCGGCCTGGTAGTTGCCGCTGGCGGACGCGATCGCCCAGATGATGGCGCAGACGATGAGCATGAGCACCGCGGTGACGAGCACGAACATCAGCAGCGCGCCGACGATGGACCGAAGGTCTGCGGCGCCGCCCACGCCGCCGAAGTCGGGGAACACGTCCATCACGCACCCCCGGCGGTGCAGAGGGCGGGGGCGGCTTCGCCGCCCGCAATCCCTTCGGCACCGTGTTCGGTGAGCCAGGCGTCGGAGTCCACCGGGTCCGCTCCTGCGCCGCCGGGGTGGACTTGTAGGTGGAGGTGCGGGCCGGTCGAGTGCCCGGAGGAGCCGACGTCTCCGATGTGCTGCCCGGCGGTCACGGTGTCGCCTTCGGCGACGTGGATGCCGTGCTGCCACATGTGCACATACATCGACGCGACCCGCTCACCGCCGACGGTGTGCTCGATGACGATGACCCCGCCACCTGCGTCGGTGTAGTTCGCGCGCACCACGACGCCGTCGGCGACGGCATAGATCGGGGTTCCATCGGGGGCAGCGAAGTCCGAGCCGGCGTGGAAGCGACGTTCCCCGGTGATCGGGTCATTGCGCCACCCGAACGGACTCGTCCGCACCCAGGTTCCCTCGGGAAGCGGGAGCACGATCCTGGTCGTCTCGGGCACGACCGGTGTCTCATCCCCGCCGCCGTTGCCGGAGGGCGCGGGTCGGGTGAGGGCGTCGAGGATCGCCTGCGCCACCGGCTGGTAGTTCTGATACCTGTCCGGGTAGGCGCTGACCTCGACGGCCTGCGCGGCCTCTCCGGGGTCGAGCTGCTGCCAGCCCGGGATGTCGAGCAGCCCCCGCGGGGATGGGTAGTTCGGGCCGGACTCGCCGCCGTAGAACGCCCTGGCCTGGTAGGTCGAGTCCATGAGCTCGGCGACGGTGCCCCAGCCGCTGGCGGGCCGCATCTGGAACAGGCCGAGCGAGTCATGATCCGACCCGTTGCCGTCGTGCGGGTAGTCCGCGGACTCGGGGTAGGCGCTGGTGTTGGCAAGCATCCGCAGGGTGGATTCGGTGAGGGCGGCCATGAGTGCGATGAGCACCCCGTCGCGTCCGACGCCGGTGGTCTGCCTGCCGACCGTGATGATCGTCGCCGCGTGCGTGAGCTGTTGCCGGTCCAGCGTGACCGTCTCCCCGTTGCGGGTGGTGGCGGTCAGCGAGTCCGGGATCGGGCCGACCGCGAGTGAGCCGGGCGTGCAGACGGCGGCGGTCGCGGAGGTGCCGCCGAGGGCGGCGACGCCCAGCAGGGCCGTGGAGGGCCCGATGAGCAGCAGGGTGAGGGCGAGGACGGCGAGCTTCTTCATCGCGACGCTCCCGGCTCAGTGCAGCGGGGTGTCGAGCTCGGACAGCCGCAGCACCTCGCACGAACCTGATGCCGCGCCGTGGCCGGGCGTGGGCGGGGTGCAGACGAGGAACACGGTGAACGCGACCGGGCGGGACGCCTCTACCGGCGTCGTGCCCCAGGTGCCGTCGCGGTGCCGGGTGCCCTCGAAGGTGTAGGCGATTGCCCCGGCCGGGATCTGGCCGGGGGCGGCTTGATCGACGGCGGTCTCCCACGCCTCCGGGATGAACACCTCGTCGATGGTGAGCCACTGGCGCGTCGCGTACTGGCGCAGCTGCGCCCACGCCTCCGTCGTCGGGAGGTAGGCGCGTACGTCGCCCACGAACGCATCCGCCTCGGAACCGTGGGCGGCATCCGCGAGCACCTGCGCATAGTCCGAAGGCGTGTGCCCGGTCGTGGTGTCCCAGGTGAACAGCGCGGTCGCGACCGCGCGGGCGAACGCTTCCGGACCGAGCCTTTGCGGCAGCGGCTCCAGCTCACCGCCCGGCATCGGGCCGGGCGTCACTGGCATCGTGGTGGAGGGTCGTTCGCTCGGTGCCGGGTCGGCCGGGGCGGCGGGGCCGCGGACGAGTCCGTAGATGCCGATGCCGACGAGGATCAGCAGGGCGAGGCCTGCGGCAGTGGCGGCGATCAGCAGGCGACGACGGCGACGGTCATCGGGGGCGGCGGGGTCCATGAACAGGGGTCCTTCCCGGACGGCAACAAGGGGATGCGTGGCTGCCAGGAAGGTGCGCGCCACCGCCCTGTTCAGGCGGTCTGCTCGGGTCGGCCCTCCCGGGCGACGCGCGCGGCATCGGCGAACGCGACGGTGCCGGCGATCGTCTCCTCGAACCGTGCCCATTGCTCGGTGGTGAGTGCCGGGCCGACCTCGGTGGGGTCGTAGTGCTTCCACCACGAGGCCATGTCGTCCCACGTCGCGGTGAACACGGTCAGAGGGAACGGCACCGGGAGGCCCGGCTCCACCGCCGTCAGTGCGGGCCGCTTCGCCTTCCTGCCGGTCTTGGCTGCCTTGACGCGGGCGAGCGCGGACTGCGCCAACTGCTCCAGCTCTGCGGCCTTCGCCTCCCGCTCCGCGGCCCGCACCGCATCCGCTTCGGTACGGGCCCGCTCGCGCAGCCCGGCGGGCTGTGCCAGGTCGGCGGCGAGCTGGTCGAGCTCCGCCAGCGACAGCTCCGCGTTCACGCGCAGATGCGACGGATAGACGCTGCCGCCGGTCTTGATCCGCTCGATCTCCTGCGCGGCGCGCGCCCGCACCGCCTCGGGCTGGGACTCGTCCGCGGCGAGGTCTTCCAGCCGGCCGATGCGCTCCAACGTCGTGTATGAGGCGCGGCCAGTGACCATCCGAGCGGCCTGCGCGCGGGTCTTGCCCTGCTCGATCTGCGGTGGTGCCAAATTGGCACCACCGTCTTCTGCATCTTCGGCGGACGTTTGGAACCTGGTGGCCTCCTGTCGGCGGGCGGCGTCCTCGGCCAGCAGGGCCTTCAGCTCGCGGTAGAGGGCGGCAGCTTCGAGCTGGGTGAGGGGCTTGTGGAGCTGGTTGTCGTCCTGCTCCGCCAGGAGCTGCCCGAGCCGGTCGGAGACCCCGGACCGCACCCACACGTTGACGGTCTTGATGCCGAGCAGCTTGATCGCCGCGAGCCGGCGGGCTCCGCAGATCAGGTGCCCGTCGAGGGTGACCGTGATCGGCTGCAGCAGCCCGTGGCGACGGATCGACTCGACCAATGGGGTCAGGTCGCCGTGGTCGTGCCGGTGCCGCGCGCCGACGATGATCGAATCGACCGCGCGCTCCAGCTCGATGCGTCCTTCCAGTGGCGTGCTCATGACCCGCCGCTCCCGGCACCGAATCTGGGTGCGGCGAGTCCGGCGGTGATCACGAGGTTGTCGTCTGTGAGGAGTGCTCGCAGCGGCTGGCCGATTAGCAGGCGGCGGAGCATTCCGCGGCCGGCGTTCGTGTGCGTGAGGGCCGGGTCGGGAACGCCGAGCACGACCCGCAGCAGCGCCGTCCAGGAGGCGCTGGGGAGGTCGAGGAGGGCGCGGGCCTGCCGGTCACGGCGCAGCACCTCGAACGCCGACGCCCGCGACACCGACTCCGCGAGCCGCGTAGTGATGTACTCGACCGCAGCCCGCGCCGTCGCAGGCTCCCACCCGACCCAGCTCAGGAACGCGATGGTGTCCTCGATCGCGGCGGTCACATTCACTGCCCGCTCCGGCACCGCATCGCCATCGGCATCCGGCTCCCCGTCGGTGAAGGGATCGAACCGGAACGCGGGGTGGTAGTCGGGCAGCGGGTTCTCCCGATCGCTGAACCGCTCCGCGTCATGGAACACCGAGTAGCGGGGCCGGCGGGCCTGGTGGACGGAGCACAGCAGCCCGTTGCCGCGCTCCTCCGCGGTGCATGTCACCTGCACCGCCCGCGTGATCACCGCCCACGGGTCCTCCGCCCGGCGGGTCGCGGCACCGCGCATCGCCTCGAATGCCGCAGACGCCGCCTCCCACGGGTCCAGCCCGTGCTTGCGGGCCAGCGCCGCGTACTTTCTCGCCGCATGTTCCATGAGCGCAGCGGCCTCCGGGTCATGGCGCCACGCTCCGCGCCCCGCCTCGTGGAGGCGGGTGAGCAGGGCGCGCAGCGCCTCCGAGTCCTCGAATCGTGCCCGCCGGTCGCGGGCCGTGGCAGTCTCCATGACGGCACCTCCTGACAGGCAGGTGCGCACACGGCCCCCAGTGGCCTGGCTTCGCGCCGTCGCGCCGGGGGCGAACATGGTTACCCGAGCCCGATCCCGGAGCGCGACACCCAGGAGTAGTGCTCCCCGGACCTGCGGCCGAACGCCGTCACGGGCGGCAGCCTCCGGGCACGCTCGCTCACGAACCGGACACCCGTGCGCGCCCCGGTGTGCGTCGCGCGGAACGCCTGGCCGGGAACCCGGCGGGAGCGGCGGGCGAGCTCAGCCTGGAAGTTGATACCCCGTCCCGCGATCCGGGCAGAGCGGGACGCCATCAGGTCGGTCGGACGCACCCACTCCACGCCCGGCCGTCGCTTATTCGCCGCCTCCGTGGCGCCTTGGGTCAGCGACGGGTCGCGGTGCCGGGCGAGTGCCGAGGTACCCCCTTCCCGCGGCGTCTCGTCGCGCTCCCGCCGGTCCGGCTCGCGCTCGACCTGCTCGTGGAGAGCGGTCGTGTGCTGGTCGTCGTTCATGGCGTCTCCTTCTCCTCAGCCGTCGTCAGTGCGGGCGGGCCGAACCAGCGGCCCACGGTGGATGGGTGCACGCCCAGATGGCGGGCGATGGCCTTGTTCGACCAGCCCTGCTCCCGCAGGCGCGCCGCGAGCTCCCGGCCTACCTGGCGCACAGGCATGACTGCCGGCGGCGCCGGTGCAGCATCAGGCATGTCCTCATCAGGCGCAGACTCCTCGGCGGGCTCGATACTCACGGGAAGGGGGCGAGTGAGGATCACGGTGAGGTGCGTGATCGCCAGCAGCACCAGCGGCGGCACCGCCGCCACACACGCGGCGAGCACGCCCGGCACGTCGGCGTCGGCCGCGACGACGGCGTGGATGGCGTTCGCCGTCACCGACACCAGTGCACCGGCCGCGAGCAGCAGCCACGGGTACCAAGCCGACCGCTGGCCCGCGAGGGCGACGACAGCGACCGTCGCGACGACGATGATCCCGTCGACGATGAGCGGCCAGGCCCACGCCTGCCCGGCATCCACGCCCGAGCGGCGAGCGAGGTCTGCGAGGGCGGTGAACGAGAGCCAGAACGCGCCGGCCGCGATGAACACCGTCCCGGCCACGGCCGTCACGACCGCGACCCGCCCGCCCCGCGGCCGTACGGTCGTTGGCGGATTCATGAGAGCACCTGCCCGGTGAGCTTCGTCGGCTGGCGCGGGGCATCGCCCTGTCCGACGACGGATGCGGGCTGGACGTGCGTGGCGCGGTATGCAGAGCGGATCGTGGTCTCGATCTCCCGTTGCGGGAGGCCGACCTGTTCACCGGCCGGGGCGAGTGCGTCGACCATCTCGGGCAGTGACAGGCCCGCCTCCGCGAGACGGCACGATGCCCAGAACAGGCCGCGGTTGCGCTCGCCTTCGGCGCGCATTCCGACCCATGCGGCCAGCCGCGCCGCATCCTCCGAGCGGATCGGGCCGCGCACCTGGTGCGGGGCAGGCTCCGGGCGCGGGTCGAGGAAGTCCCGCAGCCGAGCCGCACCGACCGGGGCGGGCACACGGTCGGCACCGGCGACGAACTCGTAGGAACCGGAGCCTGTCACGGCCGAGGGCGGGACGATGATGTAGCCGCCGTCGCCGCGGAAGTCCACATGCGCCTTCGCCGCCTGCCACGACCGCTGCGGCCGGTCCGGGTCGGCCGGGAAATAGAAGTGCGCCCCGCCCGACGCCGACCTGACCACGGCCAGCCAGCCCGGCACCAGTCCGGCACGGCGGGAGCGCTCGAACGCGGCGAACCCGTCGCCGCCGGGCTTGCGGTCCACATCGACGACCTCGACCCCGGAGGCGGCGCCGGTCGGGATGCCGATGTTCGCGGACGGCCAGCGCCGCCACCACGCCGCCACCTGGCGGGTCTCGGTGGTTGCCGTGTGGAACCCGCCGGGCTGCGCCTGCGGGTTCTCCTCGTCGGGCTTCAACAGCGGGTTCTTCGCGCCCGGGACGCACGGGAACACCGGCACCCCAGCAGCCGCGAGCCGTGCGGCGGCCTGCGGCAATGGAAGGCCTGACACCGAGGCGAGGACGCTGGCGACGCTCATGACAGGCTCCTCACCGCCACGTCCGCAGGACGTGACGAACGCGCCGACTCGACCGGCACCGACTGGGGTGCGATCCGCTCTGAGCCAGCCACACGCGAAGTCGCTGCCGGCTCACGGGACAGGCCGGGCGGGTCGCCGGTGCCGACCTGGACGGTGGGCAGCGCGTCGAGAATCGTCACCGCGACCTTGCGGACGCGCTCGCCGGTGGCCTGCACGACCTCGACCGGGTCCTTGTCCTTCACCGTGCCCGCCCAGCCTGAGACATACGGGATCGTGTAGGCGGTGGTGTCCATGCCATGCGCGGCGCCGATCATGAGCGCCACGGACTCGGCCTCGACCTCGCCGATGCCGCGATGCCCGGTCGCATCGGGATTGTCGGGGCCGTGCAGCATCACATGCGCGAGCTCGTGCGCGAGGGTCTTCACCTGCGCGGCCTCGTCCATGTTCGTCCGCACCGCGACCGTGCGCGCCTGGAAGTCGGTCAGGCCGTTCGCGCCGTGGATCATCCCCTCGTGCTCGACCCGCAGCACCGAGAAGCCCTCAGCCACCGCCAGCGCCGAAAGCCCGTTCCACAAGCCGTCCGGCGCCTGGCCTTCCAGTAGCGCCGGCGCCGGGCGTTCAGGGATCGGCGGGCCGTCGGTCATCGAGACATCCCAGACACGCACCGGGATCGCTCGGACCATCTTCGACCGGACCGTTTCGCCGGGTCTCGGCTTCTCATACTTGTCCAGCCGGCGCCATGATTCGGGGTTCTGCGGTGTCGAGGACGCGAACCGCGCCATCAGCGGGGCGAAGATCTGCATCGACCCGCCTGCGAGCGGCGAGCGACCCAGCGCCTTCCATTGTTTGTAACCGGCCACGAAGGTCGGCTCTGGCGCGCTTGTGCGACCTGCCTCGTAGAGATCGAGATGTTGAGCCCAGATCAGCAGCGTGTTGTTGAACGACTTCGCCCGGAACCGGGCCGCGAACTCCAGCGCATGCTTCCAGTCCTCACCCGAGACGAGCTGATCGACTGCAGCCGTTAGCCGCTCATGGAGCTGTTGGAGCCGCGCATCCTGCGCCGCTCGCGCCTCCTCGTCCGTCGCCATCAATGACCTCCTCCCGGCGAGGCCAACGGCACAAGCCGTTGACCCTTGCGACCATGAGGTGCGCCGGGCGGATCAGGAAGAAGAGACGGACAACGGACTGGGCCTGTGGCCGTCAGGCTCCGCGATGAACCCGACGTATTTGACGTGTTCTACACGGCAGTCCAAGACCTGTCGACGTCGCCGGTGAAACGTGGGACACGCGTCGAGTGGAGCGGTTCATACGACGAGTCCGCAGAGGTTACCGGCTGGTGTCGTTGGCAGCGATAGCGTGGCTTTGTCGATCTTCAGGAACCGTGTGTGGTGTGCGTCGGTACTGTGTCGGCGTGATGCCGTAGCGACGATGAAACCAGTGGGATGCTACGCGCGGGTCACTCCACCCGACTTCGCTCGCGGCACGCATCACGGAAATATCGGTTTCTTCAATGAGCCGCGCGAATTCAGTGAGCCGGAGTTCAGTGAGTAGACGCATCGGGGCGGCGCCGGCGTGCTGTACGCACATGCGGGTGAGGTGGGTCCGTGAGAGGGAGAGCTCTCGTGAGAGCGCTCCAACGGTCCACGGCTCTGCGATGCGCCCGCGAAGCAACCGGATTGCCTGACCGACGTAGCCAATAGATCCGGAGTCGGTCAGTCGTCCATTGATAGGTGTCCACGGCGCCGTGGTGGTCTCCGACGCTTCATCCAGAAAGTACGGCAGTATCAACCTCATCCATCGCGCGAGAAGCTCGAGAGTGTGAGTCGCGACGACTTCGGGCGAGTGGGTCCCGCTGCGCAGGATGCTCATCTGTCGCCATATCGGCTCGACCTGCCGCAGCACAGCGATACCTGGTGCAAGGACGATCGCGCGGCCGTCCCACTCGAGGGGATGTAGTCCTGCGATTACTCGTTCTGCGTCGGGGAGGAACCATGCCATCTGGGTGCGCCAGAACTGCTCGTCGGCATAGATGGCCCAGATTCGCACAGAGGGGGATGGCCGCACCCGGCACCATTTGCCGGTGCCAAGGGCAAGAGACATGCCAGGACGCAGGACATGCCTGCTCTCAGCAGTATCGAGGGCGCAAGAGCCCTCGACGACGTTGAGTATCTTCGCGTGCCGGAATACGGTACGGCTTGACGGGACCGTACGCACCATCTCTATGGCCGCGATATCGCCTGGCGCTTGAACCGCTGCGTAGGGGCGCGTGAACCTTATCGGTTGACTGGGCGGCAAGTCGTGAGCGGCCTCGAACGCGTCCTCTGGCGTAGCGGCCACGCTGCGCACGGCGCACCGTCAGCTCAGCTTGCCTTCCGAGTCGCGTGGTCGCACGCGGTGTTCGCTGAGGATCGAGATCCGATTGAACATGTTGATAGCCGCAGCGACCCACTCCGCGGCCGCGAACTCCGCCTCGGAGAGAGTGCTTCGGGCCTGCGCGAGCTCGACATTCACGGCGGCGTCGAGCGGGAGCCGGGTGGCTGCTTCAGCGATCGCGAGCAAGGCGCGCTCTCGATCGCTGAACAGGGGCGACTCGCGCCAGGCGGGCAAGATGTCGAGTAGTTGCTGATTGAGGCCTGCGCGCCTTGCCTGCCGCGAATGCAGATCGAGACAGAAGACGCATCCGTTCAACTGCGACGCCCGAACCTTGATCAACTCGCTCTCGGCGGGAGTGAGTCCGCGTTGCGATGCGGCCTCAGACGCAGCGGTCGCGAACGCAGACGCGGCTTCCCATGCTTCTGGGACGGCCTTGTCCATGTAGGGGCGTGGTCCATGCAAGGTGGACATCAGCGATCATCCTTGGCCGAGCCGCCATCGGAGTCGAGGCCCTTCCCGACCTCGTCCATGTCGAGTCCTCTGACGTTCTCTACCACTTCGGCCAGGGCAGTGGGCGGTAGGGCACCGGCCTGGCTGAAGACGAGCAACCCCTGGCGGAAGGCGAGCAGAGTGGGAATCGCGGTGATTTGGGCCGCCGCGGTGATGCGCTGCTCCGACTCCGTGTCGAGCTTCGCGTGGACGATGTCCGGATTGTCTTGCGACGACTTCTCGAAGACCGGCGCAAACTGATGGCATGGTGCGCACCAGTCCGCCCAGAAGTCGACGAGGACAATGTCGTTCTGATTGATCGTGACCTCGAAGTTGTCCTCGGTCAGTTCGACGGTTGCCATGTGGATTCTCCTCTTGTGCGTATGACGATCAGTGGTGGTGTCCGTGGGGGTTGCCAGGGAATCGCGTGTCGACGACGTCCGCATACTCCGGATGAGCGCGGATGTACGCGGCGGCGAAGGGGCACGAGACCGTCGCGGTCTTCTTGTCCTCGCGGAGACTGTCGAGGACGCCTCCAAGGAGTCGCGCCGCGACTCCCTTTCCGCGGAACTCGGGGAACACGGACGTCGCGAGCAGAAGCACCCGGTCGCCGGTTCTGCTGTAGAGCAGGCCGGCGGCGAGCTTGCCGTTCACGGTCGCTTCGTACAGCTCGGACTCGACGTTCTCAGTGATGACGAAGTCTTCGGCTGCGTCCGAGGATGCAGCCGGGAGGTCAGTGTCGGCGTCGGTCGCGGTCAAGCCGATCATTCCGTCGGGATGTTTCATGTCTCTCCTATCGCGAGATCTCGGTCAGCGGCCCGGTAGTACCCAGTCGGGTCGGATGAAATGGCACGAGTAGCCATTGGGATGCTTCTGCAGGTAGTCCTGGTGTTCGGGTTCGGCCTCCCAGAACGGGCCGGCTTCGCCCACCTCTGTCACGACTTTTCCTGGCCAGCGGCCGGAAGCGTTGATCGCTTCGATCACGTGGAAGGCGACCTTCCTCTGTCCCTCGGTCGTCGTGAAGATCGCTGATCGGTAACTGCGCCCGATGTCGTTTCCCTGACGGTTCCGAGTGGTGGGATCGTGAATCTGAAAGAAGAACTCCAGCAGTGTCTGGAATCGGATGATCGAGGGGTCATAGATCACTTCGAGGGCTTCTGCGTGATCCCCGTGATCCCGGTAGGTCGCGTTGGGGGTGTCGTCGTCGCCGGAGTATCCGACGCGGGTGCTCACGACGCCCGGGAGTGAGCGGAAGAGCTCCTGGGCTCCCCAGAAGCAGCCGCTGGCGAGGATCACTCTCGAGGTCGGCATCGTCTTCTCTCTCTTCACGGCGGGCAGGACGCCCCTTCGGGTCACGATACGGAGCCGGGTGCTGTCCAGGTGGCCTGGCTGTGCAGCGTAATGTCCGCGACCTGCCGCGTTCGAAAGCGGGGCGGGCGGTTGCAGGGAGAAGACAGCTCTCTGCAGGGGCAGGCCACACGGGGCAGAGAAGCGGATCTACCGTCGGGAGGAGGCGTCGGAACTCCGGCAAGCCAGCGAACCGTGCCCTACGGTGAGGAGAGATCGTGATATCAGAGCAGATCGATTTCGAGAATGTGCGCTTTGATCCGGATCTCTCTGACTTCCATGAGCTTGCGAAGCAGATGGCTGCGGGGTTCGGGTACACGGCAAAGTTGTCGATCGGTGATCGCCTCGCTGCCCTTCTCCGATTGCGGGTTGCTCAGATCAATCCGTGCTCGTACTGCCTGATCCTGCACACGCGTATCGCCGTGGAGGTAGGCATCGGCGCGGCGATGGTCGCGCACCTGGCGAGCTGGCGGCAGAGCACGATGTTCTCCGGTTCCGAAGCACTCGCACTGGCGTACTGCGAAGCGCTGACACGTTACGAGCACGAGCACTTCGATGAGATGCATCAAGGACTGACGGTGTTCTTCGATGAGCGTGAGATCGCGGAGATCGCAGCCGTCGTCATCAACATGAACGTGTGGACGAGGCTGAAGCTCGCGCAGGGCGCCGTACCGGTGATGTCACCCGGTGACGAAGAGCCTGCACGTGACGCCGATAGACCAGGCGCCCGGGGAAAGAAAGGGAACCCATCATGACTGATGGATCGATCAGCGGGCAGGACATCGAGTTCGATCTGCTTCCGCCGGATGAGAGCCTCGACTCGGATCTTCTCGGCGAAGACTCCGATGACGACGGCCCGGGATACTCTCCACCGGAGCGGCGGTCATCCGAACTGTCGTGGGGATTCACCGCACGCGAAGCACGTACTCGAGAACCGCTGGCGGCTCGCTTGGCGCGTGAGGTGCCGGAGCACGAACCCGAAGAGCCGATGGGCGACGGGATCGGCGACATCATCGGCACGGACGGCGAGATCCTTGACGACCAGGTCGGATCGGTACGCGCTGGACGGCTGATCTGGACCGAACCCGGCAACCCAGACCCATCCTCCGACTTCTGGGCCTCCGACATCGGCATCGACAACGGCGCCGCCTCCGCCGAGGAGGCAGCTATCCATGTCGTCATCGACGAGGGCGACTATGACCGGCAATAGTCTGGAATCAGACCGGGGAAGCCCGGGAGAACGGCGGAGGCTGTAATGATGCAGCAGACATGGGACTCGCGCAGCGTCGATCAACGTGACCGCGTGGAGACGATCCGTACGATGCTCTGCGAGAACCTCGTTCAGACAGACCTGACTCTCGACCCGCAGGGCCGCGAGGCGCATGTGAACGTGTCCTACCAAGACATCGGGCAGCTGAGAGCGTTGTCCGTCAAGACGGTGCCCTCGCTGGCTGCCCTCGCTATGCGTCCCCAGCGGATGATCATGTCGGACGACGACGAGTCATTGTTCGTGGTCTTCCAGCGCGGCAACCGGTCGATGCTGCGCCGTGGCGATGACCAGACCGTGATGACCCCGGGCAGCATCGTCGTTTACCCGAGCACGAGCCCCTACGTCCACGCCTTCGACGAAGGAGTCATCGGGGACTTCTTCCGACTGCCGTTGGGTGTGGTGGGGTTGACGGCGGATCAGGTCGCTGAGGTCTCGGGTGTCGACCTGCAGGAGCGGACCTCGCTGGCGGCGCTGCTGCGGTCCGTGCTCGGGGGCGTGATGGACTCCGAACT
>Ga0209646_1000283_pt1 | contig 44163 bp, 44 predicted proteins | sample AraplaL_Col_mTSA_FD_184259 | JGI IMG/M metagenome (GOLD analysis project Ga0209646, IMG submission 184259) | Arabidopsis root microbial communities from the University of North Carolina, USA - plate scrape CL_Col_mTSA (SPAdes) (version 2) | ecosystem: Host-associated > Plants > Roots >...
CGTACTCGAGCAGATCGTCGGCGACATCGAAGACGAATACGATTTCGACGAGGAAGAAGACAACATCCTCGCCATCAAGGACGGCGCCCACGGCCCGCGCTGGCGCATCAAGGGACTGACCGAAATCACCCAGTTCAACGAAACGCTGGAAACCGACTTCTCCGACGAAGACGCCGACACCATCGGCGGACTGGTCGCCAACCATCTCGGCCGCGTGCCGCGCAAGGGCGACGAGTTCGACATCGCCGGCATGCACTTTGAAGTGCTGCGCGCCGACGCCCGCCAGGCCCATGTGCTGCTGGTGGAAAAACTGCCGGAAACCCCGGCAGCCGGGGAAGAAGAATAAGCCTCCCTGCGTGAATCTCCCGACTCGCTCCCCTGCCGGCATGGACACTGCAACGGATGCCACCGTTGCAACCGATGCATCCCATACCGCGCTCACGGCGCTGACGCCGCTCATCGCCTTGCTGGCCGGCGTGCTCAATGTCCTGGCCTTTGCCCCCTTCAACATCTGGCCGATCCAGATCCTGACGCTGGCCTGGCTGTTCCGCCAGGTCAGCCGCACAGCTGCGCTCAAACGCAATGCCCTGACCGGCTGGCTTTACGGCTTCGGCTGGGCGGCGTGCGGCGTGCACTGGCTGTACATCAGCATGCACGACTACGGCGGCATGGCGGGATGGATGGCGGCATTGGCGGTTGGCTTGCTGGCGGCCTATCTCGGCATCTACGCGGCGCTGGCGGCGGGTCTGGCAACCTGGCTCCGGCGACGCTGGCAACTATCGTCGGCGCTGCTGTTGCTGCTGGTGCTGCCCGCGTTGTGGGCGTTGTCGGAATGGGTGCGCGGATGGCTGTTCACAGGTTTTCCGTGGCTGACTTCGGGTTACGCCCATAACGTCGGCCCGCTGGCCGGCTTTGCTCCGGTCGTCGGCGTCTACGGCCTGGCCTGGATTGCCGCCGTCATTGCCGCTTGCCTGGCCATGGTGAGCCTGCGCGCAGGCCGGCGCATCCTGCCTGCAGCACTGGCGGTTTTGCTGGCATGTGCGGGCGCCGCGCTGCATGCGGTGCAATGGACCAAGCCGGTCGGGCAGCCGATCACCGCGCGACTGCTGCAAGGAAACATCCCGCAAGAGATGAAGTTTTCCAACGAAGCGCTGCTGTCGACGCTGAACATGTACGACGAGATGATCCGCAGCGCGCCCGCCGACCTGATTGCGACGCCGGAAACCGCCGTGCCGCTGCTGCCGCAGCAACTGCCGCCGGATTACCTGGCGCGCCTGACGCGCTTCATCCAGACCTCCGGCAGCCATCTGGCGCTGGGTATTCCGGTCTCGGACGGCCCCGGCCAGTACGCCAACAGCGTGATCGGTTTCTCACCCGATCCGGCCAGCGCAAAAAATCCTTATCGCTATGACAAGCACCATCTGGTGCCTTTCGGCGAATTCATCCCGTTCGGCTTCCGCTGGTTCGTCGACATGATGCGCATCCCGCTGGGCGACATGACCCGCGGCAAGCCGCTGCAGATGCCGTTTGCGGTCAAGCAGCAATGGGTGATGCCGAACATCTGCTACGAAGATCTGTTCGGGGAAGAAATCGCCGCCCAGCTCGGCGGCGCCTACTACGCCGGCCAGCCGCAAGCCAGCATCCTGCTGAATCTGTCCAATATCGCCTGGTTCGGCAATTCCATCGCGCTGCCGCAGCATTTGCAGATCTCGCAGATGCGCAGCCTGGAAACCGGCCGCCCGATGCTGCGCTCGACCAATACCGGCGCGACCGCCGTGATCGGACCGAACGGGCAGGTGATCGCCGAATTGCAGCCCTACACGCGTAATATGCTGGGCGCTTCGGTGCAAGGCTATCAGGGCCAGACGCCTTACATTCTGTTCGGCAACAAGCTGATGCTGGCGCTGGCGATCGTCGCCCTGGCCGTGGCCTGGCTGCTGTCGCGCCGCAATCGCTAGTTTTCCGCGCAGTTTCGCGCGCCATTCCCCGCTATTCGTCCATGCGGGGCGCATAAGCCCCCCAAAAACCGCTAAAATTCAGGGTTTTAGCAATTCCTTGCCTGCCGTCACCGGCAACCACAAAAAAGATGCTCACATTTCAACAGATCATTCTCAAGCTGCAAGAATATTGGGATGCGCAAGGTTGCGCATTGCTCCAGCCTTACGACATGGAAGTCGGCGCCGGCACCTCGCATACCGCGACCTTCCTGCGCGCCATCGGCCCCGAACCATGGCGCGCCGCCTACGTGCAACCGTCGCGCCGTCCGAAAGACGGCCGCTACGGCGAAAACCCGAACCGCATGCAGCACTACTACCAATACCAGGTCGTGCTGAAGCCGGCGCCTGAGAACATCCTCGATCTGTACCTCGGCTCGCTCGAAGCCCTCGGCCTCGACCTCAAGCAAAACGACGTGCGCTTCGTAGAGGATGACTGGGAAAACCCGACCCTGGGCGCCTGGGGCCTGGGCTGGGAAGTCTGGCTCAACGGCATGGAAGTGACGCAGTTCACGTATTTCCAGCAAGTCGGCGGTCTTGACTGCAAGCCGGTGCTCGGCGAAATCACCTACGGCATCGAGCGCCTGGCGATGTACCTGCAAGGCGTGGAAAACGTCTACGACCTGGTCTGGACCGAATGGGTCGAGAACGGCGTCAGAAAGAAGTTGACCTATGGCGACGTGTTCCATCAAAACGAGGTCGAGCAGTCGACCTTCAATTTCGAATACTCGAACACCGACTTCCTGTTCTCGCTGTTCGGCAACTACGAATCCGAAGCCAAGCGCCTGCTGGAAGTGCCGCTGGCGCTGCCGGCCTACGAAATGATCCTGAAGGCGGCGCACACCTTCAACCTGCTCGATGCACGCGGCGCGATTTCGGTGACCGAGCGCGCAGCCTACATCGGCCGCATTCGCAATCTGTCGCGCGCCGTGGCGCAGGCATATTTCGAATCGCGCGAGCGTCTCGGCTTCCCGATGGGCGGCGCAGCGGCTGCCCCGCGCCAGGCAGCCTGAACGCCTGAACACGTATTGACAGGATCGCGCCGCGGCTGAGACAAGCCGCTGCGCCAAATAAGCAAGAAATTGGCAAGAAAACAGAAAATGACTCAGACACTTTTAGTAGAACTCCTGACCGAAGAACTGCCGCCGAAGGTGCTCGCCAAGCTGGGCGACGCCTTTGCCAACGGCATTTTCAACGGGCTGAAAGCACGCGACTTCCTCGAAGACGGCGCTGCCGCCACCGCTTACGCCACGCCGCGCCGCCTGGCGGTTTCCATCACCAAAGTGCGCGCCACCTCGCTGGATAAATCGATCCGTGAAAAAGTACTGCCGGTCAGCGTCGCGCTCGACGCCGAAGGCCGTCCGTCGGCGCCGCTGGTCAAGAAACTGGCCGCGCTCGCTGCGCAAGTCGGCGCCACCGTCATCACGCCGGACCAGCTGGAACGCGCGCAAGACGGCAAGGCCGAGAGCTTCTTCTACACCTACACCGCCAAGGGCAGCGCGCTGCAAACCGGTTTGCAAATTGCACTGGAAGAATCGGTCGCCAAGCTGCCGATCCCCAAGGTCATGAGCTATCAGCGCCAGCACGGCCGCGCCGCTGGCGACACCGTGCATTTCGTGCGCCCTGCGCATCGCCTGATCGCGCTGCATGGCGCCGCCGTCGTGCCGCTGAACATCCTCGGCCTGGATGCCGACAAGATCACGCAAGGCCATCGCTTCCTGTCGCAAGGCGCGATCGCCGTCGACTCGCCGGAATCGTATGTCGAAACGCTGATCAGCAAGGGCAAGGTCATTCCCGGCTTCAACGAGCGCAAGGAAAAGATTCGCCTCGACCTGCTCGGCAAGGCCGGCGACGACAAGGTGCTGATGCCGGAATCGCTGCTCGATGAAGTCACTGCGCTGGTCGAATGGCCGGTGGTCTACGAATGCAAATTCGACGATCAGTTCCTGGCCGTGCCGCAGGAATGCCTGATCCTGACCATGCAGACCAACCAGAAATATTTTGCGCTGACCGATGCCGGCGGCAAACTGCGCTCGCGCTTCCTGATCGTTTCCAATCTGGAAACCGGCAATCCGCAACACATCGTTCAAGGCAATGAACGCGTGGTGCGTCCGCGTTTGTCGGATGCGAAATTTTTCTTCGAACAAGACAAGAAAAAGTCGCTGGCCGACCGCGTGCCGCAACTGGCCAACGTGGTGTATCACAACAAGCTGGGCAACCAGTTGCAACGCACCGAGCGCGTCAAGGCGCTGGCCGGCGCGATTGCCAGACTGCTGGGCAACGATGCTGCTACGATCGCGCTGGCTGAACGCGGCGCCTTGCTGGCCAAGGCCGATCTGCTGACCGACATGGTCGGCGAATTCCCCGAGCTGCAAGGCATCATGGGCACCTACTACGCGCGCCACGACGGCGAACCGGATGAAGTCGCGCTGGCGGCATCCGAACACTATCAGCCGCGCTTTGCCGGCGATGCGCTGCCCGGCTCCGCAACCGGTACCGCCGTTGCACTGGCGGACAAGCTCGAAACACTGGTCGGCATCTGGGGCATCGGCCTGCAACCGACCGGCGACAAGGATCCGTTCGCGCTGCGTCGCCATGCGCTGGGCATCCTGCGCATGCTGGTCGAAAAACGCCTGCCGCTGGCAATCCCGGCCTTGCTGAAGGAAGCCGTCGCCCTGTTCGCCGGCAACGGCAATTTCAAGGATCCGAGCGCCGACGTCAGCGCCTTCTTCTACGACCGCCTGCGCGGCTTGCTGCGCGAGCGCAATTATTCGCCCAACGAAATCGAAGCCGTGGTCGCGCAACAGCCCGAAGTATTGGACAACATCACCGAGCGGCTCGACGCGGTGCAAACCTTCGCGGCATTGCCGGAAGCCGAGGCGCTGGCTGCCGCCAACAAGCGCATCACCAATATCCTGAAGAAGATCGAAGGCGGAGTGACCGGAACCGTGCAGAACGGCCTGCTGCGCGAAACCGCCGAGCAGGCCTTGTATTCGGCCATGCTGCTGTTGAAGCCGCAGGTCGATGCTGCGTATGCCCAGGGTAATTTCAGCGGCGCCTTGAAAGCGCTGGCACAATTGCGCCAGAACGTCGACGCCTTCTTCAACGACGTCATGGTCAACGCCGAAGACGAACAGCTGCGCAACAACCGCCAGGCATTGCTGGCCGAGTTGCATCAGATGCTCAACCAGGTGGCGGATATTTCCAAGCTGGCCGCGTGATTTTGGCAGGACAGGGATAAGAAAACATGAAGCTGATCATTCTGGACCGCGATGGCGTGATCAATCACGACTCGGATGCGTTCATCAAGTCGCCGCAAGAGTGGATTCCCATCAAGGGTTCGCTGGAAGCGATTGCGCGCCTGAATCAGGCTGGCTATCGCGTGGTGGTGGCGACCAATCAGTCCGGCGTCGGACGAGGATTGTTCGACATGATGACGCTCAATGCGATCCATCAGAAGATGCACAACGCCGCGCAGCAGGTGGGCGCGGATATCGACGCCGTGTTTTTCTGCCCGCATGCCGCCGACGACAATTGCGATTGCCGCAAACCCAAGGAAGGCATGTTCAATGAAATCGCCAAGCGTTTCGGCGTCAGCCTGCGCGGCGGCGTGATTACCGTCGGCGATTCGCTGCGCGACCTGCAGGCCGGTTTCAAGGCCGGCTGCGCGCCTTACCTGGTGCTGACCGGCAAGGGGGAAAAGACGCGCGAAAAAGGCGGCCTGCCGCCGGGTACGCTGGTTTATCCCGATCTCGCCGGCGTGGTCGACTTCATCTTAAAAGCGCCGGTAGAAGTGTCGGTTTAGGTTCTGCCCGGACCTCGCCTCGCAGTCGCGCGGGTCCGGCCGAATCGTACAAGGGAGATTGAATTTTGCGTATCAACCTGTTTTTGCGTTCCGTTCTGTTCACATTGTTCATGGCCGTCGTGACCATGGTCTGGTCGATGGCCTGCATCCTGTTTGCGCCGTTCCCGTACGCCCAGCGTTATTACCTGACCTCGCGCTGGAACGTCATGGTGATCTGGGCGGCGCGCGTGATCTGCGGCATCCGCTATCAGATCAAGGGCATGGAAAATCTTCCCGATGCGCCGGTGATCCTGTTGTCCAAGCATCAGTCGGCATGGGAAACGATTTTCTACGTGATCACCATGCCGCGTCCGCTGGTGTTCGTGTTCAAGAAAGAGCTGACCTACATTCCCTTCTTCGGCTGGGGCATCGCGCTGCTGCGCATGATTCCGATCGATCGCAGCAAGGGCCGCGACGCCTTCGCCCAGGTGGTGGTGCAAGGCCGCAAGCGCCTGGCCGACGGCCAGTGGGTGATCATGTTCCCGGAAGGCACGCGCATTCCGGTCGGCCAGACCGGCAAATACAAGCACGGCGGTTCGCGCCTGGCGGTGGAAACCAACACGCCGGTCGTGCCGATGGCGGTCAATGCGGGCGAATGCTGGCCCAAGGGCTCGTTCATCAAAAAGCCGGGAATCATTACCGTATCGATCGGCAAGCCGATCTCGCCGGAAGGCCTGGATGCCGCACAATTAAGCCAACGCGTGGAAAATTGGATAGAATCGGAGATGCGCGTAATTTCCCCGGCGGTCTACGCCGCCGTTGACCAGACAAAAGACTAACATCGGCCCCACTACATTGAAACTGCTTCGTCATTCACAGCCCGATCCTAACCAGCTGACGCTGCAACTGGATTTCTTCACTCCGACGCCGCTTGAGACGAAGCAGGAAAACCCGCCACCGGCGTTTGTCGAACCCGAGCCATCCATCCCTGCACCGGAGCTGACGCATCAGTCTCCGCTGCCGCCGATGTCGCCGCCGATCGGCCGCCCCGCCGACGGCATGCGTCGCATCCAGTTGGGCGAACACCATATCGACTATGCGCTGCTGCGCTCGAAGCGCCGCTCGATCGGTTTCCTGATCAGCGACGAAGGCTTGCGCGTGACGGCGCCGAAATGGGTGACGCTGGGCGAGATCGAGAACGCCATCCGCGAAAAGCAGCGCTGGATCTTCACCAAACTCAACGAACGCCGCGAACGCTCAGCACGCCGCCTGCAACCGCAGATGCAATGGCGCGACGGCGCGACCCTGCCGTATCTGGGCCAGGACGTCACGCTGCGCATCCGCGCCCATCAGGCGGCCGGCATCGCGTACGACGAAGAAACGCTGGAATTGACTGTCGGCCTGCCGGCAGACGCCGGCGAACAGCAATTGAAAGATCGCGTGCAAGGCTGGCTGCAAGCGCGCGCCAAGGAAACCTTCGCCGCCCGCCTGCCGGTGTATGCGGAGAAACTGGGCGTCACGTATCAGTCCTTCGCACTGTCGTCGGCAACGACGCAATGGGGCTCCTGCACTGCCGACGGACGCATACGCCTGAACTGGCGGTTGATGCATTTCGCCCTGCCGCTGATCGACTACGTGATCGCGCACGAACTGTCGCACCTGCGCGAGATGAACCACAGCCCGCGCTTCTGGGCGACGGTGCAATCGATCTTTCCTGAATTCGAAACGGCAAAGCGGGCATTGCGCGAGAGCGCGCCGGAAACCCTGCCGATTTTCTGATCCCCTGATCGGGCCTGCCCGCATGCGTCGCATCATCGCGCCGGTGCGAACAGGCCTTTTCTTTTTACTGCAAGCCGCTGCCGCCTGCCGGCAGTGCGCATTGCAGAATCCGATTACAGCCCCTGGCCAGGCTCGCTGTCTTTACGTTCGATGAATTCAATCTTGTAGCCGTCCGGATCCGTCACAAACGCGATCACGGTGGTGCCGCCCTTGACCGGGCCGGCTTCGCGCGTCACGTTGCCGCCGGCGTGGCGCACCGCATCGCAAGCCTTGTAGGCGTCGTCCACCGAGACGGCGATATGGCCGTAGGCAGTACCCATTTCATACTTGTCGACGCCGTAGTTGTAGGTCAACTCCAGCTCGGCGTGCTCCGGGTTGCTGCCGTAGCCGAGGAAAGCCAGGGTGTATTTGTATTCCGCGTTGTCGCTGGTGCGCAGCAACTTCATGCCTAATACCTTGGTGTAAAAATCGATGGAACGCTGCAGATCGCCAACCCGCAGCATGGTGTGCAGAATACGCATAGTGAGCCTTTTGCCTGAGAACTTATCGGAGTGCAAGATTGTAGCGCTGTTCGGCGCGACTTGCCGGAAGGAGAGGCATCGCTATCGTACGGGCCTGATATCTTTCAGCGACGCTGCCGCCGGCGCAGGCTGATGCGACATCAGCCTGACCGGACCATTTGATGCCTGCCCCGGCATGCAGAGTACTGCCTAGAACTGTTCCCAGTCGTCTTCTTTGGCGGTTGTTGCCGCAACCGTACGTGCTGCCGGCAGACGCGGCGCATCCTCCTTGCGTGCCAGCATCGGCGCCCGGGGTGTTACATCGTGCGAACGAGGTGCGGCAGACGCGGCGGGCGACGATTCATGCGCCAGACGGTTGCTGTCGATCTTGAACACGCCGACGATCTGCGACAAATTGCTGGCCTGATCTTGCAGCGATTGCGCGGCGGCGGCGGCTTCTTCCACCAGCGCGGCGTTTTGCTGGGTCACCTGATCCATTTGCGTGACGGCCTGGTTGACCTGCTCGATGCCTTCGCTCTGTTCACGGCTGGCTTCGGTGATCTCGCCGACGATATCCGTGACGCGCCTGACGCTGGCGACCACTTCGTTCATGGTGTGGCCGGCTTGCTCGACGAGCTTGCTGCCGGAATCCACTTTTTCCACGGAGTCGTCGATCAAGGATTTGATCTCTTTCGCTGCCGCGGCGCTGCGTTGCGCCAGCGTGCGCACTTCCGACGCGACAACGGCGAAACCGCGCCCCTGTTCTCCGGCACGCGCCGCCTCCACTGCCGCGTTCAACGCCAGGATATTGGTCTGGAAGGCGATGCCGTCGATCACGCTGATGATGTCGACGATCTTCCTCGACGAAGCATTGATGGACTCCATGGTATGCACTACTTTTCCAACCACGCTGCCGCCTTCGACGGCCACTGCGGAGGCCGACACGGCAAGCTGATTCGCCTGGCGTGCGTTCTCGGCGTTTTGCTTGACGGTCGAGGTCAGCTCTTCCATCGACGACGCGGTTTCTTCCAGCGAACTGGCTTGTTGTTCGGTGCGGCTGGAGAGATCGAGATTGCCGGTCGCGATTTGCGAAGAAGCAGTGGCAATCGTGTCCGTGCCGTGGCGCACCTGGCTGACGATATTGAGCAAGTTGTCGTTCATGGTGCGCAACGCCCGCAACAGCTGGCCTGTTTCATCCTTGCTGCTGGCGTCGAACTGCGAGGTCAGATCGCCGGCGGCCACGGTCTCGGCCACCTTGACGGCGCGGCTCAACGGCGAGGTGATGCTGCGGGTGACCAGCCATGCGGTCAGTCCGGCAAAGACCATGGCGATCACGCTCAATGCGATCACCAGATCGCGCGCTTCCCGGTATTCATCCGTGACTTCCTTGCCGGCCGTCTGCATCAGTTCGTTCTGATGCGAGATCAACGCCTCGATCGCCGTCATGTAAGTCAATTGCAAAGGTCGCACGGTTTGCAGCAACAACATCGTGGCTTCGTTCCTGGCGCCGGCGACGACCAGCCGTAAAACTTCATCGCGGCCGAGGTTGTACTGCGTGCGCGCATCCATGATGGTCTTGATCAGCGCGCGCCCCTTGTCGCCCGTCACCAGCACGTCGAGTTTTTCCAGCGCGCCCTTGGTGTTGTCGCTGGCTTGCCGGATCGCCTGCATTTCCTTGCCGATGTCGTCGACGTCCGTCATCAGCAAGACATTGCGCGACGAGCGCGCAATGACATTGACGTTTTTGATGATGTCGTTGGCCAGCACCGTCTTGGGATATTTGTCGTTGATGACCTCGTCCATCTGCTCGTTGAGCGCCGAAAGGCGAGCCACGCCGAGCAGCGCCATCGCCACCAGCAGCACTACCAGGAATCCGAATCCGGCACTCAGGCGTGCCCCGATCTTCAAGTTCGTTAAGCGCATACATTTCCCCTTTCATCTGTTGAAGTGCGAAGTGCTGATAAACGTACTGGTTGACGGCTGGCGCGTGCTGCTTGGTGAATCATGTTCAGCGCACTGCCGATACTACGCGCCGACAAGTCGGGCTTCAACCACTGCGGATACACGATCGGCACTTTCTGCTATATGGCACTGAGGCCGTATTGACGGACGGCAATTCTTGCGCAGCTTAGTCAGCGCGACCGTTCCGGGGTATCAGGAAATTCCCGATACCCCTGGTCAGCCGTACCGATCAGGATGTCATTATGTCCGGCATCAAGTGGTCGTCGAGCCGACGCAATTTGCAATGACTGATGCAGGTGTCGAAGCAGGCATCGTGGCGCACTTCCCACAATCACATTGCGACGATGCCTTGCGGCAATTTTATTTTTGCTTGCCAGTCTTGGTTGGGCGCGAATAATTTGCGCTATACGCAATATTTTAACAAAAAATTTGTCCGAAGAACTTTGCGCGTTACGCAATGTTGGCAGGAGAATTGGTAAATGAATATCGGCCAAGTCCTACGCAAGATACGTAAAGAGCGAAAAGCGAGCCTGGAAGAAATCGCATTGGTCGCAGGCACGGACGCAGCCAACTTATCCCGCGTCGAGCGCGACAAGCAGCGCCTGACTCCCGACATGCTTGAAAATGTGGCCAAAGCGCTGGACGTGCCAGTCTCCTCGCTCTACTTTATCGCGGAACAGAACCTCTACCCCGTCAAATCGGCAAGCGCAGCCGGCAAAGTGTCGGCTGAAAAATTGGAAGACGCCTTGTCGCGGTTTGTTTTATTGTCCACGCAAGATCAGGAACTGACGGTGGACTTCATGGATTTGCTGCTCAAGGCGGCGCGCAAGTAGAACTCATTTCATCAATAGGCGTGAGATGCGTTCTAAGAAGATGCAGAGCAAGCAAGGCATTGCTTGCCACAGGCAAACCACGGCGCACCGCCATGCCTGAATCAGGCCGCGCGTTTTGTCTTCAGCACATTGGCCAGCGCGACGAATTGTTCCGTCGGCACTGCTTCCGGCCGGGCTTGCGGATCGATGCCGGCGTCTACCAGATCGGCTTCCGTCAGCAGTCCCGCCACGCAATTGCGAATCACCTTGCGGCGCTGCGAAAACGCCTTGGTCACCACTTCTTCCAGCACGGCCTGATCGCATTCGAGAGGCTGCGCCAGCGGAATCATGCGGACGATGGCGGAATCCACGCGCGGCGGCGGATCAAACGCCGTCGGCGGCACCACGAACATGAGCTCCATGTGGTAGCGCCATTGCAGCATCACGGACAGACGTCCGAAGGCCTTGCCGCCGGGTGCGGCGACCATGCGCTCCACCACTTCCTTTTGCAGCATGAAATGCTGATCCTGGACATGCGGCGCCAGTTCGGCGAGATGGAACAGCAAAGGGCTGGAAATGTTGTACGGCAAATTGCCGACCACGCGCAACTTGCGTCCCGCCGGCACCGGAATCGAGGTAAAGTCGAACTTCAGCGCATCGGCGGAATGCACCTGCAGCCGTTGCGGGCTGAATTGCTTTTGCAGCCGCGCCACCAGATCGCGATCGAGTTCGACCACGTGCATGTGATCGAGCGACTCCAGCAACAGGCTGGTCATGGCCGCCAGGCCCGGCCCGATCTCGACCATGATGTCGTCCCTTTTCGGCGCGATGGCGCTGATGATGTCGTACAGGACGGTCTGATCGGTCAGGAAATTCTGGCCGAAGCGTTTGCGGGCGATGTGTTTCATAGAGGATTCTTGGCGCGGGCCATGAGCGCCGCGGTCCTGATGGCTTCGATCATGCTGCCGTGATCGGCTTCGCCCAGGCCCTTGGCGGCCAGATCCAGCGCCGTGCCGTGGTCGACGGAAGTGCGGATGAGCGGCAGGCCGAGCGTGATGTTGACGCCCTGGCCGAAGCTGGCGAATTTGAGTACGGGCAAGCCCTGATCGTGATACATGGCGAGCACGCAGTCGGCGTGCTCGAGATATTTTTGCTGGAACAGCGTGTCGGCGGGATAGGGACCGGCCACATCCATGCCGCGCGCTTTGGCCGCATCCAGCGCCGGAATGATGACGTCGATTTCTTCGCGGCCGAGATAACCGTTTTCGCCTGCATGCGGATTCAGGCCGGTGACAAGAATGCGCGGCTTTGCAATGCCGAACTTGTCGCGCAGATCGGCATGGATGATGTCGAGCGTGCGGCTCAGGCTGTCGAAGGTAATCGCCGCCGGTACGTCCTTGAGGGCCAGATGCGTCGTCGCCAGCGCAACGCGCAGGTGCGGCGCTTCGCCGCCGGCCAGCATCATGACGACCTGGGGCATGGCGGTACGTTCGGCAAGGTATTCCGTATGACCCGTGAACGGCACGCCGGCGTCGTTGATCGTGCTTTTTTGCAGCGGCGCCGTGACGATGGCGTCAAAATGTTTTTGCAGTGCGCCTTCGACCGCGACATCGAGCGCCTGCAACACCGCGCGTCCGTTGCGCGCGTCGAGCACGCCCGGCACCACCGGTTCGTTGACGGGACAATCGATGACGATCAGGCGATCTTGCGGGAAATCGGGCAGTCCGGTGTTGCGAAACGCTTGCAGGGACAATGCCGACAAGGCAATGGATGCGTCCAGCGCGTGCGCCGTCTGCGCCAGAAAGGCGGCGTCGCCCAACAGCACGCCGCGCACTTCGGCGCGCAACGCCCATGCGGCCCGGATGGAAATCTCCGGCCCTATGCCGGCCGGCTCTCCGCAAGTGATCGCCAGCGTCGGACGCCGGCGAGGTTCAGAACGCGTTGCGGAGGGAAGTTCGGACATCGGCAATCAGTTGTCGTCGGTGCGGAATTCGACATAAGCGCGATCTCGCAGCTGGCGCAGCCAGTCTTCGGTCGCTTCGTCGATCTTGCGTTCGCGGAGGGCCTGACGCGCCGCCGCGCGCGCGCGCTCTTGCGACGCGTCGTCGGTCTTGCGTTCCACCACCTGGATCAGGTGATAGCCGAACGGCGATTCGATCGGCTGGCTGACTTCGCCCGGCTTCAGTTCGTTCATGGCGCGCTCGAACTCCGGCACGGTGTCGCCCGGATAAATCCAGCCCAGATCGCCGCCCTTGGAGGCCGACAGATCGTTGGAATACAGCTTGGCCAACTCTTCGAACGTCGCCGCCTTGTGATCCAGGCGCTCTTTCAGCTCCAGCAATTTGCGGCGCGCTTCGGCGGCCGAGACGACCTGGTTGACTTTGATCAGGATATGGCGCGCATGCGTTTGCTCGACTGCCGGCGCGTTGGCCTTGGCAGTGGCGGTGGCGCGGCGGTCAACCAGCTTGACGATATGGAAGCCGTTGCCGCTCTTGACGATGGCCGACACTTCGCCAGGTTTCAGGCTGGCCACCGCGTCGATAAACAGTTGCGGCAAGCGGTCCTGCCCGCGCCAGCCGAGATCGCCGCCGTTCAAGGCATCACTGCTGTCGGAGTAGGTCGCAGCGGTTTTGGCGAAATCGGCGCCGGTCTTCAACTGGCGCAATACCTCTTCGGCACGCTGGCGGCGCGCGGCGACCTGTTCCGGCGAAGCGTTTTCCGGCACGCGGATCAGGATTTGCGCCAGGTTGAGGTCTTCATGCTTGTTTGCCGCGTTGGATTCCGACGCCAGATAGTTGTCCACCTCGGACTCGGTGACTTGCACCTTGTTGTCGACTTCACGCTCGCGCAGGCGTTGCATGATGATTTCACGGCGGATGTCTTCGCGGAACGCGGGGAAATCCATGCCTTCTTTTTCAAGCTGGACGCGGAAATCCGCCATCGATAATTTGTTCTGTTCCGCGATGCGGGATACCGCCCGGTCCAGCATGGTGTCGTCGACGACTATGCCGTTTTCCTTGGCCATTTGCGTCTGTGCGCGCTCCACGATCATGCGATCCAGCAACTGGCTCTGCAACTGCGTGCGCGGCGGCAATGCCATGCCTTGCGCGGTCAGGCGTTTTTCCACCTGGCGCAAACGATCAGCAAGCTCCTGCCGGGTGATCACTTCGTTGTTGACCACGACAAGAATCGAGTCCACCGGACGCGGCGTTCTCGATGGTGCGGCTGCCGGGGCTGCCGGCGCCGGATTGACCGTCGGCGGCGTCAGTCCGGGAACGGCGGGCGTTGCCGTCGTCGCGGATTGCGCCTGGGCGCTGCCGATCATGCCGAGCGACATGCACAACGAAACGATGCCGGACGTGATACGTACAGAAGAATGATTGCGCATGGAGAAGGAAGCGTTCATAAAAAATATCGATTAATAACGTGTAATGTCATCCGGCTTGTTGATGATCTGATAGCCGGGGATACTGCTCTTCAATGCATCCATCGGGTTCGAACCGATTTTCGAGAAGCCGTTGAGCTCAAGCTGGATGAAGAACGACGTCGACGCTTTGGACGAAGACGTCGGAATACGTTGCGCAACCAGACGGAAGACCCAGCAATCGGCCTGATATTCCATGCCCAGCAAGCCTTCCGCGACGGTCTTGTCGGGAATGGAATAGTTGATGCGGCTCACAGCATACCAGCGTTGCGAGATCGGCCATTGTCCGGACACGTCAAATTGCTTGAGCAAGCCGGTGGAGTTGGTCCGGTCGAGGCGGTAGGTCAGGTTCAGTACCTTCTTCGGCGCCGGTTGCCAGCGGCCGCCGAATGTCGAACGCACCATCTGACGCAAGGTCTCGCTGTATTGCACGGTGTTGTCGAGCGACAGCTTGCTGGTGATCTGACCGCCCAGCGACAGCAACAGATCGGATTTGCTGCCGCTGATCGTCGATGTCGTGCCGTCCAGGGTGACTTTCGGATCGGAAATATAGAACCGTTGGCCAATCGCTGCACGCAGGCGCTCAAGGCCATTCTCTTCGATGAATCGCGACACCAGCGCACCGGTGACCTGATTGGCGTCGCTGATGCGGTCATGGCCGACAAAGCGATTTTCGCTGAATATCTGTGCAAAATTGAAATCCGCCAGACCCGAATCGAAGTTCGGATACTGGCTTTGATCGCGGTAAGGCGTGCGCACGTAAAACAGGCGCGGCTCCAATGTCTGGGTCATGTCGCGCCCAAAAAAGCTCGTCTCGCGCTCAAAGGTCATGCCCGCATCCAGCGAATAGGTCGGCACGACCCGCGTCAGGCTGGTCGGTGCCCCCGCTGCCACATTGTTGAGGCGATAGGTGGTCGCATCCAGAGTCGCCTTGGGCGTAATGAAATAGCCGGGGCGAATGATCGGATAAGAAATCGACGGCGTCGCATACATGCGGTCGCCGCCGACCATGTCGGAACCAGTCGTCGTCCCGGTGGTAAACGTATTCGAGAAACGCGCGAATTCGGAAGCGAAATTGAGATCGAAGCCGCCGACATCCTGGCGTGCCGCAGTCAGCGTCAATTGCGGCAGGCGATCATAGGGCTTTTGTATCGGACTATTGACGTCCTGGAGCAACTGATACTTCGTCACATGTCCGGCTGCGTTCCAGTACGTTCCCGTATAGACGAGGCTGACATCGCGCACCAACAGGCGCTGCGTGCTGGTGGCAACCGATTGAGAGAAGTCGCTCGGATAGTCGTTGTCGGAAGCCTTGTTGACGTTCCAGCCAAACTTCAGGTTAGGCGCCAAGGTCTGCGAATGCAGTGTTGAGAGCGAATAGCGTCCGGTTCCGGTGACGCGGTCTTGTATGCCTTCTACCTTGGTCTCGCCGGAATAGGTTTCGCCGAGATAGCGGGCATCCGCTCCCAGCATCAGGCCTCGGCGCGCAATATAGCGCGGATACAAGGTCAGATCGCGGTTGGGGGCGATATTGAAATAATAAGGCACCGTCAGTTCCGCGCCACCGGTACTGGTCACGCCGAAAGTCGGCGGCAATACTCCCGACTTGCGTTCGCCGGACAACGGGAAAGACATCAAAGGCGCACCGAGAATCGGCACGCCTTTGAAATACACCAGACCGCTGTGCATCGTGCCGACGTCGCGGCCGCTGTCGAGGTCGAGCGTCGATGCCCGGATATACCAATCCGGATCGAGCGCTTCACAGGTGCTGTAGGTTCCCTGGGTCACCAGGGCCTGATCGTCGGACAGGAAGTCGATTTTTTCCGCTTTGCCGCGCCCGCCGTTTTTACCGAACAAATACGTCGGGTTAGTCACATAACCTTTGCCCGAATCCATGTTCATCACGGCCTTGTCGCCGGTGTAACGATCCTGCAGGCGCTTCATCCAGACGTGCCCGGTGGCTTCGACTTCATCCTTGATGATGCGGTATTCCGCCTTGTCCGACTTGATGGTGGTTTCGCCGCGCACGACCTCGACGTCGCGATCAAGATTGATCTGGCGATCCGGACGACCTGTCATCTGTTCGGCGCTGACATTGACCGGCGCATCCTTGTCATTGGTCGCCGCTGGCTGTTTGTCCTGCGTGTTCTGGGGGGTCTGCGCCTGCGCTGAAACGGGTAAAACGGTCGTGGCCGAGGCGGCCACGGCAAGAGAGGCGAGCGACGTAAAAAAACGCGACATCCGCAAGTCGGCGAAACGGCCAAATGGAAACTTAAAAAAGCGGATCATGTAAAGAAGCGTTCAAACACCATGGAAGGCGATTTTTTGGATTTAATCCCTTATTATATGGGAACTCAACATCCTCAAACGAATTCCTCTGATTGTTCATGTCTTTAAATAATTCCCCCGCCGATTCGCGTCTGCCCCTGCTGCAAGCATGGCTGCCAACCCTGACTGCAACCCCGACGCTGGCAGAGACGCTGCGCCCCGCTTCCGCCGACGCCAGCTTCCGCCGCTATTTCCGCGTGGATACTCCCGACGGGAAAACGCTGATCGTCATGGACGCTCCGCCGCCGCAAGAAGACGTGCGCCCGTTTGTCCATGTCGCCGAGGTCTTCGGCAAAACCGGCGTATCGGTGCCCGCGGTGCTGGCGCAGGACGTCGAACGCGGCTTTTTGCTGCTGTCGGACCTGGGTTCGACGACCTACCTGAACCAACTCAACAACGACACCGCCCACAAGTTGTACATCGACGCCATCGACGCGCTGGTGCTGCTGCAAACCCAGAGCAAGCCTGACGTGCTGCCCGAGTATGACCGCGCCCTGCTGTTGCGCGAGCTGCAACTTTTCCCCGACTGGTACGTCGGCAAGCATCTGAACGTAACGCTGACCGACGAGCAAAACAATGCGCTGGGCAAAGTCTTCGACACCCTGCTCGCCAACAATCTGGCGCAGGCGCAGGTATACGTCCATCGCGACTACCATTCGCGCAACCTGATGGTGCTGGCCAGCGGCAATCCGGGCATCATCGATTTCCAGGACGCGGTCTACGGACCGATCACCTATGACCTGGTCTCGTTGCTGCGCGACGCCTATATCCAGTGGGACGAAGAAATGGTGCTGGACTGGGTCATCCGCTACTGGGAACGCGCCAAGCGCGCCGGCCTGCCGGTGGCACCGGACATCGACACCTTCTATCGCGACTTCGAATTCATGGGCTTGCAGCGCCACCTGAAAATCCTTGGAATCTTTGCACGTCTTTACCATCGCGACGGCAAGGACGCTTATCTGAAAGACATGCCGCTGGTCATGGAATACACGCTCAAGGCGGCGCGCCGTTACACCGCCCTGGCGCCGCTGGTCAGGCTGATCGAGAAGCTGGAAGACAAAGCGCCGCAAGTCGGCTACACCTTCTGAGGCGGCGCCAGCGATGAAAGCGATGATTTTTGCCGCCGGCCGCGGCGAGCGCATGCGTCCGCTGACCGACACTTGCCCCAAACCCTTGCTGAAGGTGCGCGGTCGCCCGCTGATAGTCTGGCAAATCCTGAACCTGGTGCGCGCCGGCATCACCGAGATCGTCATCAACCACGCCCATCTGGGCCACCTGTTTGAAGAAACGCTGGGCGACGGTTCGCAGTTCGGCGCCCGCATCCGGTATTCGGCCGAAGGCACGGCGCTGGAAACCGCCGGCGGCATCGCCAAGGCGCGCCATCTGTTGGGCGAAGAAGCTTTCGTCGCCATCTCGGGCGACATCTATATCCCGCATTTCGACTTCGAGCAGGTCAAGACCGTACTCGAAGACAACGACCTGTGGGGAAATCCGATACCATTGGACAAGCGCGACGTTGCCTGGATCTATCTGGTGAAAAACCCGCCGCATCATCCCACAGGCGATTTCGCGTTGAACAGCTTCTCGATCGCCAACGAAGGATCGCCGCTCTACACCTTCGGCAACATCGGCGTGTATCGTCCGCAGATGTTCGACGCCATCACGCCGGGCGAGCACGCCAAGCTCGGACCGCTGCTGCGCGAATATGCGTCGCGCGGCCAGGTCGGCGGCGAGATTTACCGCGGCGAATGGATCAACGTCGGCACCGTCGAACAGCTGGAAGAACTGAATACGCCCCTCGCCGGCAGATAATCCGCATGATCTGGAAGAAAGTACCAAGATGACCATAGCCTCCTTCACCGCCCGCCGCGCCAAGCTGATCGCGCACATGCAAGCAAAAGGCGGCGGCGTCGCCATCATCCCGACCGCGCACGAAGTCATGCGCAATCGCGATGCCGACTACCCCTATCGTCACGACAGTTATTTCTACTACCTGTCCGGCTTCACCGAACCGGAAGCCGTCATCGTCCTGATTGCCGGACCGGGCCAGGAAAGCCGCAGCATCCTGTTCTGCCGCGACAAGAATCTCGAACGCGAAATCTGGGACGGCTACCGCTTCGGTCCCGACGCGGCGCGCGCCCAGTTCGGCTTCGACGAAGCCTTCGCCGTCGATGCCCTGAACAAGGAAATGCCGCGGCTGCTGGCCGATGCGCCTGCCGTCTTCTATGCACTGGGCCATGACGCCAAACGCGATGCGCAAGTGCAGGAATGGTTGCAAAGCGTCCGCGCGCTCGGCCGCACGGGCGTATCCACGCCGTCGTCCATCGTCGACGTCAACGTGCTGCTCGACGAGATGCGCCTGTTCAAGGACGCCGGTGAAATCGACGTCATGCAACGCGCCGGCATCATCTCCGCCGCAGCGCATTGCCGCGCGATGCGCCTGTCGCGTCCCGGCCTGCGCGAATATCATCTGGAAGCCGAACTGCTGCATGAGTTCCGCAAGAACGGCTCGCAGTACCCGGCCTACGGCTCCATCGTCGCCACCGGCGCCAACGCCTGCGTGCTGCACTACCGCGCCGGCGACGCCGAACTCAAGGATGGCGACCTGGTGCTGATCGACGCCGGCTGCGAACTCGACAGCTACGCCTCCGACATCACGCGCACCTTCCCGGTCAACGGCAAATTCTCCGGCCCGCAAAAAGACTTGTACGAAATCGTCCTGGCCGCGCAAGACGCCGCGATCGCCGAGATCCGTCCCGGCAAGCGCTTCATGGACGGCCACGATGCCGCCGTGCGCGTGCTGGCGCAAGGCATGCTCGACACCGGACTGCTCGACAAGAACAAGGTCGGCGCGCTCGACGATGTCATCGCCAAGGGCGACTACCGTCAGTTCTACATGCACCGCACCGGCCACTGGCTGGGCATGGATGTGCACGACGTCGGCGAATACCGCGACCCGGCCGACGGCAACGGCGACAAACCCTGGCGCACGCTGCAACCCGGCATGGTACTGACGGTTGAGCCGGGCATCTACGTGCGTCCGGCCGAAGGCGTGCCGGAGAAATATTGGAACATCGGCATCCGCATCGAAGACGATGCCCATGTCACGCCGGACGGCTGCACAATCCTGACCACCTCAGTCCCCAACAAGGTCGCCGAGATCGAAGCGCTGATGCGCTCAGCGTGAGCCGTCCCGGTCATTCGCATTCCCTCGCCATGAGCACAGCCAATACCGCCATGCCGGCTCCGCCTGACTACGATGTCATCATCTGCGGCGCCGGTCCGGTCGGCCTCAGTGTCGCCGCCCTGCTGCAAAAACGCGGCATGCCGGCGCAGCGTATCGCCCTGATCGACGCCAAAGCAGCCGAACAGGCGGCGCAAGATCCGCGCACGATTGCGCTGTCACACGGCAGCCAGCAAATCCTGCATGAAATCGGCGCATGGACATTGATGGCGTCGTCGGTCACATCGATCAATCAGATCCATGTTTCGCGGCGCGGACATTTCGGCCGCACGCTGATCCAGCGAGAAGACTACGGCCTGCCGGCGCTCGGTTACGTCGTGCGTTACGGCGCGCTGGCGACGGCCTTGTCCGCAGCGCTGAGCCCGACCGGAGTCACCGTACTGCGTCCGGCACAGGTTGTCGCGATTGACGAGCAGGGCCTGCAGGCCAACGTGCAACTGGCGGACGGCCGCACCTTCAGCGCCGGCATCGTGGTGCAGGCCGAGGGCGGCGTGTTCTCGGAGCAAACCGCCAAGGCGCTGCAACGCGACTATGCTCAGGTCGCCATCGTCGGGCACGTCGCCAGCACTGCGGGCATTGCCCATCGGGCGTTCGAACGTTTTACCGCCGAAGGCCCGCTGGCGCTGCTGCCGCAGGACGACGGCTATGCCCTGGTATGGTGTACCCGCCCGGAAACGGCGCAACGCCTGCTGGCGCTTGATGACAAAACTTTCCTGCATGAACTCGGCGAGGCCTTCGGCGGGCGCGTCGGCCGTTTTTCCTCATGCAGCCCGCGCCACAGTTATCCGCTGGGCCTGAACGCCGAGCCTGGCGCTTCCGCACGCACGGTCGCCATCGGCAACGCTGCGCAAACCCTGCACCCGGTCGCCGGACAAGGGCTCAATCTGGGCCTGCGCGACGCCGTCGTGCTGGCCGGCGCGCTGACGCGCACGACTTCCGGCCCTGCCGCACTCGAACAATTCTCTGCCCAGCGGCGCCGCGACCGCAACGCCACGATCAGGCTCACCGACCTCATGGCGCGTGTTTTCGCCAGCGCGCCGGACGGCGCGCCGTCACAGGCCTTGCTGGGTTTCTCGCTGGGACTGATCGATGTAGTCGCCCCGGCAAAACGCATTCTGGCCGAACAAATGATGTTCGGCTGGCGTTAAGCCTCACCCCCTGAGTCCTTGCAGGCAACGCCCGGCATGAGACAATGCAGCATTGCCGCAGGCCTGCGGCCCTGACCGAACAAAACCATGAAACAAGATCCCCGCTTCCCCAATCTGTTCATCCTCAATCATCCGCTGATCCAGCACAAGCTCTCGCACATGCGCGACAAGCGCACCTCGACGCGCACCTTCCGCGACCTGCTGCGCGAGATCACCTTGCTGATGGGCTACGAAATCACGCGCGACCTGCCGCTGACGACCGAGTCCATCGAGACCCCGCTGGTCACCTATGACGCGCCCGTCATCGCCGGCAAAAAGCTGGCCGTGGTGCCGGTGCTGCGCGCCGGCATCGGCATGAGCGACGGCTTGCTGGAACTGATTCCTTCGGCCCGCGTCGGCCATATCGGCGTGTACCGCAACGACCAGCATCAACCGGTGGAATATCTGGTGCGCCTGCCCGACCTGCAAGACCGCACCATGATTCTGTGCGATCCGATGGTGGCGACCGGCAACTCCGCCGTGCATGCCATCGACGTGCTGAAGAAGCGCGGCGTGGCGGCGGAAAACATCATCTTCGTCGCGCTGGTGGCTGCGCCGGAAGGCGTGCAGGTGTTCCAGGATGCGCATCCGGACGTGAAGCTGTACGTCGCTTCGCTGGATTCGCACCTGGACAGTCATGCGTACATCGTGCCTGGCCTGGGCGATGCCGGCGACCGGATTTTCGGCACCAAGTAATTTCTTCGCTCCATGAGAAAAGCCGCCGGGTTTTGAATCCGGCGGCTTCTTTTATTTCCGATGCATCAAGGCTTATTCAACCGCCTTGACCATGTCTTCGATCACCTTCTTGGCATCGCCAAACACCATCATGGTCTTGTCCATGTAGAACAGTTCGTTGTCCAGGCCGGCATAACCGGCGGCCATCGAACGTTTGTTGACGATGACCGTCTTGGCCTTGTAAGCCTCCAGGATCGGCATGCCGGCGATCGACGACTTCGGATCCTTGGCCGCCGGATTGACCACGTCGTTGGCGCCCAGCACCAGTACCACGTCGGCCTGGCCGAACTCGCTGTTGATGTCTTCCATTTCAAAGACCTGGTCGTAAGGCACTTCGGCCTCGGCCAGCAGCACGTTCATGTGGCCCGGCATGCGGCCCGCCACCGGGTGGATCGCATACTTCACGATCACGCCCTTGTGGGTCAGCTTCTCGGTCAGTTCTTTCAGCGCATGCTGCGCACGCGCCACCGCCAGGCCGTAGCCCGGCACGATGATCACGGTTTCCGCGTTGCCCATCAGGAAAGCCGCATCGTCGGCCGAACCGGACTTGACGTTGCGCTGCGCCTGCGCGCCGCCCGCTGCCGCGGCAGCAGGGTCGCCGCCGAAGCCGCCGAGGATCACGTTGAAGAACGAACGGTTCATCGCCTTGCACATGATGTAGGACAGGATCGCGCCGCTTGAGCCCACCAGCGAACCGGCAATGATCAGCATCGAGTTGTTCAGCGAGAAACCGATGCCCGCCGCAGCCCAGCCGGAATAGCTGTTCAACATCGACACCACCACCGGCATGTCGGCGCCGCCGATGGGGATGATGATCAGCACGCCCAGCACGAACGCGATCGCGGCCATGATGATGAACGGCAGCCAGTGTTGCGTCAGCACGAAGATCACGCCGAAGCCGATCATCGCCACCGCCAGCAGCAAATTCAACATGTGCTGGCCGGAGAAGCTCACCGGCGCGCCCTGGAACAGGCGGAACTTGTATTTGCCGGACAACTTGCCGAAGGCAATCACCGAACCGGAGAAGGTGATCGCGCCGACGAAGGTGCCGATGAACAATTCAACGCGATTGCCCACCGGGATCGCTTCGCCGTGCGCGGCGATGTTAAAGGCCCAGGGCTCGGCGACCGCGGCGACGGCGATACAGACTGCCGCCAGGCCGATCAGCGAGTGCATCGCCGCGACCAGTTCGGGCATCTTGGTCATCTCGACGCTCCTGGCCAGGTAGGCGCCGATGCCGCCGCCGACCACCACGCCGCCGGCCACCAGCCACAGGCCGATGCCCGAAGCCGGCATGTCGCCCTTGAGCTTGACGATCAGCGCCAGCGTGGTGACCACGGCAATGGCCATGCCGGCGATGCCGAAGGCGTTACCGCGACGCGCCGTCGACGGATGCGACAAGCCTTTCAATGCCTGGATGAAAAAGACCGAGGCGATCAGATACAACAGGGTGACCAGATTCATGCTCATGCTTGTGCCCCCGCCTTGTCTGTCTTGGTCTTGGGTTCTTTTTTCTTGAACATCTCCAGCATGCGCTGGGTGACCATGAACCCGCCGAAGACGTTGACCGCCGCGAGAGCGACCGCCAGCGTGCCGGCAATGCGGCCGACCGGTCCTTCGGTCAGGCCTGCGGCCAGCATGGCGCCGATAATGATGATGGCCGAGATGGCGTTGGTGACCGCCATGAGCGGCGTGTGCAAGGCGGGCGTGACCGTCCAGACCACGTGGTAGCCGACGTAAATGGCCAGCACGAAGATGATCAGGTTGATGATGGTGTGACTGACTTCCATGTGTTTTCTCCGTTTTTCGACGTCTTGACGTCTTCTTTTGTCGTCTTCTCTTATTTGCGCAGCACTTCGCCGCCCGTGCAGAGCAGGGTCGCCGCGACGATGTCGTCTTCGCGGTTGATGACCAGCTTGCCTTCGGCGTCGACGATCAGCTTGAGGAAATCGAGCACGTTGCGGGCATACAGCGCCGATGCATCCGCCGCCACCAAGGCCGCCAGGTTGCCTTCGCCGATGATGTGCACGCCGTGTTTGATTACGGTCTTGCCGGATTCCGACAGCGGACAGTTGCCGCCCTGGTCGACCGCCATGTCGAGGATGACCGAGCCCGGTTTCATGGCCTTGACGGTGTCTTCGCTGATCAGCACCGGCGCCTTGCGGCCCGGGATCAGCGCGGTGGTGATGATGATGTCGGCCTGCTTGGCGCGCTCATGCACCGCTTCGGCCTGGCGGCGCATCCAGTCGGCCGGCATCGGACGGGCGTAGCCGCCGACGCCCTGGGCGATTTCCCTTTCTTCATCGGTGATGAAGGGCACGTCGAGGAATTTGGCGCCGAGCGATTCGATCTGCTCCTTGACCGCGGGGCGCACGTCGGACGCCTCGATCACGGCGCCCAGGCGCTTGGCGGTGGCAATGGCCTGCAGGCCGGCGACCCCGGCGCCCATGATCAGCATGCGCGCGGCCTTGACGGTGCCGGCGGCAGTCATGAGCATCGGCATGAAGCGTTGATAGGTATTGGCGGCCATCAGCACGGCCTTGTAGCCGGCGATGTTGGCTTGCGAGGACAAGACGTCCATCGATTGCGCGCGCGTGGTGCGCGGCGCGGCTTCCAGGGCAAACGCGGTCAGCCCGGCAGCTGCCATGGCGGCGATGTTGTCCGCATCGAAGGGATTGAGCATGCCGACCACCACCGTGCCGGATTTCAGGCGAGTGCGTTCGTCCGCACTCGGGGCGCGCACCTTGAGGACGGCATCGGCGCCGTAGACCTCGCCTGCAGCGGCGATCGTGGCGCCGGCGGCGACATAGGCCTCATCGGTAATGCTGGATTGGATGCCGGCGCCTGATTCGACCAGCACCTCATGTTTGGCGGCAACCAGTTTCTTGACCGTTTCCGGGGTTGCCGCAACGCGTGTTTCTCCGTCCCGCCTTTCGACGGGGATGCCTAGCCTCATTCAGAGCTCCTGTAGTTGTAAATTCTTACCGGAATCTTACACGTAAAATTTAAACATCAACAACTTTGCGCAAACCCACTCTTTCGCGACGCCGACTCGCATCCTGGGCCCATCCTCTGAAGGCTTTGTCCAGCCACGGTAGAATGACGGCTGTTGCAGGTTAGGAAAAATGTATGACTGAAGTATGGAAGCCCTCCGTCACTGTTGCTGCGATCATCGAGCGCGAGGGCCGTTTTTTGATGATTGAAGAGCAAGCCGGCGACGGCCTGCGCCTGAACCAGCCGGCCGGTCACCTCGACCAAGGCGAAGCGCTAACGCAGGCGGTGGTGCGCGAGGCGCTGGAAGAATCCGCGCACGATTTTGAACCGACCGCATTGATCGGCATGTATATGTCGCGCAATGTGTCGTCCTCGCGTGCCGGCGCCGACACCACTTACTTGCGTTTTGCGTTCGCCGGAAAACTGGGCGCAAAACATGATCGCCCGCTGGACACCGGCATCGTGCGCACGCTATGGATGACGCGCGACGAAATCGCGGCATGCATCGAACGTCATCGCAGCCCGCTGGTCTTGCGTTGCATTGACGATTACCTCGGCGGCCAACGCGCGCCGCTGTCTTTGCTGTATACCGACGCCAGCGTCACCGCGGCGGCCGAGGAAGCAAACGGAGTAACTGGAGTAACGAATGGCTAAGAAGAAAGTCGTCATCGGCATGTCGGGCGGCGTCGACTCGTCCGTGTCCGCGTGGCTGCTGAAAGAACAAGGCTACGAAGTCATCGGCCTGTTCATGAAGAATTGGGAAGACGACGACGATTCCGAATATTGCTCGACGCGCCAGGACTGGATCGATGCCGCCAGCGTGGCCGACGTGGTGGGCGTGGATATCGAGGCGGTCAATTTTGCCGCCGAATACAAGGACCGCGTGTTCGCCGAGTTCCTGCGCGAATACCAGGCCGGCCGCACCCCCAACCCGGACGTGCTGTGCAATGCCGAAATCAAGTTCAAGGCCTTTCTCGACCACGCCATGCTGCTGGGCGCCGATCTGATCGCCACCGGCCACTATGCCCGCGTACGCGAGAATCCGGTCGGCAAGTTCGAACTGATGAAGGCAGTCGATGCCAGCAAGGACCAGAGTTACTTCCTGCACCGCCTGAACCAGGCGCAGTTGTCGAAGACGCTGTTTCCTCTGGGCGAGATCCACAAGACCGAAGTGCGCAAGATCGCCGAACAACTGAAGCTGCCGAACGCCGCCAAGAAGGACTCGACCGGCATCTGCTTCATCGGCGAGCGGCCTTTCCGGGAATTTCTCAACCGCTACCTGTCCTACCAACCCGGCCCGATGAAAACGCCGGAAGGCGATGTCGTCGGCGAACACGTCGGCCTGAGTTTCTACACGCTCGGCCAGCGCAAGGGCATCGGCCTGGGCGGCATCAAGGCGCATCAGAATGCCGACGGCAACAGCGACGCCTGGTACGTGGCGCGCAAGGACGTCGAAAACAATACGCTCTATATCGTGCAGGGTCATGACCACCCGTGGCTGCTGTCGTCCCGGCTCGGCGCCAGCCAGATCAGCTGGATTGCGGGCGAAGCGCCGGACATGGCGGCACTGAGCGCCAAGACGCGCTATCGCCAGGCGGATGTGCCGTGCACATTCAACGACGACGGCGCGCGTTTCGACCTGCGCTTCAGCGATCCGCAATGGGCTGTCACGCCCGGCCAATCGGCGGTGTTGTATCAGGGCGACGTCTGCCTCGGCGGCGGGATCATCGAATCCGTGTAAAACGGCTCAAATCTCGCGAAAAACGCTCCGCCTGCCCTGTGCAGCGGAGCGTTTTTTCTTTTCCGACAACAAAAAATGTTGCCACCATTTCCCACGGGAAAGAAACTCGCAACAAAACATAAAAGAGCTTGCAATCTTGGATTAAATGACGAATAATCTAAATAAGAATTGTTCGCATTTAATAGGAGCTTATGATGAGCCAACTGATCGAGCACGGAACTGAACGTCGCAACAAGCCAGCCACTACGGCAAATGGGTCCCCCATCACGCGCATCAAGAGCCAGGATTTGTTCCGGCAGATGCGCGAACTGGAGATCGACCATGGCGGGCGTATCTACAAATTGCGTCTGACGCAGTTGAACAAGCTGATTTTGACGGCGTAGATTCGACCGCGTAACCCGACAATAAAATCATCTCAAAATGTGTTGATTTGAAGATGGTACAAAACCAGCCAGCCAACGGTGATGCCACGGCGTTATACGTTAGCCAGCCAAGCTTGCCGATTAAGGAGAGTTTGATGGTTACCGACAAAATGGATTCTGCTTTCGTAGAACCGAATAGCGCGCCGGCACAGCCAGAGCTGCTGGTTTCAGCAGTGCTGCATTTGATGTCTCACTACACTGCCAGCAATCAGGAAACCAAAAGCTGCGTCAAATTGGCGTCAGTGATTGAACGACACCTGAAGGCACTGGCGGATTTGCCGAATCTGGCTCCGGTATTGCGGGCGACCTGCCAGCAACTGTCGGAACAATGGGCAACCGTAGTGGAACGCACGATGCCGCAACCCGAGAAATTTAACCTGTTTGCTCGCATCGTTTCAGGAGCGAGATCCATTTAAGAGCCTACATACCCAGGCGGCAAGGCGTACAATGATCGTATGTGTTTGTAACAACATTTCCGAAGGCAAGATTCATCAGGCAGTGAATGCAGGCATGACCTCCATGTCCGAGCTTCGCAAGGAGCTCGGTGTTGGCGCCGGTTGCGGCAAATGTCATACCTGCGCCAAACATGTCCTGCGCGAATGCCTGAGCAATTCCAATCAAACACGCAATACAGTGCAAGCCATGGTATTCCACGCGAATACCATCGTTGCATAAAGATCATTTATGAACGCCTTATCGCCTACTATGAGTAGCAGCACGTCCAATCCTGTTGGCGCCGTCTGGCGCCAGGTCAGAAAAATCGGCCCGCTCGGCTTCATCATCCTGCTGCACATCGCATTCTTTTATGCCCTGCAAAGCGGCTTGATTCATCAGGTCGTCAGCGCCATCCCGAAAGAAGTCATCGTCACCTTCGTCACGCCTGAACGCGCGCCCGAAGCGGCCCCGCCCAAGGCGCCTCCGGCACCGCCGAAAGTCGTTCAGGTAGTAAAGAAATCCGTCACGCCGCCTCCACCGATCCCGGTCACGCAGGCGCCGGCTCCCACTGCAATTTCGGCGCCACCGGCACCGCCGCAACCGGCTGAGCCATCGCCGCCTGCCGCAGCTGCGCCAGCCCCGGCATCGCCGCCAGGTCCGCCGCCGCCAAAACAGATTACGTCCGGCATCGAATACATCGAAGCCCCGCGCGCCAACTATCCGGCGGCGTCCCGACGCATGGGAGAAGAAGGCGTCGTGCAATTCCGTGTGCTGGTCAACACTGCCGGCCGTGCCGAAAAAGTCGATATCATCAAAGGTTCGGGCTCGTCCCGCCTCGACGATGAAGCACGCCGCGCCGTCATGCGCGCCGTCTTCAAGCCGTATATCGAAGACGGCAAACCTATCGTCGTGTCGGCCACCGGTGCAATCACCTTCAAGCTTGATCGCTGATTGCAACGCCCCCGCGAAGCATAGTTAAATAATTCATTCACTACAGTCATCAAAAGGAAATCATCATGGAAGTTAGTCCGTACGGATTGGAAAGCCTGTGGGCGCAAGGGGATTTCGTCACCAAGGGCGTTGCCGTGTTGCTGGTCGCCATGTCGATCGCGTCGTGGTATGTGATCGTCACCAAAGCGCTGCAGCTGCTGCGCTTCCGCCGCGCCTCCGATGCCGCCGGCCACGCATTCTGGGATACCACCAGCCTGCCGGAAGGCGTCGCCACACTGGGCACCGATAACCCTTTCGCCGAAGTCGCCAAAGCCGGCGTTACCTCGATGAGCCACCATACCGCCCACAAGGGCCATCTGCACGATCAGTTATCGGTCAGCGACTGGGTCACCCTGTCCCTGCGTCAAGCCATCGATGAAGCTTCCGGCAAGCTGCAAACCGGCATGGCCATCCTGGCGTCGGTTGGTTCGACCGCACCGTTCGTCGGCCTGTTCGGCACCGTCTGGGGCATCTATCACGCGCTGGTCTCCATCGGCACTTCCGGCCAGGCCAGCATCGACAAGGTTGCCGGCCCTGTGGGCGAAGCGCTGATCATGACCGCGCTGGGTCTGGCAGTGGCGATTCCCGCCACCTTCGGCTACAACGCGCTGGTTCGCGGCAACAAGACCACCATCGCCAAATTGAACAAGTTCGGCTTCGACCTGCACGCATTGTTTGTGACCGGCGCTCGCGCTGCGACTGAAGATGCCGAAACAGGCAGCTCCAAAAGCGCCAAGCTGACGGCCGTCGGGAGAGCGTAATGGCAATGGGTTCCCTGTCCGATTCGGACGACGATTTCAACCCGGAGATCAACACCACTCCGCTGGTTGACGTGATGCTGGTGCTGCTGATCATCTTCATCATCACCATTCCGGTCATGAACCATGCAGTCAAGATCGACCTGCCGCGCGCAACCAATCAGCCGGACGAAACCAAGCCGCAAAACATCAATCTGTCGATTGACGCGAACGGCAAGGTATTCTGGAATGACGAGCAGATCGACAGCAACCAATTGAACCTGCGCATTGCCGAAGCCGCCAAGAAGCAGCCTCAGCCGGAATTGCATCTGCGCGCCGAGCGTACAACGCAATACGAAAAGGTCGCGCAAGTCATGGCGGCGGCGCAATCGGGCGGCTTGTCCAAGATTGGCTTCGTCACCGATCCGCAAGCAAAGTAGCTCGCCTCTGACCTGGCGAAGCAGTGCCGCTCGCTGCGCTCCCAAAGCCTTCATTCTTTACGGAATGAAGGCTTTGTCGTTTGCGCATCGAGACCGACCGTCCAAGCCCGTGCTCAGCAGACACGCCTCGGCCATTTCCAACACGGTCGCCAGCCGCCTCGATGCTCTGTCCCTCAGAAATAAAGTAAGAATGATTCGCGCTAATTTATAGTGAAGTCTGGAATCGGCTGCGCTATGATCCGTCCGTTCACGCGGCTGGGCCATTACGCAGATCCCCTCTGCTTCGCCAGCCTGTCTTCCCCCACTATTCTCAGAGGTTCCCATGAAAGGCGATCCAGCGGTCCTTAAACTGCTCAATGCTCAATTGACTAACGAATTGACGGCGATCAATCAATATTTTTTGCACGCCCGCATGTACAAGCACTGGGGCTTCGAAAAAATTGCCAAGAAAGAGTACGCAGAATCCATCGGCGAAATGAAGCACGCAGACAAGCTGATCGACCGCATCCTGATGCTTGACGGCCTGCCTAACCTGCAAGCGCTGCACAAGCTGATGATCGGCGAGAACACTGCCGAGATGCTGCAATGCGACCTGAAGCTCGAAAAAGCCGCACACAAGACCGTCAAGGAAGGCATCGCCACCTGCGAAACCCATGGCGATTATGTCTCGCGCGAACTGTTCCAGATGATCCTGGACGACACGGAAGAGCATATCGACTGGCTGGAAACCCAACTCGACATCATCGAAAAGATCGGCATCCAGAACTACCTGCAGACGCAGATCATCGAAGAGTAAGGGTCCTTGCGGATTGCTCATGCAACGCCGCAGGCATAAAAAAAGCGCGACTTCTGTCGCGCTTTTTTATTTTGAACCTCGTTGCCGAAGTCCTGCCGCGTGCATTACTGCGGAAACGTATCCTTGAAAGACTGCCGCTCGGACAATTTGTCGAACAAACGGAGCAGTTCAGGATAATTTTCTTTCCATTGCGACTCGGGAAAACGGAAATTCAGCCATCCCAATGCACAGCCGACTGCGACGTCGGCCAGCGAATAATGATTGCCGACGCAATAGTTTTTTTCACCCAGTCCCGAGGCCATCGACTTCAGCGATGCTTCAACCTTGCTCCATTGACGTTTGATCCACTCCGGACTTTGCTGCTTCGTCGGGCGTTTTTTTTCCAGACGAACCAGAATCGCGGCGTCCAGCATCCCGTCCGCAAGCGCCTCCCAACATTTAACTTCGGCGCGTTCGCGTCCCCCGGTGGGCATCAGCTTGCCGACCGGCGTCAGGATGTCGAGGTATTCGGAGATCACGCGGGAATCGAACATGGCGCCGCCATCATCCATCATCAGACAGGGCACTTTTCCCAGCGGATTGAACTGCTGGATGTTCGTCGTCTCGCTCCATACGTCTTCCAGAACCAGCTCGTAATCGATCTTTTTCTCCGCCATGACAATGCGAACTTTGCGAGCGTAAGGACTTACCAGTGAGGCGATTAGTTTCATAGCAATTTTTGTAATAATCCGGCCCGATTATAGCATCGGGGATTTCCCATCAACGCCTAAACCACTACTTGCGACGACAAGCTGCAACGATCCCGATTCCCGAACGCCTGGAATGGTAAAATCGCGAGTCAAAGCAGGGCCACGCCTGTTGCCGCCATATGCCGTGGATCACGAACCCCTATTTTCAACACTGTTCACCGTTTCTCATCCAACATCCCGTTACCATCATGTCCCTCACCGCACTTTCCGCTCTCTCCCCTCTCGATGGCCGTTACGCCGCCAAAACCGACAAGCTGCGCCCCATCCTCTCCGAGGCCGGCTTCATGCATCATCGGGTGAAAGTGGAAATTGCCTGGCTGCAAGCCTTATCGGCGGCGGGATTTGCCGAGATCAAACCGTTCTCGGCGAACGCCAACGCCTTGCTCGACAAACTGGCCGCGGATTTTACCGAAGCCGATGCCGCCCGCATCAAGGAAATCGAAGCCGTCACCAACCACGACGTCAAAGCCGTGGAATATTGGCTCAAGGAAAAGGTCAAGGACCTGCCTGAACTGGTGGCAGCGTCCGAATTCATCCACTTCGCCTGCACTTCGGAAGACATCAACAACACCTCCCACGGCATGATGCTCAAGGCCGCGCGCGACACGGTCGTGCTGCCCGCCCTGCAAGGCCTGGTCGCCAAGCTGACCGAACTGGCACATGAACATGCCGCCGTACCGATGATGTCGCGCACTCACGGCCAGCCCGCCAGCCCGACCACGCTGGGCAAGGAAATCGCCAACGTCGTCGCCCGCCTGCAGCGCGCCATCAAGCGCATTGCCGGCGTCGAAATCCTCGGCAAGATGAACGGCGCGGTCGGCAACTACAATGCCCACCTCTCCGCCTACCCGGAAACCGACTGGGCGGCGTTCTCCAAGAACGTCATCGAGCAGCGCCTGGGCCTGGTGTTCAACCCGTACACCATCCAGATCGAACCGCACGACTACATGGCCGAACTGTTCGATGCCGTGGCGCGCGCCAACACCATCCTGCTCGACCTCAACCGCGACGTCTGGGGCTACATCTCGCTGGGTTACTTCAAGCAGCGCACCAAGGCCGGCGAAATCGGCTCCTCGACCATGCCGCACAAGGTCAATCCGATCGACTTCGAAAACTCCGAAGGCAACCTGGGCATGGCCAACGCCGTCCTCAAGCATTTGTCGGAAAAGCTGCCGGTTTCCCGCTGGCAGCGGGATCTGACCGATTCGACCGTTCTGCGCAACATTGGCGTGGCCTTCGGTTATGCAGTGCTGGCCTACGACAGCTGCCTGCGCGGCCTGAACAAGCTGGAAGTCAATCCGGCCCGCCTGGCCGAAGATCTGGACAATACCTGGGAAGTACTGGCGGAGCCGGTGCAAACCGTGATGCGCCGTTACGGCATCGAGAATCCATACGAGCAACTGAAGGAACTGACGCGCGGCAAGGGCATTTCGAAAGACGCCTTGCGCGACTTCATCAACGGCTTGGCCATCCCGCAGGACGCCAAGGATTTGCTGTTGGCCATGACGCCGGCCAACTACATCGGCGAAGCAATCGCATTGGCCAAAAATATTTAAGCGTACGTGGGGATACGGCGGAACTCAAACCTGCCGGATCCCCTCAAATTGCGCGGCAACAGATCGATTGTCAACGTAAATGGATCAGTGAAATCAGTTTTACTGATCTATTGCGAATCTTGAAAAGCCTTTATGCTGCGGCATTGCATCAAAAATGCGAGCCGGCTCATTTAAACGCCACTTCAAACGATCACAAAGGAACAAGCATGGTTGCTGTGCTGCACATCGATTTCTCTCGGGCCATCCGCGTCGCAATGACGATCGAGGGCCGTCAACGCCGGCTGTTCTCCAAGTAAGCGCTCGCCCGCAATCCAACTCTTCATACCTTCCACCAGCAACCGCCATGGAACGCTATACAAAACCCGCCATTTTGTTGCACTGGCTGATCGCCTTGCTGATCATTGCCGCCTTTTCGCTCGGGCTGACGATGGTCAACATTCCCGGCCTGACGCCAACCAAACTGAAATATTTTTCCTGGCATAAATGGCTGGGCGTCACCGTCCTCGCCTTGGCATGTCTGCGCCTGCTGTGGCGTTTGACGCATGCCGCGCCGGCATATCCGGCACAAATGCCGCGCTGGCAGCAAAGCGCGGCGCATGCCCTGCACGGCTTGCTCTATATTCTGATTTTCGCGATTCCGATTTCGGGCTATTTCTATAGCCTTGCGGCAGGAGTCCCCGTAGTGTATCTGGGCCTTTACCCGCTGCCGGTTTTCATTGATCCCAATCCGGAACTCAAACCTTTGCTCAAGCTGGTGCACTACTGGCTGAACATGACTTTGCTGGCCGCTTTCTGCTTACACGTATTGGCTGCGCTGAAGCATCAATTCATTGATCGCGACGGCGTACTTAAACGTATCCTGCCCTGATTCTCTTTTTCAAGGAAACTTCATGACTCTGCGTTCCCTATTGACCAGTATTCTTGCCGGTGGTGTTGCCGCCATCAGCCTGGCGTCTTCCGCCGTCGCCGCACCGCTCAAGGTCGACACCGGCAAAAGCACCGTCAGTGCCGTCTTCAAGCAATTGAATGTCCCGGTCGAAGCCAAATTCAAGAAATTCGCTGCGCAAATCGATTTCGACAGTGCCAAGCCCGACGCCGCCAAGGCTGGCGTCGACATCGACATCGCCAGCTTCGACCTGGGCGATGCCGAGTACAACAAGGAAGTGCTGAAAAAGGAATGGTTCAACGCCGCGCAATTTCCCAAAGCCAGTTTCGTTTCCAGCTCGATCAAGGCTGCCGCCGGCGCGCCGGCAGGCACCAAATATGACGTCGCCGGCAAGCTGACCATCAAGGGAAAAACCGCCGACGTGCATTTTCCGTTGGCAGTGAAGAAGGACGGCGGCAGCCTGGTCTTTGACGGCGCCGTACCGATCAAACGCCTGAGCTTCAATATCGGCGAAGGCGAATGGAAAGACACCGGCATGGTCGCCGATGAGGTCACCATCAAGTTTCACGTTGTAACAGCACCGTAATTCACAATCAACCCGTACCGTTCAACACCCGACAGATCATACAAAGGACTATCCCATGAAATTGAAATTCGCCCTGGTTTCCCTGCTCGCCGCCGGCGCTGCTTCGACCTCTGCCCTGGCAGCCGATACCTACACCATCGACCCAAGCCACACTTACCCGAGTTTCGAAGCCGACCACATGGGCATCTCGGTCTGGCGCGGCAAGTTCACCAAGACCAGCGGCACCGTGACACTGGACCGTGCCGCCAAGACCGGCACCGTCGACATCACCATCGATGCGTCGTCGATCGACTTCGGCCACGCCAAGCTGAACGATCACGTGAAAGGCCCCGATGTCTTCGACGTGCAGAAATTCCCGACAGCAACCTACAAGGGCACTTCCGTCAAATTCGACGGCGACAAGCCGGTGGCTGTCGACGGCGAGCTGACATTGCACGGCGTGACCAAGCCGGTGCAATTGAAGATCAACAAATTCACTTGCATTCAACATCCGATGCTCAAGCGTGAAGTCTGCGGCGCCGATGCCTCCGCAACTTTCAACCGTACCGATTTCGGCGTGAGCTACGCCGTGCCTCCTTTCGCACCGGAAGTGAAGCTGGCAATTCAGGTTGAAGCGATCAAGTCGAACTGATTCTTCCTCTCGCAAAAAGGCCGATGCATACCATATGCATCGGCCTTTTTTGTTCTGCGTCATGGATATGCCGCATGTTCTGCCGCATAATGGCTCGCGTTTGGAACCGGCCTCCAGCCTGAACTTGGCGGCCACGCTTCGGGCCGCCGCCTGCAGACTTTTTAAAAACGCGCTAATCTAGCGCAGTCCCGATTAAGGATCAATGCAACATGTCGATAGCAGATCTTCGCAAGGATTACAGTCGCGCCAGTTTGTCTGAGCTTGACGTCGCCGCTGACCCTATTGTTCAATTTTCAACATGGCTTGATGAAGCCATCAAAGCGGAGATCCCCGAACCCAACGCGATGAGCGTTGCCACCGTCGGTGCCGACGGCAAGCCCTCCTCGCGTATCGTCCTGCTCAAGCAAGTCGATGCCGCCGGCTTTACCTGGTTCACCAACTATCACAGTCGCAAAGGGCGCGAGATCGCCCAGCATCCTTATGTCGCGCTTCTTTTCCATTGGGTCGAACTTGAGCGTCAAGTCCGCATCGAAGGAAAGATAGTGCAAGTTACCGCCAGTGAAAGCGATGCGTATTTTTCAAGTCGCCCCTTGCTCAGCCAATTAGGCGCCATCGCCTCCGAGCAAAGCCGGCCTGTCGACAAACGGGAGACATTGGAAGCGCAGTTCGCCGCTGCGGAGGAAAAATACGGCACGCAACCTGTGCGCCCGGAACATTGGGGCGGCTACCGCGTAGAGCCGGAAAAATTGGAATTTTGGCAAGGCCGGCGCTCGCGCCTGCATGACCGCGTCATCTATACGCGCGCTGCAGACGGCACTTGGAGCCGGCAACGCCTGCAACCCTGACCGGGACTCATGTCAGGGCTGCGCACAGCATCACATCACTTGCACGGAGGGAGATATCGTGTTTTGGGAAAAGAAGCTCGCAGCTTGGGTAGAGGAAATCCGTCACGCCACGGCATTGCCGTTGCGCCTTGAACTGTGGAACGGTCGACAGTTCGACTTCAGCGACAGCGCGCCGCAAGTTACCTTGCGCGTTCCTCATGTATCGGCCCTGACTTATCTGTTCCAGCCTTCGCTGTCCAATCTCGGCGAAGCCTACGTCGAAGGCAAGATTGACGTCGACGGTCCGGTGGCCAGCATTATCAGCGTCGCCAACACCTTGGCGGCCAAGACCTTGAAAGCGGAAGGCAAGCTGGCGCGCATCACCCGCTCCATCCGCCACAGCAAGGAAAAGGATGCGGAAGCAATCCGTTATCACTACGACGTCTCCAACGACTTCTACAGGCTATTCCTCGATGAGAACATGGTCTACTCCTGCGCCTATTTTGAAAACGGCGATGAAGACCTTGCCACGGCCCAGCTCAAGAAGATCGATCACATCCTCACCAAGATCAAGGTCCGCCCGGGCGATACGCTGCTCGATATCGGTTGCGGCTGGGGTGCGCTGGTGCTGCGTGCAGCGCAGAAATTCGGCGCCAAGTGCGTCGGCATTACGCTGTCGGAAAACCAGTATGCGCTGGCCAAGGAGCGTGTCGAGAAGGCCGGCCTGAGCGACCGCATCGAAATCCGTTTGCAGGACTACCGCGACGTCACGGGCACTTTCGACCGCATCACCAGCGTCGGCATGTTCGAGCACGTCGGCCTGAAAAATCTGCCGATGTACTTCTCACGCATCAATGCACTGCTCGCCGACGACGGTCTGGCGATGAATCACGGCATCACCACGACAGACATTGAGAACGGCGAATCGCCCTATGGCGGCGGCGAGTTCGTCGACAAATATGTATTCCCCGCCGGCGAACTTCCGCACATCAGCCTGGTGTTGAAAGCCATGCAACAAGGTGGGCTGGAAGCCTTCGACATCGAAAACCTGCGCAAGCACTACGCCAAGACCTGTGCCATCTGGGCAGACAATTTTGAAGCCCGGGCGGAAGAGATTCGCAAGATCACCGACGAGAAGCACTATCGCATCTGGCGCGTGTATCTCGCCGGCAGTTCGCACGGGTTCAATCAGGACTGGATTTCCCTGTATCAGGTCATCTGCGGAAAATCCAATCGCCACGCCGAGGTCCTGCCGCAATCGCGCCGCTACATCTACGACGCAAGGGCTTGATCGGCTAGCGCCGGGCTCCTAGTCGTCCTTGCTCTTCTCGGCAAAGACTTCGCGGAACTTGGCCAGCTTCGGCGCCACGACAAAGGCGCAATAGCCTTGGAAGGGATGCTGCTGGAAGTAGTTCTGGTGATAGTCCTCAGCCTTGTAGTAGGTTCCCGCAGGACTGAGCTCAGTCACAATCGGCGCATCCCATACCAGGGCCATCTCGGCGATGATGTGCTTGGCCGTGTCGCGCTGCGTCGGCGAATCGTAGTAAATCACCGAGCGGTATTGCGTACCGACGTCGTTGCCTTGCCGGTTCAGCGTAGTCGGATCGTGGATGGTAAAGAACACTTCCAGAATTTCCCTGAAACTGATCGTCGCAGGATCGAAGGTCAGCTTCACCACTTCGGCATGGCCGGTGTCGCCATTGCAAACCTGTTCATACGTCGGATTGTTGACATGCCCCCCGGTGTAACCGGACTCGACATGCTGTACGCCTTTCAACTGCTGATACACCGCCTCCAGGCACCAAAAGCATCCGCCGCCGAGAATTGCTGTTTCCGATGAAGTATTCACGATCACTCCCACGTCATTGATTCCAATATGCCTGCGATCACGACACATGATTGCATATATGTTTATACCATTGCTGCTGATTAATTTCCTAACTTCTCTTGATGGGAAAGATTACGAAGACTTAACTTAAAAGTACGTTTTTATGTAACTCTTAAACACTTGAAAGCACAATGCGAACCGAATCCCATTGTTCCGCCGAGGCCTGCAAATATTGCCCTTCGTGGGGCCGGGTTACTACGCCGTATTTTTTGGGCATAATGTCGCATTGACCAGAATCGATTCCACAGGCTTCAGATGCACTCACGCTCCCCGCGCGCCACGTCGCGCGCATTCGATGCCTCGCATTTCCGCAAAGCACTATCCCAGTTTGCGACCGGCGTTACCATTATCACCACGCGCCTGGCGGACGGGACCTTGCTCGGCCTGACCGCAAGCTCGTTCAATTCGGTATCGTTGAATCCTCCGCTGGTACTGTGGAGCTTGTCCGAACAAGCCAGCAGCATGCCGGTGTTCTCTGGCAATTCGCATTATGTCATCAACATTCTCGGCGCTGATCAAGCTGCCTTGGCGGAACAGTTCTCGCGAAAGTCTGCGGACCGCTTCGAAGGAGTCGACTACACCCTGTCGCGTACGGGGCAGCCCGTATTGAAAGGCGTGTCAGCCTGGTTTGAGTGCCATAACCGCAGCCGCTACCCGGAAGGCGATCATGTGATTTTCGTCGGCGAAGTGGAGCATTGCGAAGTAACGCCTCAGGCGGCCCTGGTGTTTCATGACGGTCGTTTCATCAAGACCGAACCGTGAGCAGCCGCAATCCGGCGGACAAATAAAAAAGCGCCACAAGGGCGCTTTTTTATTTTCAGAGGCACAAAGAATCAGAATTTGTAACCGACCGACAAGAAGCTGACGATAGGGTTAATGGTCAGAGACGTCTTGTACTTCAACGTGCCTGCTGCTGTACCTTGACCAGTGATATCTGCATCGGTCTTCAACGGAATATACGAAACCGAGAAACCTATCGACCATTTGTCAGACACGTTGTATGTTGCACCGAGGGACGCCACCGGCGCGAGCGACGAACTCAAAGAGGCAGAAGCGTTACCGGTAGTCAGCGCCGGGCTTACAGCGCCGCCGCCCGCGTATTGCTGGAAGCCTTGATTCAACTTGACATCCGAGTACCAGACGTAGGTAACGCCGGCACCAACAAATGGACGGAACTTATCATTCGCGTCGCCGAAGAAATACTTTGCGACGATGGCCGGGCTCCATTGCTTCGCAGAACCGATTTCACCGAAGCTCGACAGCGTACCTGTACCTGTCAGCTTGAACTTTGGCGGAAGCCCCAGATCGGCTGTAAGAGCAATGTTATCGGTGAAGAAGTGTGTAAACGCTACCCCGACTGTATCGGCATTGCTGACGCTCGAATGAGCATTTGGCGAGTTTGAGCCGTTGACCAGACCGCCAACACCACGAATGCCTTCGCTCGAATCCTGCGGCGCCAGATGGAACCAGCCCAGATTGACGATGTTGCTACCGGCGGTTTGCGCCATGGCAGGCGCGGCAAACGCGGCAGCGATGGACAGCGCAGCGATTTTAGGCAAAAGGGAAAATTGTTGCTTCATGTGTCGTCTCCAAATGTAAAGGGCTGCGCCCCGATTATTAATTATTCCGACTCTGAGTCCGGAGTTGTTGGCGACGTTGGACGCCACCTGTTTTTGTTGAATGCACTGGCGAAATCATGCGACTCCGTCTTTACACTCATAAGACAAAAAGAACGTGCGTGCTATTCTTTTGCGATACTATGCCAGCTTTAAACGGCTTTGTATAGACGTGTATTTTTTTGGCAACTGGAAATAATTTCCACTATTGAAGCAGCAGCAATGTTGCCAAAAAAAGCACGTCAGGTCGGGAGCAGACGGGAGAGGATTCCAGTGGAATCGAAGGCGGCGCGGCGCAGGCGATCGTTGATGCCTTGCCATGCCGGCGTGGAGGGAGTTGCTTCTACCAGAATGACATCTGCATGCCGATGATCCATGTCGCGTAATGCCGCGTACAAGTCATGTGCATACTGATCCGCTTCTTGCGCCATGGCAATGGAAGCGTGTGGGGAAATGATTTCTACCGTGCGATAAATCACGGCGACTTTGTACTGACGCCCGACCAGCTTTTTCACAGTCTCGGCGAGTTGTTCCGCTGAAACCTGTGCAACCGGCGTATGCGGTGCATAGTGCGCATCCAGCGTCCCCGACGCACGCGGCGCGGCGATATCGGGAGCGCTCGGCGCCTTGCCCAATACGGCGGCAATCTGATCAACGCTGATCTGCCCCGGCCGCAGCAATACCGCACCGTGCGTACTCGCGCGCGACAAATCGACGATCGTCGATTCGATGCCGACCTCGCTCGGCCCGCCATCCAGTATGTAGTCCACAAGACTATCGGCATCGCTGCCGAATTCGTCGCGGACATGTTCCGCAGTCGTCGGACTGACATGGCCGAACTTGTTGGCCGACGGCCCCGCGATCCCGCCTTTGCCGCCTTTGAATTCACGCAGCAAAGCTTGTGCGACCGGATGCGACGGACAACGCACGCCGATGGAATCCTGACCGCCTGAAGCAGCCGCAGGGACATGCGCGGCACGCTTGAGAATCAGCGTCAACGGCCCCGGCCAGAACGCCTCGATCAACGCACGCGCTTCGGCCGGCACGTCGGCGGCCCAATAAGAAATGTCGGCTTCCGGCGCAACGTGAACGATGACGGGATGATTGGCAGGCCTGCCCTTGGCGGCATAGATATCGGCAATGGCCGCAGCGTTCTCGGCGTCGCCGCCGAGGCCGTAGACGGTCTCGGTAGGAAACGCCACCAGCTTGCCCGCTTCGAGCTTGCGCGCAGCAAGCTTTACCGCATCCATGTCAATCCGCACAATCGCCATCATCGCCTCTGTCTTACCGGGCAATGCCGAGAATGCTGCATGCCGCCGCCAACTGCGCCTGCGCCTGCGCCATGGTGGGCGCGACAAAGGTGATGTGCCCCATCTTGCGCGCACGACGCGCCTGCGCCTTGCCGTACAAATGCAGATGCGCACCCGGCAGCGCCAGGATCTTGTCCCAGGCCGGTTCTCGCATATTGTCGCTGTCGCCTTCATACCAGACATCGCCGAGGATATTCAACATGACAGCCGCGGAATGCTGGCGCACGTCGCCCAGCGGCAAACGCGCCATTGCGCGCGCCTGTTGTTCGAACTGGCTGGTGATGCAGGCATCAATGGTGTAGTGGCCGCTGTTGTGCGGACGCGGCGCCATTTCGTTGACGACCAGCGAACCGTCCGTCAGGACGAAAAATTCGATGCACAGCACGCCGACATAGTCGAGCTTCGCGATGATCACCAAGGCAGCGTCTTGCGCCTTCTTTGCAACGACGTCCGAGACATGATCCGACGGCACGGTCGTCGTGAACAGGATGCCGTCGCGATGGACGTTCTCGGCAATCGGATACACCACGGCAGCGCCATCGGCGCCGCGCGCCACCAGCACGGACACTTCATAGGCCAGCGGCAGCATTTTTTCCAGCAGGCAGGTCACGCCCTTCATGTCGGCGAATGCCGCCTTGACATCGGCAATGCTGCGCACACGCACCTGGCCCTTGCCGTCGTAACCCATGCGCACGGTCTTCAGAATCCCCGGCAGCAAATCAGCGGGAATCGCATCGATATCCGCTTCGGAAGCAATGATCTTGTGTGGTGCAGGCTGCACGCCGGAGCTGGCGCTGCAGTCAACGAAGAAACGCTTTTCGGCAATGCGGTCCTGCGCAATCGAAACGCCGGCAGCCGACGGCGCTACGTAGATTTTCGCAGCCAATGTCGCAAGGCTGTCGGCGGAGACATTTTCAAACTCGGTCGTGACCGCGCCGCACAGCGAAGCCAATTCCTCCAAACCCTTGGCGTCGGTATAGGACGTGCGGATCAGACGATCGGCGACTTGTCCGGCCGGGCAATCTTCTTCCTGTTCCAGCACGGCGACCTTGAAACCCATCGCCTGCGCGGCGTGGGCAAACATGCGGCCAAGCTGGCCGCCGCCCATCACGCCCAACCAGGTAGCCGGCGTCGTGGTGGGAATCGAAACATCATTCAACGGGGACTGCTTCTGACTCATAACGGCAACTTCATATCCAGGGCGACTTGCGTTTGCTTGACGCGGAAAGCTTCCAGCTTCGCAGCCAGCGCGTCATCGGTGGTCGCCAGCATGGCGATGGCCGACAAGGCCGCGTTGGCCGCGCCGGCTTCGCCGATGGCGTAGGTCGCGACCGGAATGCCCTTCGGCATCTGCACGATGGACAGCAGCGAATCTTCGCCGCGCAAATACTTGGATGGCACCGGCACGCCCAACACCGGCACGATGGTCTTCGCCGCGATCATGCCCGGCAGATGCGCCGCACCGCCGGCGCCGGCGATGATGGCGCGCAGGCCGCGCCCGCGTGCTTTCTCGGCATAGTCGAACATCTGGTCCGGCATGCGGTGCGCCGAAACGACTTGCGCCTCGTGCGGGATGCCGAACTCTTTCAGGATCGCCACGGCATGCTGCATCACATCCCAGTCGGACGACGATCCCATGACCACGCCGACGATTGGCGTTTGTGCATTGGCTTGTACGTTGTTCTGGCTCATGTCAGTCCTTCAGCGAATTGCCGGTCAGGCGTTCCAGCGCTTCACGGTATTTGGCGCCGGTCTTTTCGATCACGTCGGTCGGGAGTGCCGGCGCAGGCGGCGTCTTCTTCCAGCCGTCGACGGTTTCCAGATAGTCGCGCACGAACTGCTTGTCGAACGACGGCGGCGAAATGCCGACCTTGTAGCTGTCGGCCGGCCAGAAGCGCGACGAGTCAGCGGTCAGCACTTCGTCCATCAGGTGCAGCACGCCGTTGTCGTCCAGGCCGAATTCAAACTTGGTGTCGGCGATGATGATGCCGCGCGTGGCGGCGTAGTCGGCGGCGGTCTTGTACAGCTGGATGCTGATGTCGCGCATCTTGTTGGCCAGTTCGCTGCCGATACGCTTTTCCATGTCGGCGAAGCTGATGTTTTCATCGTGCTCGCCGAGGTCGGCCTTGGCTGCCGGAGTGAAAATAGGTTCGGCCAGTTTGGCGGCCTGTTGCAGACCTTCCGGCAGCGTGATGCCGCAGATCGAACCGGTAGCTTGATAATCCTTCCAGCCGGAGCCGATGATGTAACCGCGCACCACGGCTTCCACCAGAATCGGCTTGAGGCGCTTGGCGACGACGGCGCGACCGCGCACCTGTTCGACTTCATTGGCGGCAACCACGGTTTCCGGAGCGATGCCGGTCAGATGATTCGGCACGATGTCGCCCAGCTTCTCGAACCAGAAATCCGACATCTGGTTCAACACTTTGCCCTTGCCTGGAATCGGCTCGTTCATGATGACGTCGAACGCGGACAGGCGGTCGGTGGTCACGATCAGCAATTTGTCGTCGCCGACGGCGTAGTTGTCGCGCACCTTGCCGTTGCCCAGCAGAGGAAGCGAAGTGATGGAAGTTTTGTAGAGGCTGGTCATGTTGATTCCGGTCATTCCGTGGGTTGAAGGTCAGGGATTCGGGGTTACCCCGGAACGGCGAAACCGCCGTTTTTCTGCCCACCTTTAAAGTCAAAAAACCGGGACTGCTGCTGCCAGTCCCGGTCGCTTGGTTCGCTCGCTGATCGCTTGCTGCTTACTGCACGATCTGGGAGAGCTCGCCCTTCTTGTATTTCTCTGCGATCTTTTCCAGCGGAATCGCCTTGATCTTGCCGGCCTGGCCTTCGCAGCCGAACGACAGGTAGCGCGCCTTGCACACCAGCTTGGCGGCTTCGCGGGCAGGCTTGAGGTAATCGCGCGGGTCGAACTTGCCCGGGTTTTCCATCAGGTAGCGGCGGATCGCGCCGGTCATCGCCAGACGGATGTCGGTGTCGATGTTGATCTTGCGCACGCCGTGCTTGATGCCTTCCTGGATCTCTTCCACCGGCACGCCGTAGGTTTCCTTCATGTCGCCGCCGAACTCGCGGATTTCAGCCAGCAGTTCTTGCGGAACGGAGGACGAACCGTGCATCACCAGATGGGTGTTCGGAATGCGCGCGTGGATTTCCTTGATGCGATCGATGGCGAGGATGTCGCCGGTAGGCTTGCGCGAAAACTTGTACGCGCCGTGCGAAGTGCCGATGGCGATGGCCAGCGCGTCGCATTGCGTTTGCTTGACGAAATCGGCGGCCTGGCCGACATCGGTCAGCAGCTGTTCGCGCGTCATCTTGCCGTCGGCGCCGTGGCCGTCTTCCTTGTCGCCCATCATGGTTTCGAGCGAACCGAGCACGCCCAGTTCAGCTTCCACCGTGACGCCGATGGCGTGCGAAAACTCGACCACCTTGCGCGAAACTTCGACGTTGTATTCGTAGCTGGCGACCGACTTGCCGTCTTCCATCAGCGAACCGTCCATCATCACCGAAGTGAAGCCCGACTTGATCGCGGCCATGCAGACTGCCGGCGACTGGCCGTGGTCCTGGTGCATGACGACCGGGATGTGCGGATAAGCTTCGACCGCCGCTTCGATCAGGTGGCGCAGGAAGGCTTCACCGGCGTACTTGCGGGCGCCTGCGGAGGCTTGCATGATGACTGGCGCGCCGACTTCGTCGGCAGCCTGCATGATCGCAGTGACTTGCTCCAGATTGTTGACGTTGAACGCTGGCAGACCGTAGCCGTTTTCGGCGGCGTGGTCCAGCAATTGACGCATGGATACGAGAGGCATGATA
>Ga0209646_1000288_pt1 | contig 43358 bp, 38 predicted proteins | sample AraplaL_Col_mTSA_FD_184259 | JGI IMG/M metagenome (GOLD analysis project Ga0209646, IMG submission 184259) | Arabidopsis root microbial communities from the University of North Carolina, USA - plate scrape CL_Col_mTSA (SPAdes) (version 2) | ecosystem: Host-associated > Plants > Roots >...
AAGGGCTTCAAGATGATCGCTAGCGGCGAACTCGATCACCTGCCGGAACAAGCGTTCTACATGGTTGGCACGATCGAAGAAGCAATCGAAAAGGCCAAGAAGATCAACTAAGATCTCTTGATTCTCGTGATGTCGTCCTTGCCTGAAATCCGGGCGGGGCGGCTGAACGGATAGGAAACGACATGGCACATACTATTCACGTTGACGTAGTCTCCGCCGAAGAAGAAATCTTCTCCGGCGAGGCGGAATTCGTCGCGTTGCCGGGTGAAGCGGGTGAGTTGGGGATTTATCCTCGCCACACCCCCTTGATCACGCGCATCAAGCCAGGTGCGGTACGCATCAAGATTCCTGGCCAGGCGCAAGACGAATTCGTTTTCGTCGCCGGCGGTTTGCTGGAAGTGCAACCTGATACCGTGACCGTTCTGGCCGACACCGCAATCCGCGGTTCGGATCTGGACGAAGCCAAGGCAAGCGCTGCGAAGAAACTCGCGGAAGAAGCACTGGCAAACCGCGATTCCAAGATCGATTACGCAGCAGCACAAGCCGAACTGGCGACTGCGGTGGCGCAATTGGCAGCGATTCAACGTCTGCGTCAGAAGCGTTAATTCGCCAGGCACTGCAAGCATTTCGCGATCAGTCATCCGCATCAATGAAAAAGGCAGCTTCGGCTGCCTTTTTTATTTTGAGGATCGTCCCGATGAGATTCTCAGTACACTCTTTCACCTGGTCGATATCGCTCCATTCAGCTTCTTCATCGCGTGCAGAGCAGCCGCGCACAGCAAGCTCACTGCTGATGAGGTAAAGTGGAACGTCGAAGTACCTGCATCAAGTCAGCCTACAGAGCACGTGCGAGACAAGCACGGATTCAGGCGCAAGTTCGCACTCTGTCCACACATCAGCAAGAAAGCCGCCATCCATGCATGCAAGCACTATATCCAAGCCCATCATCGCCGTCGTCGGGCTCTCGAATCGCCCGGATCGCCCCAGCCATGACGTCAGCGCCTACATGCAGCACCAGGGTTACCGCATCGTCGCCGTCAATCCCATGTACGCCGGCACGCAGATACTGGGCGAATATTGTCATGCGAATTTGCCGGAGGCAGCCCAGGCGCTTGCCGGCGCAGGCCTGAAGATCGACATCGTCGATTGCTTCCGCAAATCGGCCGACATCCCGCCTATCGTCGACGAAGCGATCGCCATCGGCGCCGGCTGCGTCTGGATGCAGCAAGGGATCGTCAACGAAGCGGCAGCAGCCAAGGCAAGAGCAGCAGGGTTGGTCGTCGTCATGGACCGCTGCATCAAGATCGATCATGCAATGGGAGTGACGCACGGCGTGTTGTAGTCCAAGAACTTTCACAGTTGGAATGATCCGAATTCACCCGCAATCAAGGAGACAAGCGTGAACATCCGCGAGCAATTCAGAGCGCCGAAGAAAGCCGAGATCAAGGACGAGAACGCCGCACTCAAGCCTTTGTCCAGTGGCGATAAAACAGCCGACAAATTGCAGATCCAGGGCATTGCCGCGCAGATCGGCGAGTTGCAGGCCACGTTGTACGCCGCCAACGACAGAAAAGTGCTGGTCGTGTTGCATGGCATGGACACCAGCGGCAAGGATGGCACCGTCAGCGGCGTGTTCGGCAGCGTCAATCCGCAAGGGATACGCGTTGTCAGTTACAAGGCGCCCAGCACGTTGGAGAGGCAGCACGACTATCTCTGGCGCATCCACCAGCAAGTGCCGAAACAGGGCGAGCTCGCCGTCTTCAATCGCAGCCACTACGAGGACGTGCTGATCACGCGCGTGCACGACTGGATCGACGCCGCGGAATGCAAGCGCCGCTACGCGCACATCAACGACTTCGAGCGCATGCTCAGCGAGACCGGCACGGTCATCATGAAGTTTTTCCTGCACATCTCGAAAGAAGAGCAGCGCCTGCGCCTGCAGGAACGCGTCGACGACCCGACCAAACACTGGAAATTCGAGATCCAGGACCTGGAGGAGCGCAAGAGCTGGGACGACTATCAAAAGGTCTACAGCCAGGCGATCCAGGCCACCGACGCCGACCACGCGCCGTGGTACGTGATTCCGGCGAATTCCAAAACGCATCGCAACCTGGCGATTGCAAACATCGTGCTGGAGACGCTGCAAGACATGAAGCTGGCCTATCCGCCGGCCAAGGAAGAACTCACTGGCCTCAAGGTCAAGTAAGCATGCGACGCTGGCTGCCGGAGCTTCTTGCGCTGCCCTTGTTGCCCTGGCTGCTGGCGCAGGGCAGGCACGCACGGCGCGTCACGCCGCGCATGCCGGAAGCGGCGGGCGAGCGTCATGGCATTTGCAGGCCTTCGCACATCGTGTCGCCTGACGCGGTTCCTTGTACGCTGCTCGCCATCGGCGAATCACCGGTCGCAGGTGTCGGCGTCGATACGCAGGACCAGGCCATTACCGCGCAACTGGCGCACAAGCTGGCGACGCGATGGCAGCGCCCGGTAAGCTGGACGGCTTTCGGCAAGAACGGCGCGACGGTGTCGGACGCCCTTCGCGACGTGGCGCCGCAATTGCCGGACGAGAAAGTGAATGTAGTGCTGATCGCCTTTGGAGTGAACGACAGTACGGCTTTCCGCAGCAGCGGCCGCTATCGGCAGCATCTGGAAAAACTGGCGGAGCAGGTCCGACAACGGCTGCAACCCGACCTGCTGGTGATTGCCGGCGTGCCGCCGCTGCATCTGTTCCCGGCTTTGCCGCAGCCGCTGCGGCATATTCTGGGGTTGAAGGCGAGTGCGCTGAGCGTAGCGGCACGAGCGCTGGCGTCGGCGACGCCGCAGACGATTTTCGTGCCGGTGCACAGCAATGCGCGCGACCGCTCCCTGATGGCCGTCGATGGATACCATCCGTCGGCGTCGGGCGTGATTCTGTGGGCGGAGCAATTGGCTGACGCCGTCGATGACGGCTTGGGCGGAAAAATCCACCGCAGGACAAACTGACAGGCGGTCTTGCAGAAGCCGCCCGGCGTCAGGCGGCTCCGTTGGCCCTGTTTGTGACGAAGCGGCGAATGATCCTTCACTCACCGCAGCCGACTCAATATCGACTCAATGCAGCCACTTGTTGACCATGCGATCATAATCGCCGGTCGCTTTCAGCATGTGCATCCAGGCGTCGACGAATTCCTTGAACGCGACATCCGCGCGCGGCAGCATGAAGGCTTTCTCGGCAAACTGCAACGGTTTGTCCGGATTGACCGGGCAAAGTTCTGGATGCAGCTTGGCCTGCCACAGGACTTCGCTGGCGTCGGTCACCATCACGTCGGCCTTGCCGTCGACGATCTGCTGGAAGATCGTCACGTTGTCCGGATGCAATACCAACTGGGCCTGTTTGAAGTTGGCGCGCGCAAAACGTTCGTTGGTGCCGCCCGGATTGAAGATCGCGCGCGTGGTCGGTTTGTCGATCATCTCCAGCGTCTGGAATCTGGCCGCATCCGCGCAGCGCACGATAGGCGCCTTGCCGTCCACCATGTGCGACACGGCAAACGATGCTTTCTTCAGCCGGTCCATCGTGACCGATACGCCGCCCATGGCGATGTCGCATTTGGCGAGGAAGTCGTTCATCAGCGTCGGCCAGCCGGTCTTGACGAACTGCACTTCGACGCCGAGCGCCTTGCCCAGCGACTGCGCCAGATCGACGTCGATGCCTTCAAAGCTGTTGTCTGTCCTGAAATAAGTGAACGGCTTGTAATCGCCGGTCATGCACACGCGCAGCTTGCCGTTCTTGAGCACCTCGTCCAGGCGGCTGCTTTCCACAACTTGTGCAGCTTGCGTTACGTGAGCAGACAGGCAAGCGCACAGCAAGCCAAATGCAATCAACCATTTCTTCATGTGATCCTCCTGATTATTTTATTGAGCGAAGACGATATCACGCAGGTTTCCCGCCATCAATCCACCGCGCCGAAATGATTGCGCCGGCGGGCGGTACGGGACATCTGATTTCCGGTTTGGGTGCGATAATAGCGGATTGCCGACTTGCTCCACACGATCGCCCATGTCTCAATTTGCTCCGCTGAAAAACGATACCTTCCTGCGTGCCTTGCTGCGTCAGCCTACCGATTACACGCCGTTGTGGCTGATGCGCCAGGCCGGCCGTTATTTGCCCGAGTACCGGGCCACGCGCGCGCGCGCCGGTTCGTTCCTGGGACTGGCGAAGAATCCCGACTACGCCACCGAGGTCACGCTGCAACCGCTGGATCGCTATCCGCTGGATGCCGCCATCCTGTTCTCGGACATCCTGACCGTGCCGGATGCCATGGGGCTGGGCTTGTACTTCGCCGACGGCGAAGGTCCCAAGTTCGAGCGTCCGTTGCGTGACGAAAAAGCGGTCATGGCTTTGCAGGCGCCGCAACTGGACAGCTTGCAGTACGTCTTCGATGCGGTGACGCAAATCCGTACTGAACTCGATGGCCGCGTGCCGCTGATCGGCTTCTCCGGCAGCCCCTGGACGCTGGCGTGCTACATGGTGGAAGGCGGCGGCTCGGACGACTTCCGCACCGTCAAGACCATGCTCTACGATCGTCCGGATCTGATGCGGCACATCCTCAGGACCAACGCTGCCGCGGTGGCGGCCTACCTGAATGCCCAGATCGACGCCGGTGCGCAGGCAGTGATGATCTTCGACACTTGGGGCGGTGCGCTGGCCGATGGCATTTACCAGGAATTTTCCCTGCAATACATGGCCGACGTCATGCGCCAGCTCAAGCGCGAGAAGGATGGCGTCGCCATTCCCGCGATCGTCTTTACCAAGGGCGGAGGTCTGTGGCTGGAACAGATCGCCGCGATCGGCGCCGACGCCGTCGGTCTCGACTGGACAGTCAATCTGGCCGATGCGCGCCGCCGGGTCGGCGACAAGCTTGCCTTGCAAGGCAACCTCGATCCCAACGTCCTGTTTGCCGGTCATGCACAGATCGAGACGGAAGTGCGCAAGCTGCTGACCTCGTTCGGCACACCGTCTGCCGGCAATGGCCACGTCTTCAATCTCGGACACGGCATTTCGCAATTCACGCCGCCCGAAGCCGTGACCGTGCTGGTGGACGCCGTCCACAGTATCAGTCGGGAATTGCGCCAATAAGGTGAGGATTCCTGCTGCAAGCGGGAAATCTGCCCGGGCGCATGCGAAAAGAGCGAATTTTAATAATTTGCCATCACTTATGCACAAAGCAGGCGCTTTTTTTAGTAGGAATCATTCATATCCATATTTATAATTTGATGAATTTTGATTTCTTCCAAGTCATTGATTTTAAATGTGTTTATTTCTTGCATCGGTTTTGTGCAAACTATCGAGACCCGCATGAAATGTGGGCCGCAGGGCTGTCAAGAGGGACTTGCCCACAAAGTTATCCACAGGATTTGTGGATAGTTGAAAAAGCACTTATGAAACCGTGAGTTACGCATACTTTTCAAGTTCTACTTGAGAAACATTCCGGAACTCCTGCGCCCGTGTCAGGAGTTGCCTGACAAATTTTTCTTGACAGAAACTGGTGCGAACGATCTCGCTGCGATGCCGTTTCGGTGCGAAATATCGGGACTTATGCACAAAATTGCTTTTGTGCGCGGCAATAATAAAAAATTAAAATTTTTTTTCAGGCTCCAGTCTTGCTTTTGTAAGTCTTTGATTTTAAACAAACTAAATTCTGCTTTTGATTTAGGCAATTTATTGAAACCCGCGTCCAGACTGGCGAAAAACTTGTCAAGGTCGAGTTGTGCACAAAGTTATCCACAGCTTGTGTGGATAGCTGAAAAAGTAGTTATGAAACCGTTAGTTAGGTCACCTTTTCAGGAATTACATTAAGTTCGTGGAACAACGCATACTTCAGATCGCACTCGATACCCCGCTTGACAGGATTTTCGACTATCGCTGGCGCGCCGGTGCTGACGAGGCCGAGCCGCAAGTCGGGCAACTGGCGATCGTGCCTTTCGGCCGGCGCGAAGTAGCGGGGCTGATCGTCGGGATGGCCGACCAGACCGATGTGCCGGCGGACAAACTCAAGGACGTCATCGCCGTTCGCAGCCAGCTGTCGCCGTTGTCGGAGCAATGGCGGGCGTTGTGCACGTTCGCCGCCGATTACTACCAGCGTCCTCTGGGCGAAGTCGCGCTTCCGGGCCTGCCCAAGAATCTGCGCATGCTCACCACGACCGCATTGGATCGGGCCCTGAAAAAGCTGGGCAAGCTGAGCGCCGGCCATGACGGCAGCCCCGTCAATACGCCGCAACTGAAACCCGAGCAGCAAGAGGCGGTCGACGCCATCGCCACGGCGCAGGGTTTTGCGCCGCTGCTGCTGTATGGCGTCACCGGCAGCGGCAAGACCGAGGTCTACCTGCAGGCGGCCGCGCGCATTCTGGCGCAAAGCGAAGCTGCCGGCGAAGTTGCGCAGATCCTCGTGCTGGTGCCGGAAATCAACCTGACGCCGCAGCTTGAATCGAATATCCGCGCGCGTTTTCCCGGCGTGCACGTGGTCAGCCTGCACAGCGGCCTGGCCGAAGGCGAGCGCACGCTCAACTGGCTGGCGGCGCATCAGGGCCAGGCGCGCATCGTGCTCGGCACGCGCCTGGCGATCCTGTCCTCGCTGCCGCATCTCAAGCTGATCGTCATCGACGAAGAGCACGACCCGTCCTACAAGCAGCAGGAAGGCTTGCGCTATTCCGCGCGCGACCTGGCGGTGTGGCGCGCGCATCAACTGGGGATTCCGGTAGTGCTGGGCTCGGCCACGCCGTCGCTGGAAACCTGGCAGCACACGCAAGCCGGGCGCTACCGCAAACTGCAACTGCGCGAACGCGCAGTGCGCGACGCCGTGCTGCCCGCCGTGAAGATGATCGACATGGAGCGCGACCGCCCCAACGACGGCCTGACCTCCACGCTGGTCGCCGCGCTGAAGCTGCGCCTGGAGCGCGGCGAGCAGTCGCTGCTGTTCCTCAACCGGCGCGGCTATGCGCCGGTGCTCAATTGCGACGCCTGCGGCTGGATCAGCAACTGCATGCGCTGCACCTCGTTCATGGTGCTGCACAAACCGGAGCGGCGCCTGCGTTGCCATCATTGCAGCCTGGAACTGTATATTCCCAAAGCCTGCCCGACCTGCGGCAACGTTGACCTGCAGCCGCTGGGCCGCGGCACCCAGCGCGTCGAGGAAGGCTTGCAGGCGATGTTCCCCGAGGCGCGCGTCCTGCGCATCGATGCCGATTCGACCCGACTCAAGGGCGCGGCGCAGAACGCTTTCGACAGCGTGCATCGCGGCGAGGTGGACATCCTGATCGGCACGCAGATGGTCGCCAAGGGGCACGACTTCAAGCGCCTGACGCTGGTCGGCGTGATGAATCCGGACACGGCGTTGTTTTCGCATGACTACCGCGCCAGCGAGCGCCTGTTCGCGCAGCTCATGCAGGTTGCGGGCCGGGCCGGCCGCGCCGGGCAAAAAGAGGGCGGTTCTCCCAGCGAAGTGCTGATCCAGAGTCGCTATCCGCATCATCCCTTGTACGGCGCGGTGGCGGCGCACGACTATGACGGCTTTGCCGCCCAGTTGCTGGAAGAACGCCAGCAGGCAGCGTTGCCGCCATTCATCTATCAGGCGCTGTTACGTGCCGAAGCCGCCGAAATCGATACCGCCCTGACATTCCTGAAGGACGCGGCCGGTTGCCTGGAACATCCCGGCATCACCATCAACGATCCGATTCCCATGACCTTGACGCGCGTGGCCAATGTGGAACGCGCGCAATTGCTGATCGAATGCGCCTCGCGGCCGGCGCTGCAAGCCTTTCTGCGCGACTGGCTGGATGTGTTGCGGCAGGTGAAGACGCGCGCCAAATGGTCGCTGGAAGTCGATCCAGTCGATATTTGAGCTGGTCCTCAACGCTCGTTTATCGCGCAAAACCCGCCGTATTTCCTGCAATTCCACCGTTCGTCGCATGGCAATGGAAACGGCCGCCTGCTTTGCCTAGCATGGCGCCATTCCTTTCGATTCTTCAGGAGTTGCCATGCCGTATCAAATCCTTGTTCATACGCCCCTGTGGGTCTGGGCCATGCTGGCCTTTCTGCTTTATCGCGGCTGGTCGGCTGCTTCCGATCGCGAAGCGGCGATCATCAAGGTCGCGACGGTTCCGCTGCTGATGCTCGGCTTGTCGGGGCTCGGACTGTACGAGCTGGCGCATGCCGATGCGCTGGCATTGGGCGCGGCTTTGCTGGCCGCCGTCGCCAGCGGTGCCGGCAGCTGGCGCACCGCCGGCAAGGCCGGCACGGTCGCTTATCCGGAGCGCGGCACGGTCTTCATGCGCGGCAGTTGGTTTCCGATGCTGATGATGGTGGGGGTTTTTGTCGTCAAATATGCAATGGGCGTGTTGCGGGCGATGCATTCGCCGTACGTGCAGGATGCATCGGTGGTCGTCGCGGTCAGCCTGCTTTACGGCCTGTTTATCGGCGTTTCGGCAGGGCGCATGTTGCGAATCTTGCATCTTTACCGGCAGGCGCAGCTGCCGGCGGCGCGGTTAAGCGCATGATCGCCTGCGTTCCCCTTTCGCCTTCCCTGAATACGCCTTCAATCTGAGCACGGCAAGCCGGTATAATCCGGGGTTTATATATTCATCAATGTGCGGTGAGTGTGCTGTCAGCCTCGCCGCCGACCCCATCTGTTCCCATGCTTGCTCAACAAAAACAACGCATCACCGAATTATTCCAGGCCGCGCTGGCGCCGCTGATCGCCGGCACCGACCTGACGCCGACCGTCACGCTGGAGCGTCCGCGCGACCCGTCGCATGGCGATATCGCCTGCAACCTGGCCATGCAACTGGCCAAGCCGCTCAAGAAAAATCCGCGCGAACTGGCGCAGGCGCTGGTCGAAGGTGTGCTGTCCCAGCCCGGCCGTGAAGAGCTGATTTCCTCCGCCGACATCGCCGGCCCCGGTTTCATCAACCTGCGCGTGGCCGATGCCGCCAAGCAGGCCGTCGTCAAGACCATCCTGGCCGAGGGTGCCGAATACGGCAAAAGCAAGGCCGGCGCCGGCAAGAAGGTGCTGGTCGAGTTCGTCTCCGCCAATCCTACCGGTCCGCTGCACGTCGGCCACGGCCGCCAGGGCGCGCTCGGCGACGCCATGTCGGCGTTGTTGCAATCGCAGGGTTACGACGTCTTGCGCGAGTTTTATTACAACGACGCCGGCGTGCAGATCGCCACGCTGGCCACGTCCGTGCAGGCGCGCGCCAAGGGCTTCAAGCCGGGCGACGCCGAATGGCCGGAATCGGCCTACAACGGCGACTACATCGCCGACATCGCCGACGACTTCAAGGCAGGGAAAACCGTCTCCGCCAGCGACGGCGAACCGGCCACCGCCAGCGGCGACGTCGAGGACATCGAATCGATCCGCCGTTTTGCCGTGGCCTATCTGCGCCGCGAGCAGGATCTGGATTTGCAGGCCTTCGGCGTCAGGTTCGACAACTACTATCTGGAGTCTTCGCTCTACACCGAAGGCAAGGTTGCCGCCGCCGTCGAGGCGCTGGTCAAGGCCGGCAAAACTTACGAGCTGGACGGCGCGCTGTGGCTCAAGACCACCGACTACGGCGACGACAAAGACCGCGTCATGAAAAAGACCGACGGCACTTACACCTATTTCGTGCCCGACGTCGCCTATCACATCACCAAATGGCAGCGCGGCTACGGCAAGGTCATCAACGTCCAGGGCAGCGATCACCACGGCACCATCGCGCGCGTGCGCGCCGGCCTGCAGGCGGCCAATGTCGGCATTCCGCAAGGCTATCCCGACTACGTGCTGCACAAGATGGTCACCGTGATGAAGAACGGCGAAGAGGTAAAGATCTCCAAGCGCGCCGGTTCTTACGTCACCTTGCGCGACCTGATCGAATGGTCGAACGGTACCGAAGCCGATGCGGGCGATCTGACCCGCGGAAGAGACGCCGTGCGTTTCTTCCTGATCTCGCGCAAGGCCGACAGCGAATTCGTGTTCGACGTCGACGTCGCGCTGACCCGCAACGACGAAAACCCGGTCTACTACGTCCAGTATGCGCATGCGCGCATCTGCTCGGTGCTGGGCCAATGGGCCGGCGACGAAAGCACGCTGGACCAGGTCGCCGACCTGTCGCCGCTGACCGCCCCGCGCGAAGTCAGCCTGCTGGCCAAACTGGCCGAATATCCGGAAGCGCTGGCGCATGCCCTGCAAGAGCTGGGGCCGCATCAGGTGGCTTTCTACCTGCGCGATCTGGCAGGCGAGTTGCATAGCTACTACAATGCAGAACGCGTGCTGGTCGACGACGTCCCCACCAAGATGGCGCGTCTGGCATTGATGAGCGCCACGCGCCAGGTGTTGCGCAATGGTCTGGCGCTGATCGGCGTATCCGCTCCGTCAAGAATGTAATCCTGCAGATGAATACACAAGTGAAACAACACCAACCGAATCTTCGCAAGCAAGCCGGCGGCACCTTTCTCGGTCTCATTCTCGGTCTCATCGTCGGCCTCGGCATTGCCGTCGTGGTGGCGCTGATGATCACCAAGTCGCCGATCCCCTTCGTCAACAAGGTGACCAAGCAGGAACGCACCGAACTGTCGCCGGGCCAGGCCGCCGATCCGAACAAGCCGCTGTACGGCAACAAGGACGTCGCCAAGGAAGCGCCGCCGGCGCCGAAGGATCCGGATCAGAAGCCTGCTCCCGACGCCAAGAAGCCGGACACGCCGGTAGCGCCGCCAAAGACTGCCGACGTGCCGAAAGACAAGGACAAGCTGGCCGCCATCACCAAGGACCAGCCCGCCAAATCCGAGAACGCCGCCGACGACAAGTGGACCTATTTCCTGCAGACCGGCGCCTTCCGCGAGCAGGCCGACGCCGAGAATGCACGCGCCAAGCTGGCGCTGCTGGGATTCGAAGCCAAGGTCAGCGAACGTCCGTCCGACAACGGCACCTTGTACCGTGTGCGCATCGGCCCCATCGGACAATCGGAAACAGTGAACCGGATGCGCAGCAAGTTGTCTGACAGCGGCATCGATGCCGCCATCGTGCGCATTCCAAAATAATTTTTATTGATCGTTTATTCGCGCTTCGCCACTGTCGTTTTTGTTTGTTTCGACAGCGGCTGCGCACCTTGAGAAGGGGTTAAGTTCATGCGTTTGTTCCGTCATGCTCTCGCTGCCATCAGCCTGGGTTTGCTGGCCGTTTCGGCCGGCGCGTCTCCTGCCAATCCGCAAAACGGCACCGATTATCGTACGCTGGAGCAAGCCCAGCCGACCGATTCCGGCAAGAAGATCGAAGTTACCGAATTCTTCTGGTACAGCTGCCCGCACTGCGCAGCCTTTGATCCGTCGCTGAGCGCCTGGGTCAAAAAGCAGGGCGACAAGATTGTCTTCAAGCAAGTGCCGGTGGCCTTCCGCGAGTCTTTCATCCCTCAGCAAAAGCTCTACTACACGCTGGAAGCCATGGGCAAGACTGCTGAAATGAATCCAAAGATTTTCCAAGCCATCCACGTCGATCATCAACGCGTCGACACCGACAAGACCATCCTGGAATTCATCGAAAAACAAGGCATCGACAAGCAGAAGTTCCTCGATTTGTACAACTCCTTCGGCATCCAGACCAAGATTCGCCGTGCGTCCCAGTTGCAGGAAGCCTACAAGATCGACGGCGTGCCGACGATTGCCATCGACGGCCGTTTCCTGACCTCGCCTTCGATTGCCGGTTCCTCGATGGCCAATCAGCCGGAATCGATGCAGCAGGCCGCCTCCCTGCAAGTCATGGACCATCTGGTGGCCAAGCTGATTGCAGAAAAGGGCAGCGAAAAAGCCGCCGAGCCGGCCAAGGCCAGCAAGAAGAAGTAAGCTTCAACGTACCGAACACGGTCCGTCGCTCGCGAGAGGACGGGCCGTTTTTATTGGCGTCGCCGTCGTATGATCGTCTCGTCCGCATCATTGCAGGGTTGCATCGCTGCGAACGGTCAAACTGAGAGGAATTCCATGCAGCGAGTCTTCATCACCGGCGCATCCAGCGGCATCGGCGCCGCCCTGGCGAAAGCCTACGCGCAGCAAGGCGCCGTGCTCGGCCTGGTCGCGCGGCGCAAGGAAACGCTGGAGCAGATCCGCGCCGGCCTGGCCAATGCCGAACGCCATCATCTCTACGCGTTGGATGTCACCGATCACGCCGCCTTGCACCGGGCTGCGCAGGACTTCATCAGCGCAACGGGCGGCGCCGACGTGGTGATCGCCAACGCCGGCATTTCGCAGGGCACGCTGACCGAATACGTCGAAGACATTCCGGTGTTCGAGCGCATCATCGCCACCAACGTGACCGCCACCGTCGCCACCTTCCATCCCTTCATCGCCGCCATGAAAGCCTCGCCGCAGCCGCAGCAATGCCGCCTGGTCGGCATCGGCAGCGTCGCCGGCATTCGCGGCCTGCCCGGCGCGGAGGCGTATAGTGCATCGAAGGCGGCGGTGATCAGCTATTGCGAATCGCTGCGCGTCGAATTGCGCGCCAGCGGCATCAAGGTCGTGACGATTGCGCCGGGCTACATCGACACGCCGATGACGCAGGTCAATCACTACCGCATGCCTTTCCTGATGCCGGTGGAAAAATTCGCCGCGCGGGCATTGGCGACCATTGCGGCAGGCGACAGCTATCGCGTGATCCCGTGGCAAATGGGCGTGGTCGCCAAAATGCTGCGCCTGTTGCCCAATGGCGTCTACGACTTTGCGTTTTCCAAAGCGCCGCACAAGAAACGCCATCTTTGAACGACTCTGAACGATCAACAAGCCATGAAAATCATCTACGCCGGGACTCCCGAATTCGCTGCCGCCGCGCTGGAAGCGCTGTACGCAGCAGGCCACGACATCACGCTGGTCCTGACCCAGCCTGATCGCCCTGCCGGCCGCGGCATGCAGTTGCACGCTTCGCCGGTCAAGCAATGCGCCGTCGCGCACGGCACGCCGGTGGCGCAGCCGGTGTCGTTGCGCCTGGACGGCAAATATCCCGAGGTCGCGCGCGAAGCGCACGAGCTGCTGCGCAATACACCGCACGACGTCATGATCGTCGCTGCCTACGGCCTGATCCTGCCGCGCAGCGTGCTGGATATTCCACGCCTGGGTTGCATCAATATCCATGGTTCCCTGCTGCCGCGCTGGCGCGGCGCCGCACCGATTCATCGCGCCATTGAAGCGGGCGACAGCGAAACCGGCATCACCATCATGCAAATGGAAGAGGGGCTGGACACCGGTCCCATGCTGCTCATCGAATCCCTGCCGATTGCCGCGACCGACACCACCGGCAGCCTGCACGACAAGCTCGCCGCATTGGGCGCGAAGATGATCGTCGACGCCGTGCAAAAGCTGGAGCAGGGCCAATTGCCGGCAACGCCGCAACCGGAAGAAGGCGCCAACTACGCCGCCAAGATCAGCAAGGAGGAAGCCGCGCTCGACTTCACCCAGACGGCGCCAGTGCTGGCACGCAAGATTCGCGCGTTCAATCCCTTTCCCGGCGCTTCGGCGCAGTGCGGCGACGTCACGGTCAAGCTGTGGCAGGCGCAAGCCATCGACGAAACGACCTCGGCCGCGCCGGGCAGCATCCTCGCCGCCAATGCCCATGACGGCGTTAAAGTCGCCTGCGGCGCCGGCGTGTTGCAGGTCACGGAATTGCAAAAACCCGGCGGCAAGCGTTTGCCCGCGGCAGAATTCCTCAAGGGATTTCCACTGGCGGACGGCGTATTTCGATAGATAGCCGAGGCGACCGATAAATGTTGCGGTGAAAAGGGGGACCCATGGATCAACTGGCGGCAATGCGCATCTTCAGACGCGTGGTCGAAAGCGGCGGTTTTTCCGCGGCGGCCGATGCGCTGGATATTTCTCATACGGTCGTTTCGCGCCAGGTGCGCCAGCTGGAAGACCTGCTCGGCGCGCAGTTGCTCAACCGGACCACGCGACGCTTTTCCCTGACCGAAGTCGGGCAATTGTACTACCAGCGCTGCGTCGACATCATCGATCAGGTGGAAGACGCCACGCGTGTCGTTTCCCATCATCAGGCACGCCCCGCGGGCGTGTTGCGCATCAACGCGCCGATGGTGTTCGGCACGCTGGAAGTACCCAACTGGCTGCCGCAATTCATGCAGGCTTATCCGGAGCTGAAAGTCGACCTGGTGTGCAATGATCGCTTCGTCGATCTCATCAGCGAGGAGTTCGACGTCGGCTTGCGCATCACGCGCAGCCTGCCCGATTCGACGCTGGTCGCCAAACGCCTGGCGCGCAGCGACATGGCCCTGGTCGCCTCGCCGGCCTATCTGAAAAAGCACGGCGTGCCGCGCGAACCCGGAGACCTGCTGCAACACAACTACCTGGCGTATTCGCTGGCGCTGCAGACCACCGAACTGGTGTTCGTCGGACCTGACGGCAAAGAGCAGCTGGTGAGCCTGGGCGGCAACGTGCAAGCCAATACAGGCCTGATCGTCTGCGCGGCGGCGCGCGCCGGCATGGGCTTGACGGCATCGGCGACGTTCGTCGTGCATGAGGATATCAAGCGCGGCGACCTGGTGGAAGTCATGCCCGAATATCGTTTGCAGTCGCGCGACCTCTATGTGTTGTATCCGCAGAATCATCATCTCTCGCCGAAGGTGCGCGCTTTTGTCGATTTTTTGACGATTTATTACGCTACGCCGCGCTGGGAATTCTGAACAGCCGGAAAGAAAAAAGGCTGCACCCGCAAAGGTGCAGCCTTTTTTATGGCAGTGCGAACTTACTTCTTTTCCACCGGCACCAGGTCGAAATGATCGTCCTGGTATTGGAACAACAGGCAGTCTTCGGCCTTGGCGCAACCGCTGTAGTGCGGCATGTCCGCAGGCAGGTTATAGAAAGAACCGGCCGGGTACTCAATGCGCTTGCCGTCGATGACCGCATAGAAAGTGCCCTTGAGCACGACGGTCGGCAGATTGCGTGTATGCAGGTGATATGGATTGTCCTTGCCGGCAGGGAAAAGCACGAAGGCGTCATAAGGACCGTTGCCGGTGATGCTGCCGCGCAGGTCTGCAACCTTGATGCCGCCGGTGCCTGGCAACTCACGCCACTTCAGGTCGGCTGTCGGGAACGAGACCAGCGGCTGCGGCACGGCCTTGGTCGTTTTTGCCACGCCGGTGGTTGCGATGCCGGCAGCGGCCAGGAGCAGCAGTGCTGTTGCGAGATGTTTCATGGTGATTATCCTTCAGTAAGAGTGGGCGAGCCGGCGTTGCCGCCAGGGTCTGTTATTGCACTGCCAATTCCAGAACGGCATTGGTGCTCAGGACATCGCCGAAGGTATCGGCAACCGTTGTCAGCGCGGTGCGATGCAGGACGTCATGGGCAATCACGCCGCCGCCAGGGGCGTCGATGTCGCGCGTTGCCGAGGCGTCGGATACGACAATCACGTCGTAACCGGCAGGAGAGGCATCGCGGGCGGCGCCGGCGACGCAAGCGTGCGTCATCAGGCCGCTGATGATCAGCGTCTTGATGCCGGCGGCTTTCAGGCGCGCATCGATATCGGTGGTCGGGAACACGCTGACGGAGCTTTTCTGCACCACGGCATGATGGGCTGCAGGCTGGATGTCCTTGTGGATGGCGACCGTGTCGCCGTCAATGGCAAAGACCGGCGTGCCGGCTGGCGTGACGTGCTGTACGTGAAACACCGGCATCTTGTGCTGGTCGGCGAAAGCGATCAGACGTTTGGCGTTGTTCAGCGCAGCCATGCCGTCGGGAATCGGCATCTTGCCGGTGAAGTATTCGTTCTGGAAATCGATCACCAGCAGAGCGGTGCTGGCAGCTTGCAGTGCGGCCGGCGCGGAAGCGCCGGCAATGGTGCGAATGGTGGGGTGCGACATGCTTTCTTCTCCTGTGGTGATAAGCGACAGGACGAAGAATAGGCGGGATGTCGCGCGGCCGACAGTAGCGCGGCGTCACAAGATATGTGCGCAATCGGCACATATGGGCGTCACCGTTTTTCCGCGATTGTTCCGGCGCGGACAGGCTTGCATGTCGTTGAGGATGGTGTCCGCAGCCAGGAGGATGGGTTTGTCAGAGTAATTCTTGCGGCAAATCGAATCCAAGCTGCCTCAGCATGTCTTTCCTGCGGGCTTTGATGGTGTCGTCCGGGATAGGCCATTTCCGATAAATCGATACAAAGTCGAGTGCAATCGATCCGCTCGATTTGGCGTCGTTGTTTCTGCTTTCGCCTTCGTTGATATGCACGACCGGACCGGAAATATTGAGATGGTTGAAGTCGTGTTTCAGCACCAGCGACAGCAGATAGTCCCAGTCTTCATGGCTGTTCAGATTTGCATCGACGCGATGCATTTTAGCCATTGCCGCAGGCAAGATGATCGCATTGTTGGGGATGAAATTGCAGACCAGCAGCGAACCGATCTCGGTGTCGCCGAGGTTCATTTCGGTGGAGGAGATCGTCTGGATTTCTTGCGGCGAACGGAGCTCTTTCAACTGCGTGTAGTTGACGTAATTGACGGCGTCGTTGCGGAAACCGACTGTGTCGGCGATGTCGGCCAGATAGCTCTCGCGAAAGCTGTCGTCGTCGTCCAGATAGAGGATATAGCTGCCTTTGGCGTGGTAGACGCCGGCATTGCGGGTCTCAGCCGGACCCTTGACATAGGGCAGGACCAGGAAAATATCGTCTTCGCGCAGAAAGCGGGCGGCCGTTTCCTTGGTTTCCAGGCTGCCTTCGTCGGCCACCAGGACGATTTCGAAATCGGTGAAGGTCTGGGCGAGCAAGGATCTCAGCGCTCGCGTCAGTGTTTGCGGTCTTTTGTGCGTGGTGACCACAATGGAAAACAAAGGTGTTTTATTCATGACTCAGTCGGGTTGATTTCTGCGAGATCGTACAATGGCGAGAATCCAGTTTCTCACGACTTCCCCCTCTGAATCCTTGCGATTTCAAGAGAAAAGCCGCTGTATTCATGGTTTTGCTCGCTTTTGCGACACTCTTTTGCGTATCAATCCGCAAGAATCCGGTCCAAAGTTTGCCAAAACAGCTCCGCGCCACGATGCACGTTGTCGTTCCAGTGATCGGCCGCATCCTCATCGGCGGAATCGGTGATGAACTTGAATGCACGCCAAGGCACTCCATATCGATGGGAGGTATGGGCAATGGCGAATAGTTCCATGTCGACAACATCCACGCCTTGTTCGACCAGCCATGGATCGCTGGCGGTGACGAAGCTGTCGCCGGTTCCGCAAATGGCGCTGCCGTGGCCCGAGGCGTAACTGTTCGGTTCGTCCGACAAGGGCGTGACGCCGCGCGCGGCCAGCGGAATCGCCAGCATGTCACGCTGGATGACGCTGGCGATGTCGAGCAGGCCGTCCACGCCGGGATTGACCTTGCCGGCGGTGCCGAAGTTGACGATCAACTGCGGCTGGCGCTGCAGGATGGCGGCGGTGGCCGTCGCGGCGGCGTTGATCTTGCCGACCCCGGTATAGATGACTTCAACGCCGTCGGGAGCATCGGCGGCGTTCAGTTCGGAAGCAAGGGCGGTCAGAATCAGGATTTTCTTGGTCATGGCTTGATAAGGGGGGCAAATGCATTGGCAGATGAGGTCGCGTCAGCAGAGGGCCGGGCGGGCGTTTCACGTATAATTTCAAGACTTTCCCGATTTGACGAACCCGGTATGCTGCGTGACCGGGTTTTTTGCATTATTTCATACTGAAGAACCGAGCCATGAAGCCAAACGATCTGTGCCAAACCGAACTGCTGTTGCGCGACCTGATGTCGCAGCGCATCCTTATTCTGGACGGCGCGATGGGCACCATGATCCAGCAATACAAGCTGACGGAAGAGGACTATCGCGGCGAGCGCTTCAAGGACTTCAGCGTGCCGGGAAAGGAGTTGTTCGTCAAGGGTAACAATGAGTTGCTGAGCCTGACCCGGCCGCACATCATCCAGGAAATCCACGAGAAATACCTGGCGGCCGGCGCGGACCTGATCGAGACCAATACCTTCGGCGCCACCGGCGTCGCGCAGGATGACTACCACATGGCGCACCTCGTCTACGAGATGAACGTGCAATCGGCCAAGCTGGCGCGCGCCGCCTGCGACAAGTATTCAACGCCCGACAAGCCGCGCTTCGTCGCCGGCGCGCTCGGCCCGACGCCGAAGACCGCCTCGATTTCTCCGGACGTCAACGATCCCGCCGCGCGCAACGTCACCTTCGATCAACTGGTGACGTCGTATCTGGAGCAGACGCGCGCGCTGGTCGAAGGCGGCGCCGACGTGCTGCTGGTGGAAACCATTTTCGACACGCTCAACTGCAAGGCGGCGTTGTTTGCGATCGACATGTTCTTTGAAGAGTCGGGCAAGCGTCTGCCGATCATGATTTCCGGCACAGTCACCGACGCGTCGGGGCGCATCCTGTCCGGCCAGACCGTGCCGGCCTTCTGGCATTCGATCCGCCACGCGCGGCCGCTGACCGTCGGCCTGAACTGCGCATTGGGCGCAGCGCTGATGCGCCCTTATGCCGAAGAGCTGTCCAAGATCGCCGACACCTTCGTCTGTATTTATCCGAACGCGGGTTTGCCCAATCCGATGAGCGATACCGGTTTCGACGAGACCCCGGACGTCACGTCCTCGCTGCTCAAAGACTTCGCCGAAAGCGGTTTCGTCAATGTCGCCGGCGGCTGCTGCGGCACCACGCCCGCGCACATCAAGGCGATTGCCGACACGGTTGCCACCATCGCGCCGCGCAAGGTCCCGGAAGGCAAGCACGAGATGCTGCTGTCGGGTCTGGAGCCCTTCATCATCAACGAAGACTCGCTGTATGTGAACGTCGGCGAGCGCACCAACGTCACCGGTTCCAAGGCCTTCGCGCGCCTGATCCTCAACGAGCAATACGACGAAGCGCTGGCCGTCGCGCGCCAGCAGGTCGAGAACGGTGCCCAGATCATCGACATCAACATGGACGAAGCGATGCTCGATTCGCAGGCGGCCATGACGCGCTTCCTCAATCTGATCGCATCCGAGCCGGACATTGCGCGCGTGCCGATCATGATCGACTCGTCCAAGTGGTCGGTCATCGAAGCCGGTCTCAAGTGCGTGCAGGGCAAGGCCATCGTCAATTCGATTTCGATGAAGGAAGGCGAAGAGAAATTCCTGCACGAAGCCAAGCTGTGCCGTCGCTACGGCGCCGCCGTGATCGTCATGGCTTTCGACGAAGTCGGCCAGGCCGACACCTTCGAACGCAAGATCGAAATCTGCGAGCGCGCCTATCGCCTGCTGGTCGACAAGGTCGGCTTCCCGCCGGAAGACATCGTGTTCGACCCGAACATCTTCGCGGTCGCCACCGGCATCGAAGAGCACAACAACTACGCCGTCGATTTCATCGAAGCGACGCGCTGGATTCATCAGAACCTGCCCTACGCCAAGATCAGCGGCGGCGTATCCAATGTCAGCTTCAGCTTCCGCGGCAACGACCCGGCGCGTGAAGCGATTCACACGGTGTTCCTGTATCACGCGATCCAGGCCGGCATGACCATGGGCATCGTCAACGCCGGCATGATCGGCGTCTACGACGACCTGCCTGCCGAGTTGCGCGACGCCGTCGAAGACGTGGTGCTGAACCGCCGTCCGGATGCGACCGAACGCATGATCGAGATCGCCGCTACCCTGAAGGCCGGCGACAAGAAGGAAGAAGCCACGCTGGAATGGCGCGGCGAACCGGTCGAAAAACGTCTCGCCCATGCGCTGGTGCACGGCATCACGCAATGGATCGTCGAAGACACCGAAGAAGCGCGCCAGAATCTGTTGAAGAGCGGCGGCCGTCCTATCCACGTGATCGAAGGCCCGCTGATGGACGGCATGAACGTCGTCGGCGACCTGTTCGGCCAGGGCAAGATGTTCCTGCCGCAGGTGGTGAAATCGGCGCGCGTGATGAAGCAGGCCGTGGCGCATCTGATTCCCTTCATCGAAGAAGAGAAACGCCTGATCGAAAAAGAGACCGGCGTCGTCGCCAAGCCCAAGGGCAAGATCGTCATCGCTACCGTCAAGGGCGACGTCCACGACATCGGCAAGAACATCGTCTCGGTGGTCTTGCAATGCAACAACTTCGAAGTCGTCAACATGGGCGTGATGGTGCCGTGTTCGCAAATCCTGGCCAAGGCCAAGGAAGAGAACGCCGACATCATCGGCCTGTCCGGCCTGATCACGCCGTCGCTGGAAGAGATGGCCTACGTTGCCAAGGAAATGCAGCGCGACAGTTATTTCAGCGGGGTCAAGATGCCTCTGCTGATCGGCGGCGCCACGACTTCGCGCGCGCATACCGCGGTCAAGATCGCACCCAACTATTCCGGTCCCGTGGTCTATGTTCCCGATGCGTCGCGCGCCGTCTCGGTCGCCCAATCGTTGCTGACGCCCGAGCAAAAGGATCAGTACATCGCCGACATCTCGACCGACTACGAACGCATCCGCGAGCAGCACGCCAACAAGAAGGCCGTGCCGCTGGTGACGATTGCCGCCGCGCGCGACAACAAGATGCAGCTGGAATTTTCGCCGGTCAAACCGAAGTTCATCGGTCGTCGCGTGTTCAAGAATGTGGACCTGGCGACGCTGGCCAAATACATCGACTGGGGGCCGTTCTTCCAGACCTGGGATCTGGCCGGGCCGTATCCTGCGATCCTGACTGATGAAGTTGTCGGTGAAGCCGCCACCAAGGTATTCGAAGAGGCGCAGGCCTTGCTGAAGAAAATCATCGATGGCCGCTGGCTCACCGCCAACGGCATCGTTTCGCTGTTGCCCGCCAATACCGTCAACGACGACGACATCGAGATCTATACCGACGACACGCGCACGCAAGTGGCGTTGACTTACTACGGCGTGCGCCAACAGACCGAGAAGCCGGTGATCGACGGCGTGGCGCGTCCGAACCAGTGCCTGGCCGACTTCATCGCGCCGAAGGAGTCCGGCATCGCCGATTACATCGGCATGTTCGCGGTGACTTCCGGTCTCGGTATCGAGAAATACGAAAAACGTTTTGAAGATGCGCATGACGATTATTCGTCGATCATGTTGAAGGCGCTGGCCGATCGTCTGGCCGAAGCCTTCGCCGAGTATCTGCACGAACGCGTGCGCACCGATCTGTGGGGTTACGTACCGCAAGAGTCGCTGACCGCCGAAGAGCTGATCAAGGAAAAATACGTCGGCATCCGTCCTGCCGCCGGCTATCCGGCCTGTCCGGAACACACGGTCAAGGCCGAGGCTTTCAGGGTCATGCAGTGCGACGAGATCGGCATGACCGTCACCGAGTCGTACGCGATGTTCCCTGGCGCGTCGGTGTCGGGCTTCTATTTCGCCCATCCGGAATCGAAGTATTTCGTGGTCGGCAAGATCGGCGACGATCAGGTGACCGACATGGCTGAGCGCCGCGGCGTCGCCAAGGAAGACGTCGAGCGCTGGCTGGCGCCGAACTTGTCCTGACGGCTGCTTTTAAGTACTCTTTTATTTGACTTTTTATTTCGTTTCCTCATTTTCTCTTCTCGCGCCATGATCGATTCCGCCGACAACGTCACCCACATGTTGCCCGTCACCGGGCCGATGCGCCTGAATTTCCACACCGATCAGCCGGATGCCGCGCGTGTATTCGTCGCCGACCTGAATCAGGACCTGCTGGGCGACTGGATCGTCACGCTGAGCTGGACCGGCAAGCCGCAGGTCCGCGGCGGCGGTCGCGTCACGGTGGTGAACGATCAGGAAGCCGGCTTCAAAATGATCCAGAAGATCGCGCAGAAGAAAGAGAAGAGCGGTTATCGGCTGGTGTGAACGGTAAAGGAGCGCGCGTAGAAAATACGCGGCAAGTCATCCCTGAACCATCTCGAAACGCGCAGGCATGTTCCTGCGCGTTTTCGCTTTCCGGCTCTTGCCTGCACCCTTGATGATCTCGTGTTAGGCTGTCCTCCGCCGTGCCCGGACGAAAGTATTGCCGTATTGATCATCTCAGGGTGATCGCGCCATCGTCTGTCGTGGCAGGAGACCAGACACATCAATCAACGAGACGGAGAACCCGCGCGTGACTTTCATCCCAACCGCCCCAGCCGACCATCCGTCATCGGAAACCGACTCCTCGTACGCCATCATGCGCCTGCTGATCACGCTGGTGCTGATGGTGATCGGCGCCAGCGGCATGTATGTCGTGGCCGTCGTGCTGCCGGCGGTGCAGGCGGAATTCGGCGTCGCGCGCGGCGTGGCGTCGATGCCTTACACCTTGTCGATGATCGGCTTCGGCATCGGCGGCATGCTGATGGGCAAGCTGGCGGATCGTTTCGGCGTGATGATTCCCTTGCTGGTGGGCGCGGTCTGTCTGGGGCTCGGTTTCATCCTGGCCGCCATGGCGCCGAACATTATCGTGTTCACGCTGGCGCATGGTTTGCTGATCGGTTTGTGCGGCAGCTCGGCGACGTTTTCACCGCTGATCGCCGATACCTCGCTGTGGTTCGTGCGCCGTCGCGGCATCGCCGTGGCCGTGTGCGCCAGCGGCAACTATCTGGGCGGCGCCATCTGGCCGCCTGTCGTGCAGCACTTTGTCGAGACGGTCGGCTGGCGTCAGACGTATATTGGCTTGGGTATCGTCTGCTTCATCGTCATGGGCGGCCTGGCCTTGCTGATGCGTCGTCGTCCGCCGATTGCAACGATGGCGGCTGCGTGCGGCGCTGTCGATCTGTCGTCCGAGCGGCCCTTCGGTTTGACCATGGGCAAAGCGCAGCTATTGCTGTGCGTGGCCGGCGTAGCCTGTTGCGTGGCGATGGCGATGCCGCAGGTGCATATCGTCGCGTACTGCGGCGACCTTGGCTATGGCGCTGCGCGCGGGGCGCAAATGTTGTCGCTGATGCTGGCCTGCGGCGTGGTCAGCCGTCTGATCTCGGGGCTGATCTGCGATCGCATCGGCGGCCTGCGCACGCTGTTGCTGGGTTCGGCCTTGCAAGGCATCGCCTTGCTGCTGTTCCTGCCTTTCGACGGATTGGCATCGCTGTATGTCATCTCGGCACTGTTCGGCCTGTTCCAGGGCGGCATCGTGCCGTCCTATGCGATCATCGTGCGCGAATATTTCCCGGCGCGTGAAGCCGGCGGCCGGGTGGGCGCCGTCATCATGTGCACCATGCTCGGCATGGCGCTGGGAGGCTGGATGTCGGGCCAGATTTTCGATCTGACCGGCTCTTACCACGCCGCCTTCCTCAACGGCATTCTCTGGAATTTGCTCAACTTCAGTATCGGCTTTTTCTTGTTGAGACGGACATTGCGCAAGAATGACGGCAGCAGCAGTCTGCAAAGCGCAAGCGCATGAGGATCCGGCGAGAAACATGGGTTTGATTTAGCGGCGCGCCTGCATTACGCTATCGGCATTGCAGGCAGCCGCCTGCGAGCGTTTGCCTTTCTCTGCTGGCCGTCGCGCCGGAAAGCTCCTCCATGCTGATCATTTTTCTCAAGGCCGTCCTGCTGATTCCGGTGACCTTGCTGCCCATCCTTAATCCTTTCGGCATTGCGCCGGTCTTCGCCAATCTGCTCGGCGACGTGCCGCGCCAGGTGGAGAAGCGCGTTGCGCGCCAGGTCGCCATCAATTGCTGGTTCCTGCTGGTCGGCGCCATTTTCATCGGCTCGCATGTGCTGACTTTCTTCGGCATCTCCTTGCCCATCGTGCGAATCGGCGGCGGACTTTTGGTGGCGGTGTCGGGCTGGCGCCTGCTGAGCGACAACGAGCATGAATCGTCGATCAAGACGCAGGTCGCCAAAACCTATGACGACGAATCCAATGAAGAACTCAAGGCGCGCAGTTTTTATCCGATCAGCTTCCCGCTGACGGTCGGCCCCGGCACGATTGCGGCCTCGATCACCCTGGGTGCGAACACGCCGGCGCGGCTGGTGGACTGGGTCATGTCGATCGGCAGCGCCGCGCTGGGATCGGCGTTGACGGTGCTGGTGGTGTATCTGTGTTACCGCTCGGCCAACAAGATCGTGAGTCTGCTGGGACGGCTGGGCACCATGGTGGTGCTGCGTTTGTCCGCCTTCATCCTGTTGTGCATCGGGATACAGATTTTCTGGTCCGGCTTCACCGGCCTGCTGGTCGAAACAGGTTTGTTGCCACCCTGAACGATCAGTTCAACAGCCCGCGCTCGCCGAGCAAGTCCTGCACCAGTTCCAGACGCAGCACCGGATTGTCGAGCGCGAGCAGGTTTTGTTTTTGTTCCACGCTCATCGGCAGCATCTCGCTCCAGCGATTGGCGACCCAGCCGCAATCGTCGAGCCGGTAAGGCGATGCGACCGGGATGTCGCTTTCCGGAATCGAATGATTCTTCAGCGACGCCAGCAGGTTCATCAAGGCCGTCACGGTGTTTTGCAATTCTTCCGGCACGGCCACGGTCTGGTCTTTTTCCAGCGGCTCGACCTGGGCCATCCACAGACCGTGCTTGAGCTGTTCCTTGGAGGTCACGCGAAAACGCGTGGTGCCGCTGCAGGAAATACGCAACAGGCCCTGCACCGGCGCCGACCACTCATTGATATGCGCCAGCGTGCCGACGGAGACGAAGGTTTCCACCTGGCCGGGCCGGCGTACTTCATTGCCCGACGTCAGCGCGACGACGCCGAACGAGGTGCCGTTGGCGATGCACTTGTTGATCATGTCCAGATAGCGCACTTCAAAGATCTGCAGCGGCAGGCGACCGTCCGGAAAGAGCGCAGAGCCCAGCGGAAAAAGCGGGATGGTGTTCATGAACTGGATTTGCCGGATGATGTTCAAAAGCGCACCTAAGTTCGCAAGACATAACGGTTGTCGCTGATGCACTCGTAGCGCTGCACGATGTAGCCGTTGTCGTCGACGCTTTCCAGGTAGACGTCGAACTGCCACAGCCGCGCCATGTGGCGCAGGACTTCATTGGTGCTGTCGCCCAGCGAGCGGCCGTCGCTGCGGAAGTGGCGCAAGGTCAGGCTGCGGTTGCCGCGCGTATTGACCGACCACACCTGGATATTCGGTTCGCGATGGTTGATGTCGTATTGGCGCGACAAGGCTTGCCGCACATATTGATAGCCGCTTTGATTGTGAATCGCCGAGACTTCCAGTTCGCTGCGGCTCTCATCGTCGAGCACGGCGAACATGCGCATGTCGCGCATCAGCTTGGGCGACAGGTATTGCGCGACGAAGCTTTCGTCCTTGAAGTTGCGCATGACGTAGTGCAGCGTATCCAGCCAGTTGCTGCCCGCCATGTCGGGAAACCATTCCTTGTCTTCGTCGGTCGGGTTTTCGCAGATGCGACGGATGTCGCTCATCATCGAAAAGCCCAGCGCATACGGATTGATGCCGTTGTAATAAGGCTTGGTGATCGGCGGCTGGAACACCACGTTGCTGTGCGAGTGCAGGAATTCCATCATGAAGCCGTCGGTCAGCTTGCCCTGGTCGTACATGGTGTTGAGCAGGGTGTAATGCCAGAACGTCGCCCAGCCTTCGTTCATGACCTGGGTTTGTCGTTGCGGGTAAAAATACTGACCGACCTTGCGCACGATACGGATGACTTCGCGTTCCCAGGATTCCAGCAGCGGCGCATTCTTTTCGGCGAAATACAGCAGGTTCTCCTGCGGTTCCGGCGGAAAGCGTTCTTCGACCTGGGCGGCGGCGGTTTCCTTCTTGGCCGGCAAGGTGCGCCACAATTCATTGACCTGGGATTGCGCATAGGCTTCGCGTTCTTGCTGCTGGGCGCGCTCTTGCGCCAGCGACAGCCGTTGCGGGCGCTTGTAGCGGTCGACGCCGTAATTCATCAACGCATGGCAGGAATCGAGCAATTCCTCGACGCGGTCGAAACCATGGCGTTCTTCGCATTCGGCGATATAGCTCTTGGCGTAGACCAGGTAATCGATGATGGCGCTGGCGTCGGTCCACAGCTGGAACAGATAGTTGCCCTTGAAAAACGAATTGTGTCCGTAGGCCGCATGCGCCACCACCAGCGCCTGCATGGTCATCGTGTTCTCTTCCATCAGATAGGCGATGCAGGGATTGGAATTGATCACGATTTCGTAAGCAAGACCCATTTGGCCGCGCTTGTAGTCGCGTTCCGTGGCGAGGAAGTGCTTGCCGAACGACCAGTGGCGATAGTTGACCGGCATGCCGGAGGAAGCGTAAGCGTCCATCATCTGCTCGGCCGAGATGATTTCCAGCTGGATAGGATAGATATCCAGCTTATAGCTTGCCGCCACCTTGGCGATTTCTTCGTTGTAGCGCTCGATCAGCTCGAAGCTCCAGTCCGAAGGGCAAGGCAGGGGATCATGTTTGATCGGCGTGTTCAGTCGCGTATTCATGCATGGACCTGCTTTTCAAAAAGTTCGCGGAAGACGGGATAGATTTCAGCAGCCGATTGCACTTTCTTCATCGCAAAATGCGGATGTTCGGCCAACAGTTGCGTGTACTCGGTCCACAGATTCTGTTCCGGTTCGGCCACCTGGATATAGGCGAAGTAGCGGCACATCGGCAGGATGGCTTCTTCCAGGATGCTTCGGCATTTCGGCGAATCGTCGTTCCAGTTGTCGCCGTCGGAAGCCTGGGCGCCGTAGATATTCCATTCGCTGGCCGGGTAGCGCGTCTTGATGATGTCCTGCATCAGTTCCAGCGCGCTCGACACCACGGTGCCGCCGCTTTCCTGCGAGTGGAAGAAAGTGTCTTCATCGACTTCGTCGGCACGTGTGTGATGGCGGATGAAGACCACTTCGATGTGCTCGTAGTTGCGCGTGAGGAACAGGTACAGCAGGATGAAGAAGCGTTTCGACAGATCCTTGCGCTGTTCGTCCATCGAGCCCGACACGTCCATCACGCAAAACATCACGGCGCGGCTTGACGGTTGCGGCTGGCGCACGCGATTGACGTAGCGCAGATCGAACGGATCGATGAAAGGGATGCGCCAGATGCGGCCCTTGAGGTGATGGATTTCTTCTTCCAGCAGATGGATTTCCGGGCGCTTGTCGCTGGGATCTTTGTTCAATTCGCACAGTTGTTCTTCCAGCTCGCGCAGTTTGGCGACCAGCGGGCCGCCCAGCGCAATGCGCCGGCCCAGCGAGCTGCGTAGCGAACGCACGATGTCGATGTTGTTGGGCGAACCGTCGACGGAATAACCGGCGCGCATGTTCTTCCAGTTGGGGATCGACATCAGATTGGTCTGGATCAGGCGCGGCAATTCCAGGTCTTCGAAGAAGTACTGCATGAATTCTTCGCGCGACAACTCGAAGGTGAAGTCGTCCTGGCCCTCGCCTTCATTGCTGGCGGTGCTGCCGCCATCGCCGGAACCGCCGCTGCGGCGCGGAATGCGGTCGCCTTGCAGATAGTCCTGATTGCCCGGATGCACGATTTCGCGCTTGCCGCCGCGGCCGTGATGGAAGGCCGGTTCGGAAATATCCTTGCGCGGAATGCTGATGCTCTTGGAGTTTTCGATATCCTTGATGCTGCGGTCGCGCACCGCTTCGGTGACGGAACGACGGATATCGCTGCGGAAGCGGCGTAGAAACCGCTCCCGGTTGGCGATGCTTTTGTTCTTGCCAGCTAGCCTACGGTCGATGATCTGATGGAGCAAATCCATTCTCCTGCTGGTGGGGACCTGCTACCGATCTTACTGCGAGGCCGTGATCCGATGCCGGGCGGTGCTCGAAATCCTCATGTACTTAAGTACATTCCGGTTTCTCCGCTCCGACCGTCACCGGCTGACGGCCTCTCGCTACAGATCGGAAGCAGGTCCAAGGGCGGGTTGCTTTCAGCTGACGCGTTCTGTCATCGGCAACCCGCGCTCTTGGGTCAAGAGGATTTGCGCACGCGCAAATACCATTCGCACAGCAAGCGCACCTGCTTCGGCGTGTAGCCCTTGCTGACCATGCGGTTGACGAAGTCTTCGTGCTTTTGCATTTCTTCGGTCGAACCCTTGGCGTTGAAGGAAATCACCGGCAGCAGATCCTCGGTATTGGAGAACATCTTCTTCTCGATTACCACGCGCAGCTTCTCGTAACTGGTCCACAGCGGATTCTTGCCGCCGTTGTTGACGCGTGCGCGCAGGACGAAATTGACGATTTCGTTGCGGAAGTCCTTCGGATTGCTGATGCCTGCCGGTTTCTCGATCTTTTCCAGTTCCGCATTCAGGGAGGCGCGATCGAAACTCTCTCCCGTGTCGTGGTCGCGGAACTCCTGGTCCTGGATCCAGAAGTCGGCGTAGGTGACGTAACGGTCGAACACGTTCTGGCCGTATTCGGAATATGACTCCAGGTAGGCGGTCTGGATTTCCTTGCCGATGAATTCGGCGTAGCGCGAGGCCAGCGTATCCTTGACGAAGGACAGGTATTTTTGCTCCTGCTCGGGCGGGAACTGCTCGCGCTCGATCTGTTGCTCCAGCACGTACATCAGGTGCACCGGATTGGCGGCGACTTCGGTGGTGTCGAAGTTGAACACGCGCGACAGGATCTTGAACGCGAAGCGCGTCGAGATGCCGGTCATGCCTTCGTCGACGCCGGCGTAGTCGCGGTATTCCTGATACGACTTGGCCTTGGGGTCGGTGTCTTTGAGGTTCTCGCCGTCATACACCTGCATCTTGGAAATCAGGCTGGAGTTTTCAGGCTCGCCCAGGCGCGTGAGGATGGAGAATTGCGCCATCATCTTCAGCGTGCCCGGCGCGCAAATGGCCTTGGCCAGCGAGGAGGTTCGGATCAGTTTTTCATAGATGCGGATTTCTTCCGATACGCGCAGGCAATACGGCACCTTGACGATGTAGATGCGGTCGAGCAGCGCCTCGTTGTTCTTGTTGTTGCGGAAGGCCTTCCACTCCGATTCGTTGGAGTGGGCCAGGATGATGCCGTCGAACGGGATCGCGCCGAAGCCTTCGGTGCCCTTGAAGTTGCCTTCCTGGGTCGCGGTCAGCAGCGGATGCAGGACCTTGATCGGCGCCTTGAACATTTCGACGAATTCCAGCAAGCCCTGGTTCGACAGGCACAGGCCGCCGGAGTAGCTGTAGGCGTCGGCGTCGTCCTGCGAGTATTGCTCAAGCTTGCGGATGTCGACTTTGCCGACCAGCGTGGAAATGTCCTGGTTGTTTTCGTCGCCCGGTTCGGTCTTGGAAATCGCGATCTGGCGCAGGATCGACGGATAGCGCTTGACCACGCGGAACTGGCGGATGTCGCCGTTGAATTCGTGCAGGCGTTTGACGGCCCACGGGCTCAGGATGGATTTGAGGTAGCGGCGCGGAATGCCGAACTGTTCTTCCAGGATTTGTCCGTCTTCTTCGTAATCGAACAGGCCCAGCGGCGATTCATTGACCGGCGAACCTTTGATCGAATAGAAGGGAATGTGCTCCATGAGCTGTTTCAGGCGTTCGGCGATGGACGACTTGCCGCCGCCGACCGGACCCAGCAGGTACAGGATCTGTTTCTTTTCTTCCAGGCCTTGGGCGGCATGGCGGAAATAGGCGACGACTTGTTCGATGACTTCTTCCGCGCCGTAGAACTCCTTGAAGGCGGGATAGACCTTGATCACCTTGTTGGCGAACAGGCGGGACAAACGGGGATCTTCGCGAGTGTCGACCTTCTCGGGTTCGCCAATCGCCATCAGCATGCGTTCTGCCGCCGATGCATACACAGCCGGATCGTTCTTGCAAAGACTCAGGTACTCTTCGAGCGAAAATTCTTCTTCTCTGGTTTTGTCAAAGCGACTCGCAAAGCTGCTGTAGATATCCATACCACCTCCGTAACTTCAATGAGACAACAAATTGAATACGTGCGTTATGTTCTTAGATTTATCGACCGCGTTTCCTGAGTAATGCTGCTGATCGTTTTCACTAGCGTGCGCGCGCCTGAATTTTTCAACGCTGCGGGCTTGTTCTAGTTCGACCAGAAAATCAAATTTTCGTTTTTATTCTATTCCTTTTTTACAGAAGCAATGTGCCGCATTTGCTTTCAGCGTACTGCGAAATCATTTTCTTATATTCAAAAGCACCTGCCATTTTTGCAGCCATCTTTTCGATATGCCGCAGCACCTGTTTTTCGTGCGCGATTTGCGTGTTCGTCCCTGTTCTCTAAATGGTTGAGCGAGAGCGGCGGTTGACGTCGGCGGCAGATTTGTCCGGCAGGTGCGCAAGCGGATCGGAGCAGGGCTTGCAGCTGGTCTTGCGATCGTTTTCTGCGTGAGGTTTCCATGCCCGATGGCGATGCAAGTTTGGTGCCGGGTGGCGAGGAGGGCGGCGGCGCGGCCGGCAGATGCGCCTGGCATCTCTTTCGGAGTTGCCGCATCGCATGTTTTGTTGTTGCTTTCCTGCCATGTGACCTGCGCACAACGTCGTCGCCGATAGTCTTCGTTTTATGTGTTTTATCTTTTCGATAGCAAAAAGCACGTTCCCTCAGGGCAGGCCCTTGCTTCTCGCCATGGACAAGGCGACAACAGGGCTCGCAAGCCTGCCTGTCCGGAAAGACGAAAGAAGATAAGTCATTGACAAACAAGTGAAAAATGCAGTCTAATTCAGGGTTCACCATCCGTTGAATTGCGTTCGTGCTGTGGCCTTGCGGTTTCGGCTCTCAAATGTCTCTCAGATCCATATAAAGAGACACGCGCAGAAAAACAGAAATTCCGCGGAGATTCCGAAGTATTTTTGCCGATTATTGATTAAGTAAGCGAGTCCAACATGAAACGTACCTACCAACCTTCCGTCGTGCGTCGTAAGCGTACCCACGGTTTCCGCGCCCGCATGGCAACCCGTGGTGGCCGCGCCGTGATCAACGCACGCCGCGCGAAGGGCCGCAAGCGTCTGGCAGCTGTTTAATATCAGCACCATACAACACCAGAATAGTGCGCTGCTGTTTGTGTGACAGGCGATTCTTCCTATCTCTACTCACGCGATCAGCGAATCGTTAAAACGGATGAGTTTTCATCCGTTTTTCGTTTGCGACCGGTGTATCGTACAGCCCATTTCGTACTGTATGCCCGCAACAACGACTTGCCGCTAGCCCGTCTGGGTGTCGTCGCCGCCAAGCGCATGGCGCCGCGCGCGGTCACCCGGAACACGATCAAGCGCGTGACCCGCGAATTGTTCCGGCAAACGGCATTGGCATTGCCCCAGGTAGATTGCATTGTGCGTTTGTCGAAGCCGGTCAACAGCAAGAGTGGACCGGCGACCAACGCAAAACTGAAAGCGGAATTGCGCGAAGAGCTGTCACAGTTGTTCACCTTTTTGCTGAACGCGACAGCCTTTGCCGGGAAGCCAGGAAATAAGTGATGAAAACGCCTTTACTCCTGCTGTTACGCGCCTACAAGCTGGGAGTCAGCCCCTATCTCGGGCAGAATTGCCGTTTCTATCCCAGCTGTTCGGACTATGCGGCAGAAGCCATTCGCCGCCACGGCGCATGGAAAGGCAGCGTGCTTGCCGGCAAACGCCTGTGCAAGTGCCATCCCTGGCATCCAGGCGGACTCGACCCCGTGCCCGAGTCCGCCGCACCTGATTCTTCCTCTCCCACTGTAACCGCTGGCGGTTGCAGCCACTCCTGATTTATTGGTCAATACTCTTATGGATATCAAACGTACCGTCCTGTGGGTTGTGTTCTCGTTTTCCCTGTTGTTGCTCTGGGACAGCTGGCAACGCCATAACGGCAAGCCGTCGATGTTTTTCCCGACCGCTACCCAAGAGGCGACACCGGCAGCTGCCGGCGCTGACCCGTCCAAATCGCCCGTGCCGCAAGCCGCTGCCGGCGCCGCCGGTACTGCTGCAAGCGCGGCCGACGTGGCCGGCGGCCTGCCTGCCGCCAAAGGCGAGACCATCACCATCACGACCGACGTCGTCAAGGCCGACATCGACACCGTCGGCGGCGAACTCAAGCGCCTGGAACTGCTGAAGCACCGCGACACCGTCGACCCGACCAAGAACCTGGTCCTGTTCGACTCCAGCGCCGGTCATACCTATCTGGCTGAGTCCGGCCTGATCGGCGGTCAATTCCCGAACCACAAGTCGATCTTCACCGCCAAGCCGGGCGCACGCGCGCTGGACAACGGCAATGAAGTCCAACTGGTGCTGGAAGCGCAGGAAAACGGCGTCAAGCTGACCAAGACCTACACCTTCAAGCGCGGCGACTACGCCATCGACCTGAAGCACACCGTCACCAACGACAGCACCGCCGCGATCAATCCTTCGCTGTACCTGCAACTGGTGCGCGACGGCAACAAGCCCGGCGGCGAATCGCATTTCTACAGCACCTTCACCGGTCCTGCGGTCTATACCGATGCCGAAAAATTCCAGAAGCTGACCTTCGAGAAGATCGAAGAAGGCAAGGAACAGCACGCCAACAAGGCCGACAACGGCTGGATCGCGCTGGTGCAGCACTATTTCGTGTCGGCCTTCATTCCGCCTGAAAAAGCGCAGCGCGACATCTTCACCAAGAAGATCGGCACCAACCTGTACGCAGTCGGCAACATCCTGCCGCTGGGCACGGTTGCTCCGGGCGCCAGCGTTACCATGGACGCGCGTCTGTATTCCGGTCCGCAAGAATCTTCCGTGCTGGAAAAGACCACGCCAGGTCTGGAGCTGGTCAAGGACTACGGTTGGCTGACCATCATCGCCAAGCCGATCTTCTGGCTGATGATCCACATCCATGCCTACGTCGGCAACTGGGGCTGGACCATCATCCTGCTGACCATGCTGATCAAGGCGGTGTTCTTCCCGTTGTCGGCCGCCAGCTATCGCAGCATGGCCAAGATGAAGGCCGTCACGCCGAAGATGACCGCGATCCGCGAGCGTCACAAGGGCGATCCGCAAGCCATGAACCGCGAAATGATGTCGCTGTACAAGACCGAGAAGATCAATCCGCTGGGCGGCTGCCTGCCGATTGTGATTCAGATCCCGGTGTTCATTTCGCTGTACTGGGTGTTGCTGGCCAGCGTTGAAATGCGCGGCGCGCCATGGCTGGGCTGGATCCACGATCTGACTGCTCCTGATCCGTTCTACATCCTGCCGGTGCTGATGGCGGTGTCGATGTTCATCCAGACCAAGCTCAACCCGACGCCTCCGGATCCGGTGCAAGCCAAGGTCATGATGTTCATGCCTATCGTGTTCTCGGTGATGTTCTTCTTCTTCCCGTCCGGCCTCGTGCTGTACTGGGTCGTGAACAACGTCCTGTCGATCACGCAGCAATGGGTCATCACCAGAAAGCTGCAGGCAGGCAAGGCGTAAAAACCTTCTTGTTCGCCGAAAAAGCCCGTGGCATGATTTTCACGGGCTTTTTTTCGCCTTTGTTTTCCTATTCTTTGAAAAGTAGTGCGCATCATGACTCTCGACACTTCTCCCATCGCCGCCATCGCCACCGCACCGGGACGCGGCGGCATCGGCGTGGTCCGTCTTTCGGGCAAGAATCTGTGGCCGGTGGTTCAGGCCGTCTGCGGCAAGGATGAAACTTCGCTGGCGCCGCGCCATGCCAGCTACCTGCCGTTCAGGCGCGCCGACGGCAGCGTCATCGATCAGGGCCTGGCGATCTATTTCAAGGCGCCGCATTCCTACACCGGCGAAGACGTGCTGGAGCTGCAAGGCCACGGCGGACCGGTGGTCATGCAGATGCTGCTGGCGCGCTGCCTCGACGCCGGCGCCGACATCGGCCTGCGCCTGGCGGAGCCGGGCGAGTTCACGCAGCGCGCCTTCCTCAACGACAAGCTCGATCTGGCGCAGGCCGAAGCGGTTGCCGACCTGATCGAGGCATCCACCGAAGCGGCCGCCAAGTCGGCTTCCGAATCGTTGTCGGGCGCCTTCTCCAGGGTCATTCACGATCTGGTGAACAAGGTCACCAACCTGCGCATGCTGGTGGAAGCGACGCTGGATTTCCCGGAAGAAGAAATCGATTTCCTCGAACAGTCCGACGCGCGCGGCCAGCTCGCCGCGATACGCGCCACGCTCGAGGACGTTTTCATGCACGCTTCGCAAGGCGCCTTGCTGCGCGACGGCCTCAACGTGGTCCTGGCCGGCAAGCCCAACGTCGGCAAGTCGTCGCTGCTCAACGCGCTGGCCGGCTCCGACGTCGCCATCGTCACGCCGATCGCCGGCACCACGCGCGACAAGGTGACCGAGACGATCCAGATCGAAGGCATGCCGCTCAATATCATCGACACCGCCGGCATCCGTGAAGCGGGCGACGACGGCAGCGGCCCCGACGAGGTCGAGCGCATCGGCATCGAGCGCACCTGGGGAGAAGTTGCCAAAGCCGACGTGATCCTGCACATGCTCGACGCCGATCATGGACCGACGCTGGAAGACGAAAAGATCACCGAGCGTTTTCCCGACGGTATTCCCGTCATTCGCATCTGGAACAAGATCGACCGTTCCGGCCACAAGCCGGCGGTCGACCAGATGTCCGACGCCACCCACATTTACCTGTCGGCGACCGATCATCTCGGCATCGAACTGCTGCGCGGCGAACTGCTGCGCATCGCCGGCTGGCAGCAGACGGTGGAGTCGCGCTATCTCGCGCGCGAACGCCATCTGATCGCCCTGAAGGCGGCGCGCGAATATCTGGAAAGCGCCGCCATGCATGCTTCGGTCGACAACCAGGCCAGCGATAAATCTCTCGATCTGTTTGCGGAAGAATTGCGCCTGGCGCAGGAACGCTTAAGCAGCATCACCGGCAAGTTCACGCCGGACGATTTGCTGGGGGTGATCTTCTCGCGCTTTTGTATAGGAAAGTAATACGAGGAAAAATATAAAACGACCTGCGGGGGAGTATGCGGAACAAGATCCTGTAACGAATGTTACAGGGTGTAAAAACGATAGAAGGGTGGATGAGGTGACGGTATCTTGAGCACTCCCTCCCCTCCAATTCATCACCCCCCTGAGGATTGGATTTAACCCGCGAGCCGCAAGGCCCGCGGGTTTTTTTATGCGCTGAAGGCGTGGCTTGCGTATTGCCCGGCGGTTCCGCTTCAGACTTCTTCGGTGCGGTCGTGCGGGGCAGTCTGGACGATTGCCGATGGCGGATACAACTGCATCGCGTTGTGCAATTTGCCGATGGCGCGGCACATGTCTTCAAAGCCGCTGGCTTCCACCTTCGATTTGAATTGATAGATGGTGCCGTCGACCCAGACTTCGCGCTCGGCCTCTCTGAGGATGTTCATGCTATGTCTCCGTCTGTTTCTTATGTGCCGGAATCTTAGCACGGCAAGCTTGAAACGCAAGCCGGTAGCCGGTTGCAGCGCAGTAGTTTCTTGTTGCAATGCCTTGACGATACTTAGCAGCTTTTATTTGTACAGTCGCATGACGATCAATGTTTCTTGGAGGAAGTTGTCATGCGACGTCTTGGTTTGTTCATCGGCGCCATTGCCTTGTTGTTTTCGTTGGGAGGCTGCGTGTGCGCGCCATGGCTGTGCGGCCCCGGCCCGGGAGGATGGGAGGGAGGCGGCGGTCCTCGTGGCGGTGGAGATGGCCCGGGAGGCCGCTAAAGTCGGCCTTCGCGCTGCACCCGGCGAGCGAAACTGCGCAACCCAGGGAGTATTCCGAGAGCTTGCTCTGCAGGCGAGAAAAACACCTGCTAAGATGCCCGTCTGTTCGTTTTGCAGAGCAACATATCTCACTCATCTGGAGCCACAATGTCGCAAACCAATCCACGCGTTGCCGATCATCCCATCGATCCACAATTTCTGAACCGCTGGTCGCCGCGCGCTTACACCGGCGCCGATATTTCCGAGGAAACCGTCCTGACCTTTCTGGAAGCAGCGCGCTGGGCGCCGTCGTCCTACAATTCGCAACCGTGGCGTTTCGTCTATGCCCGCCGCGGCACGCCGCAATGGGACGGCCTGCTGGGTTTGCTTAATGAATTCAATCGCGGCTGGGCGGAAAAGGCTTCGGTCCTGATCATCGTGCTGTCCAAGACCACTTTCACGCCGCCGGGTGCAAGCGCGCCGGTGCCTGCAACCACGCATTCCTTCGACACCGGTTCGGCCTGGGCCTACCTGGCGCTGCAAGCCAGCCTGTCGGGATGGCATGCGCACGGCATGGCCGGTTTCGACAAGGACAGGGCGCGCACCGAGCTGGGCGTTCCGGCCGACTTTTCGGTCGAAGCTGCGGTTGCGGTTGGCAAACTGGGTGATAAATCGATCCTGCCGGAAGGCATGCAAGCTCGCGAACTGCCGTCGCCGCGCGAGCCGCTGAGCAAATTGGCATTCGAAGGTAAATTTCAGGGTTAATTTGTAGAAAAGTACTGGAATTCCTGTGAAAGCTCCGCTATAATTGCGGTCTTTCAGCGAGACTGAAAACCAAATCTGGAGTGGTAGTTCAGTTGGTTAGAATACCGGCCTGTCACGCCGGGGGTCGCGGGTTCGAGCCCCGTCCGCTCCGCCAAAACACAAACGCCTGCTTAGTGGAAACTAAGCAGGCGTTTTTGTTTCCGCGAAGCGGAGTGAGCCGCCTGCGCGGCTCACGGCGGCGCTTTTCTTTCCTGAAGGGATTCGCTTGCAAGCGAATCGGCGGCCCGCGGACCGTGGGCGAGCCACCAATGCTCCACAAAAGCAAAAACGCCGTTTAGTGCAAACTAAGCGGCGTTTTTGCGTCGTACAAAGAGTTAAGAAAGTCCAGGGACTAACTCCGGTCGAATCTCACTTCCCCTTCCTCTCCGTAGTCAACTGCTCCACCACATGCCGCGGCGCCTCCGCATAATGCTTGAACTCCATCGTATAAGTCGCGCGCCCCTGCGTGGCCGAGCGCAAGGAAGTCGAGTAGCCAAACATTTCCGACAGCGGCACTTCGGCCTTGATGATCTTGCCGCCGCCGCCGGCGATCTCATCCATGCCTTGCACCATGCCGCGACGCGACGACAGATCGCCCATCACGGTGCCGGCGTAGTCTTCCGGCGTTTCCACTTCGACCGCCATCATCGGTTCCAGCAACACCGGGCTGGCCCGGCGCATGCCTTCCTTGAACGCCATCGAACCGGCCATGCGGAAGGCATTTTCGTTCGAGTCGACGTCATGATAGGAACCGAAGGTGAGCGTCGCGCGGATGTCGACCACCGGATAGCCGGCCAGCACGCCGCTGCCCAGCGTTTCCTGAATGCCCTTGTCGACCGCAGGAATGAACTCGCGCGGCACCACGCCGCCCTTGATGGCGTCGACGAACTCATAGCCCTTGCCGGGCGGCAGCGGCTCCAGCTTCAACACCACGTGGCCGTACTGGCCGCGCCCGCCGGATTGCTTGACGAATTTGCCTTCGACATCTTCCACGGTCGAGCGGATCGCTTCGCGATAAGCCACCTGCGGCTTGCCGACGGTGGCTTCGACGTTGAATTCGCGCTTCATGCGATCGACCAGGATTTCCAGATGCAACTCACCCATGCCGGAAATAATGGTCTGGCCCGATTCTTCATCGGTGCGCACGCGGAACGACGGATCTTCCTGCGCCAGGCGATTCAGGGCGATGCCCATCTTCTCCTGGTCGGCCTTGGTCTTCGGTTCCACCGCCTGCGAAATCACCGGCTCGGGGAAGACCATGCGTTCGAGGATGATCACGTGGTCCGGATCGCTCAGCGTGTCGCCCGTGGTGACGTCCTTCAGCCCGACCGCGGCTGCGATGTCTCCCGCATACACTTCCTTGATTTCCTTGCGTTCGTTCGCATGCATCTGCAGGATGCGGCCCAGGCGTTCCTTCTTGTCCTTGATCGGGTTGTAGACGGTGTCGCCCGAATTGACCGTGCCGGAATACACGCGGAAGAAAATCAGTTGGCCGACGAACGGGTCGGTCATGATCTTGAAGGCCAGCGCCGAGAATTTTTCGTCGTCGGCGGGATGGCGTTCAATCTCGTTGTCGTTCTCGTCGTGACCCTTGATCGCAGGCACGTCGACCGGCGACGGCAAATAATCGATGACGGCGTCGAGCATCGCCTGCACGCCCTTGTTCTTGAACGCGCTGCCGCACAGCATCGGCACGATCTCGCCGGCGATGGTGCGCAGGCGCAGGCCGTGTTTGATGTCGGCTTCGGTCAGCGGCGTGCCGCTGAGATATTTCTCCAGCAGTTGTTCATTGGCTTCCGCGGCTTGCTCGATCATCTTGTCGTGCCATTCGCGCGCGGTGTCCTCGAGCTCGACCGGAATCGGCTGGTACTCGAACTTGACGCCCTGGCTGGCTTCATCCCAGACGATGGCCTTCATCTTGACGAGGTCGATCACGCCCTGGAAATGATCTTCCGCGCCGATCGGAATCTGGATCGGCACGGCGTTGCCTTTAAGACGTTCGCCGATTTGTTTCTGCACGCGGAAAAAGTCCGCGCCGACACGGTCCATCTTGTTGACGAAGGCCATGCGCGGCACGGCGTATTTGTTCGCCTGGCGCCACACGGTCTCGGATTGCGGCTGCACGCCGCCGACCGAATCGTAGACCATGACGGCGCCGTCGAGCACGCGCATCGAGCGTTCGACTTCAATGGTGAAGTCGACGTGGCCCGGCGTGTCGATGATGTTGATGCGGTGTTCCGGATAGTTGCCGGCCATGCCTTTCCAGAAGGCAGTGGTGGCGGCGGAAGTGATCGTGATGCCGCGTTCCTGTTCCTGCTCCATCCAATCCATGGTGGCGGCGCCGTCATGGACTTCACCGATCTTGTGGTTGACACCGGTATAAAACAGGATGCGCTCGGTGGTGGTGGTTTTGCCGGCATCGATGTGCGCACTGATACCGATGTTTCGGTAATGTTCTATACGGGTCTTGCGGGTCATGACGTTTCCTTTCGCTGCATTTTCACTACGTCGTTGGATGAACCGGTAGAAAGCAATCGCGGCGGAGTCACATTATGCGCATATTTTGGCGCTGCATGTGATCCGACGATACTGGGTGAAAGTTTGGTCGAAGATGCAACTTTCCGTTTTTTCCGGTTCGGTTTCTTGCTTTCTTGACTGCAATTGTTTGCAATTGACTGTTGGACAAGGAAGCTTTCGCATCATCATAGTCAGTATTTATGTAATGCGTGTTACATAATAGTTTTTGACTCAAAATGCTGTCAAGGTATTTTTGTAATTTAAATTAAAGTAAGCTACACTGGTCGCAGAAAATCCACAGCAGCGCGATCACGAAGGAGCATTCCGATGCAGCAAACAAGAGGGCGGCCGCGCAGTTTCGACCGGGACGAAGCGCTACGCCTGGCAATGCAGGTATTTTGGAGCAAGGGTTACGAAGGCACGACCATGGCCGATCTGACGACCGCCATCGGCGTCAAGGCGCCCAGTCTGTATGCGGCGTTCGGCGACAAGAATGCGCTGTTCCGCGAGGCTGTCGAGTTTTATTCCACGACCACCGCCGCCGCGCCGATGAACGCCCTGAAAGAAGGCCATGGCGTACGCGAGGACGTGTTCAATATGTTGCACGCGAGTATCGACGCCTTCGCCGGCAAGGGATGCATGGTGGTGACGTCGGCCATCAATTGCGCGCCGGAAAACAGCGCGCACGCCGAGGAACTGCGCGCGCGCCGCCACAAAAAACGCCTGGCGCTGGACAAGCGCTTCCGCCAGGCACAAACGCAGGGGGAACTCGCCGCCGATGTCGATATCGCGGGCCTCAGCGATTTCTACACTGCCGTCTTGCACGGCCTGTCATTGAGCGCGCGCGACGGCGTCGGTTGCGAACGTCTGGCCAACACGATTTGTCACGCCATGAAAGCGCTCGACGCCGTGTTGATTGCGCCGAAGAAAAAACGCCCCGTGCAATAAAAAATGCCGGAAGATCCAAGGATCTGCCGGCGTTTTTTTATATTGTCGGGCGTGAAGCGATCAGGCCGCCAATGCCGCCGAGCCGTCGTTCTCGCGCAACTGGCCACCCAACGCATCGATCAGATCGACCAGCATCTTGCTGACCTCGCCGGTCATCAGCATGAAGTCGCCGTCAAAGCGTTCGTCATCGTTCTTGGACGTCACGTCGCTGTCTTCTTTCAGTACATCCAGCGGTGCAATCTTCTTGACGCTCAGGTTCTCGGTCAGCACGAAAGACACGCGGTCATTCCAGGTCAGCGCGAGACGGGTGCATTGCTTGCCGGATTCGATATGGCGGCGCACGTCGTCCGGCTCCAGTGTGTGGCGCACGAAACGTACGGTCGCCTTGCTGTCGCCGCTGGCGCGCAATTCGGTATCCTGATCGACGGTGAAGCCGCTTGGTGCTTCGTCCGATGCCAGCCAGTCGGTCATCGACGACAAGGGCGAGCGCACGGTACGCAGCGTTTCAAGCGGAAATTTCGGGATCGCCTTCAACAACAGTTTCAGGACTTCTTCCGCCTTGCCGGAGCTGCCGGCATCGACGATCAGCCAGCCGTTGACCGGGTCGATCCAGGTCCAGGTGCTGCGCACGATGCTGAAGGCGCGAGGCAGCAATTCATCGGTGACCTGTTCCTTCAATTCCTTGGTCTGCTTGCGGCCCGGGGGGAAACCTTGCTGTTCCTCCAGTTCGGCGGCGCGTGCCTTGGTGACCTGGTTGATTACGGTGCTGGGCAGCAGCTTCTTTTCGGTGTCCAGCTTGAGCAGGAACTGGCGATTGACGACATGCACCAGCTGCTCATTGCCGCGCGGCGAAACCCAGCCCTGCGATTGCATTTCGAGGCTGGGGCAAGCGGCAAACGATTGCGGCGCGAGATAGGATTCGAGCTGTTCGGCGCTGATGGCCCAAGGTGCAGGGAGGCGATAAATCTGAAGGTTCTTAAACCACATGGCGTTCGGGCAAAAGCGTCCATTTTACACGCAGCGGAGAGTCGGATTATCTTTCCTGCGCGATTTCTTGTCGCGCATTCCGGTTAAGCAATAACGCTTTGTTTGCCGCGAGGGAGTGCAGCGATGCGTAATCCGCTCTCCCTCTCCGTCAATATCCTGTTACTGGACGATGTCGCTGTTGACGTCGACCGATCCGCCATAGTCATTGAGATAAGTGAAGCGGACTTTGGTGCCTTGCTGGGGAGCCTTGCTCACATTTTTGAGGACGTAGCGGAATTCGCCATTCGGAGGCATCATGCCGCCTTCTTCATTGACGACCTTCGGTTCGGTCTCGGGCGCATCGCCGGGAGCGACAAAGGCCGCCCGGGTTACGCTGATGTGGTAAGGCGTCGGGTTTTTTCCTTCAAGGATATAGGCGTCGCCGTCGCGAATCAATTTCCATGTCACTTTCGGCGGAGCGGCGAACAGTGCGTCTTGACTATTAAGATTTTTCGGACGGAAGAAAATCTTGATGCGCGTACGAAACGCCATCTGCACGTAGTTGGCGTCATTGGGATCGATGCCTTGTGGCCGCGGCGGCACTTCCAAAAGATTGAGATAAAAAATGGATTCGTGATCTTGCGGCAACGGGGTTTTATTGTAGATCATCCGCACGGTCTGGCCTTTGGCCGGATCGATGCGAAACAGCGGCGGCGTCAGCAGGAAAGGGACGTCTTCGGCCGCCGGTGTCGACTTTGGATCGCCTTTGTCAACCCACATTTGAACGAGGCCAGGACTTGCTCCCTCGTTGGTCATGCGCACGGTGACTTCGCGCTCATCGGAAGGAAATATCACACGGGTGCCGTTGATGACTACACTGGCCCATGCCGGAGTGATCGAGATCGCAGCGACTACGGCGCAGGCGGCACGAAGAAACTTGAAACGGATACGCATATTTCCACCCTGTTGGTGTTGGAGATATTGATGATGAATAGCCATGTATAAAAAACAATGAAGCCACGGAAGTGGCTTCATCGAGACTTACTTAGACAGGCGAGCCGAAAAACAGGAGCATCTCCGGTCCGGTATGTTTATTGATACTCAAGGCTGTAAGTCACGGACGTAGTGGTCGCACCGGAAGTCGCGCCGCCTTGAGACACATACATTGCGTAATAGACCGGATTGGCGGTGCCGTCAGCGGCGATAGGGAAGAACGCCGTATTTTGGCCGCCGGTCATTGCACCGATGTTGACCTTGCTGGTGCCTGCCGCATCGTTGAACAGGCCGATCTGAACCTTCTGTGCGCCACCGGCCGCAACATTCAGGCGACCAGTTGTGTAGTCGACGTTGGCGCCTGGTTCGAAATAGAGACGAACGCCGCCGGAGGCTGGCGTGCAGTTGGTCAGCGTCAGGGGAACGCGTGTCGAACCGGCTTGGGAACCGGCAACCGCCAGTGTCGATGCCGATACCTTGGGCAGTGTCACGGTGAAGGTCGGTTGTCCGCCGTTGATCGTGCAAGTCTGATCGGTAATCTGGCCGCTGAAATTGATGGTGCCGTCGCTGGCGAAGGAAGCCATGGGCGCCAGTGCCGCAGCCGCCAGCAAGGAGGCGAGGATGGTTTTTTTCATGTGGTGTACTCCAAAAGAATGTAAAGACAGTGGGTTGTTGTGATCATCAAGATTCTCGGGTGCGCGGAAATTTGTGTGGTGCCGTGTTCCCTGCGTTCGGCGGCAATGATGAATTTCATTCCTTGCTCAAACCTCAATCACAGGACGCATGTTAGGGATGGGGAGTGGATAAAAATATAGGAAAATTCTCAAAAGGGATGGCGTGTAATTCCATGAAACGACAAGCTGACGCATACCTGACCCAGGAGGGAAAATGATCGAAATTTTTCTGGCTTCGCGCCTCAAAGAAAATTTCTCCTGCACGCCCTGACAGGGCGAAGACAGCTTTACTGTGTTGTGTTGCTGAAGGTGAAAACGGGACGCGGCGCAAACATTCTCCTGCGGCTTGACGAGGCGTCGCCGCGTCGGCGGTCAGGGCCGGTAGCATGATGGAAACTTGCAACGGATACTTATATTTCCACACCTGTTGATGTTGGAGATATTGATGATGAATAGCCATGTATAAAAAACAATGAAGCCACGGAAGTGGCTTCATCGAGACTTGCTTATCAGACTGGCGAGCCGGAAAACAGAAGCATCTCCGTTCCGGAATGTTCAGCCTTATTGATACTCAAGGCTGTAAGTCACGGACGTGGTGGTCGCACCGGAAGTCGCACCACCCTTGGACACATACATTGCGTAATAGACCGGATTGGCGGTGCCGTCAGCGGCGATAGGGAAGAACGCCGTATTTTGGCCGCCGGTCATTGCACCGATGTTGACCTTGCTGGTGCCCGCCGCATCATTGAACAGACCGATCTGGACATTCTTGGCGCCACCGGCCGCAACATTCAGACGACCAGTTGTGTAGTCGACGTTGGCGCCTGGTTCGAAATAGAGACGAACGCCGCCGGAGGTCGGCGTGCAGTTGGTCAGCGTCAGGGGAACGCGTGTCGAACCGGCTTGGGAGCCGGCAGCCGCCAGTGTCGATGCCGATACCTTGGGCAGTGTCACGGTGAAGGTCGGTTGTCCGCCGTTGATCGTGCAAGTCTGATCGGTAATCTGGCCGCTGAAATTGATGGTGCCGTCGCTGGCGAAGGAAGC
>Ga0209646_1000303_pt1 | contig 39841 bp, 29 predicted proteins | sample AraplaL_Col_mTSA_FD_184259 | JGI IMG/M metagenome (GOLD analysis project Ga0209646, IMG submission 184259) | Arabidopsis root microbial communities from the University of North Carolina, USA - plate scrape CL_Col_mTSA (SPAdes) (version 2) | ecosystem: Host-associated > Plants > Roots >...
GGGGGGGGGGGGGGGGGGGGGGGGGGGGAGGCTGAAGACGCTTGGCCGGGCATGGCTATTAAACGCCGCATCTAGCTGTTGGGTTAAGGGCTGCTGCCGTCGACTCTCTGACCGGGATAACCAAGCTGCACAGTGTCAATCCCGAAGCTGTAGCGTTACGTGCTGACGCATAACGCCGATCATCCCGTCAAGCGGGTTTCGTGGCTTGCAACGTTGTCTTATCGGTGGCCCCCTGAGATTACCACTCTTCCGAGCGGGGGAATGCCCGCATAGATCAATTCCCCACAGCACTCAGGGCGTCACTGGGCAGACGTTCGCTCAATTTCGATGAGTAGCCCTTCATTTCCTCCACGGCGCCACCCTCACCTAAAAAATTCCCGCATAGTTCTCTATTGACATTTTCTAGGCTACAAAACTAAAATGTATCCTACAGTAATGGCATTTTGCCGATTTCTAGAAAGGGCCAAGTAGATGACCGAAGGGAGCAAGCGAGATCCGCGGGCAAAATTCGTAGAACTAGCCAACGCACGGGTGGCGAGAGCAATAAAGGACATTCGACTGGTCGGAAACTTGTCGAATCGCAAGAATTATGACTACACCGAAGAAGAAGCTCGAAAAATTTTGAAGGTTTTAGAAGCGGAAGTTGATATATTGAAAGAGAAATTCAGACCAGAACCTATCGAGCATAAGAAATTATTTAAGTTATAGGAGTATGTATGGCATCTTGGCAATTTAGACCCCTCAATCCCAATGACAATTCAGGCGTCAGTACCGTCGAGGATAACTTCGCGAACGAGGAACGCAGCACGGTGGAGATTTTGGTAAGGGAAACGCTACAGAATCCACTAGATGCACGTACAGATGGAGAACTTGTTGAGGTCCGCTATAACTTAGTTTCGTTAAAACGAGGATCAAGTCTGTTCTTGGATTCGTTGTTTTCAGATGAATGCTTGTCGCACTTCGTCGCGGGTGGTTTGATGGACTCCGCCATCTTGCCCGAGACAATAGATTTCCTGGTTGTTGAAGATTTCGGCACGACCGGTTTGGAGGGCTGCTTTACCGACTCTGGGATTGATGGGCAAGCAGAAAACTGGAATGCCTTTTGGTTTCGCGAAGGTGAGGGGGCGAAGCCGACCCGCTCTAATGGCGGCGCGGGCCAAGGCAAAATAACACTATACGCTGCAAGCAAAATGAGGTCTGTTCTTGCACTCACGCATCGGGTTTCGGACGGTCAGCAATTAGTATTTGGTTGCTGCAGATTCCGTCGCAACTACAAGCTGCAAAATAGTACGGCTCGATGGTCGAAGGAGGCGAGATGGAGTGCCACAAATAATCCAAATGATTTAGCGATTCCAATATTGGATGCTCAATTAATTGAGATTATGAAGAGTGAGCTCGGCTTGAAACGGTCAAATATGCCAGGAACTAGTTTCATTGTGCCAATGCCGCTAGGAATTGCGCTGGAAGACCTGAAGAAAGCTGTTCTTAATGAATTTTTCTTCCCAATTAACCGTGGGCGACTAAAAGTAACGATTGGCGAAACCGTGATAGACAAGGTTTCGGTTGTTACCCTCGCTGGCAACCTTGGAAATTCTGGTCGTTATACAGCCGATTACAGACGGTTTTTGGAACACGCGATTTTGCATCATATTGAGTCAAGTCCGACAGCGGAAGCAAAGATTACTTGGTCTCAGAATTCGACGCTCTCTGCTGAAATATTCGATCCTACCGCCTTGGAGTTTTTGAAAAAAACATTCGAAAAATCTGAAATAATCAGTGTAGATTTCCCTGTGAGAATCAGAAGGAAAAAAACCGATGTAAAAATTGGAAAATTCCGAGTTGTATTGAAGCAAAACCCTGATGGCGAGCAAAGTCAAGAGCTATTTGTGCGGCAGGATTTGGGAATTGATGGTGAAAAACGATTGAAGGGATCTCGACGTATTCAACCAGTGCTAGCCCTTACTTTTATCGATGATTTTGAGCTTTCTACATTTTTAGTGGCGGCAGAGGAACCAACACACCGTACTTGGAATGCAAGTCGCCCTAAAGTTATGACGCTTTATGATGGTACTGCTGCACTCATGAATTCTGTAAGGAACGCAGCACTGCGACTGGTAGAGTTCCTTACTCCAGCTGGAGTACGTGATTCGACTGCATTATCTTTATATTTTTCCGATCCGCAATCGATAAACCAAAAGCACAAGGGAGCGAAAGGAAATACTTCGGACTCGCCTAATGCTGAGAAGAAAGACATAGGTGAAATTCCTGCTCCAAAACCTAAGCCGATTGAGTTCCATGCCATGAAGGATGGTTTTTCGATTAAGGCGGTGCCTGCGGTGATGATAGAAAAGCGGTTGCCGTTGCAGTGCGAAATTCGTACCGCGTATGCCACGACGCTTGGTGATCCTTTCAAGCAATGGGATGCTGCCGAGTTTTGGCTGAATAATGACAAAGAATTCCCAATACAGACCGAAGGCGTGTCTGCATTAGTTAGAGATGGAAATGAGATTCGCTTTAATTTTGATTCGTTGGAATCAAATTTCAGAATAAGTGGATTTGATCAAAACCGAAAAGTCGAAGTTCAAATTAACTATCGTGAGTCTGAAGATGCCGAAGATATCGAGAACTACTAACCCTACGAGTCTGCATGAATTGGACGCAAAAATCTTTTCTGTACGTTTGCAAACAGGTAAGGATGGCAAGCGTGTATTCTGGTTAGAGCGTTTCGATTTTCCTGCTAGTGGGTTAGCTCCTGGTTTGAATTTGGCCTGTGTCGCACATGCAGGGAGCACCGAGGAGTATTTTCAATTAGGTAAAATTGAGTCGCCCGATGTTACGCCTCATTTCATTAATGAGCTAGCAGGGGATCGCCCGCTGAAATTTAGATTTGTTGTTTATGAGAATGGGAATCCTCGCTTAACTGCATTTGCGGACAACATCCGAGCAATTGATGAGGCAGGGATGCTCGGGGATAGTCTCGTCGATATTGAACCCTCCGACTTACAAGGAGCGGCTTGGCGGCTGGTTATACCGGAGGTAAAACCAGGGGCTGATAAACCGGTCCTTCAAGTTGAGCGACAGCTTTTTCCTACAGCGGCAGCTGCTGCGAAAGACCGATGGATTGCCGTGCTTGTCATGCCCGAAGTCATGCGACAGATAGCTGATGTTATTGCTAAGAACATTGATTGTTTAGAGGATCAGGAAGTATGGATTTCAGGGTGGGCGGAATACTTGGCAAGCTTTGGGCTGGACGAGTTGCCCGATAATGCAGATGATGTAGGAGTCTCCCAGTGGGTAGATGCAGTTGTTAGCAGTTTTTGTGCGAAGCCTGCGATGAAGTCGCAATTTGGTTTTGCTGTAGCAGAGTTGATGGGAGACTGATATGAAAATAAGAGTCAATAGTCTAAATGCAGCGGGTATTGCAGTATTCGCTGCCTGGCTCGCGGACCCTAAGGGAGAACCGCCTTTTAATATTTTGACCGATACAGATTATTGCGACGAAATTCAAAATGAATATTTATTAGATACGGAGCGGGTATTCGAAACGAGTTTCGATATGGGAAGCTATTTACATCAGGAAGTATTTATAGATGTTCCCGATCCCATTGCATTGGAGGCCCAAGCAGGAGTATGGGGGTGGGTTTCATTAGCGTTTGTAAAAAGTCTGCTTTCACGTGCCGCAGCGCGTAAAAATAAACCACTCGATATACCTCACTATTTAGAACTGCCAGGGCAACAAGGACGTCGGTTGGGATATCGGCTAATTGCAAGAACTGCGTGGCGGTTGGCGCGGTTACACGGTATTTTGGCAGAGGTGGCTTTAGGTTCCAAGCGGAGTCCTTGGGGAGAAATGGCAGAACAGATGACATCTCGACAGGAGATTTTTTCTCACCCAAGTTTTTGGGCGGTTGCATATCGGTTGTACCGTAGTTCAAAAGGGGAGTTGCGTAGGGGAGCAACCTCCCAACGGCCAGCGAGCGCAAGAAAGGATCCAAGTAATCACGCCGGTAAGGGCGGTGTTCGTCGATTACCGTTTACCTTCCGGCAGTTTGATCGAACATACCTTACGCGGGCAATGTCTCTTGAACAAATGCTCGAGGTACTTCCTAAGGAGTATGGGAAATGGGTAGCCGAGAGTTGATAAAGACTAGTTATTACGGGCCAGATTTATCGATACGTAATTTATAATAGATCTAGAGACATGATATGACTGAGTGGGACTCAGTCATATGTACATATTGTCTTACGTGAGTATGTTTTTAACTATTTGTGCTATTTGGATCGCTAATAATGGAGGAACCGCATTTCCAACTTGATGAAATTGTTGCGTTCGGTTACCCATGAAAAAATAATTGTCAGGAAATGTTTGTAAGCGAGCGGCTTCTCGAACCGTTAGACTTCTACATTGAGTAGGGTCGGGATGAATAAAATAATGACCGTCCTTAGCTATATGACTTGTAATCGTGGTCGATGGATTCCCGTAGCGTTGAACTCTGAATCGGTCAGAGAATTTTCCGGATTCCCAATTCTCATGATTTGGTTTTAACCCCTCCAGTTCAAACTGCTCATGCCCTTTTGGAGAGTGCCCTCGCAATTTTGCAAAACTGGCCGCATAAGTATATCGCCGAAGATCACTACTCATATGTGATCGAGCCTCGTGATTCAGCCACACGTTCAGCTTCTGATCGAGATACCACTGCTTTAGGTCCTGCGATAAGTTTTGATCAGTTCCCGCAGAAAACCGTATAGATCCGGTAGGTAGGTCATATCGTACTCCCAATGACGAGGCAAGTAATTCGTTGCATAAATCCAATTGACCTTTTCTTCGAGCATCTTTAGCAAGGGATTGTAGGTGACCGATTACCGTATGGGCCCAAGCTTTGGGCGAATCGACTTCACGGCTCAGTTTGCTTCGAAGCGGTGGGACGCCATCTAGGACGTCGTCGATGGTGCGGCGAGGGATATCGGTACTCAATCTACCGACATTAGCATTGGACGCAAGATCCGACCTGACTCCTAAAAGTATTACTCGATGCCGTGCTTGTGGTAATCCATGTTCCTCGGCTCGGATAATAAAATCTCTGGGCTCAATAGAGCTAACATCCATTCCCTTTTCAAATTTCGTATCGCTAACGAGAGAATAAATCGTATAACCCAAACTTGTCAGAGTACTTCCGTTACCTAGTGCCGCTTCGGGATCGCATAAATCGGTGAGGATGTGATGGAAAATCTTCTCTCCCTCAACTTCTGCCGAAAGAATTCCCTTCACATTTTCCATGACAAATACTGCCGGACGTCGTGTGCGGATGATTCTTAGGTATTCCTTGTAGAGAAAGTGACGATGGTCATTTTCGGCTTTGTAACCCGCTTTGCCCAGATTCCGGGAGCGGCCTACTAATGAGTATGCTTGGCAGGGAGGTCCACCTATGAGGACGCATGTATCCGTGGTCTTCAGACGACTGTTGAGTATTCGGTCTAGCTCATCATTGTCAGATGCTTTGCCAAGTTCGAATTGGCGAGCTTCCGCATGTGCTTCATCCCAAGCGAGCTTGGTTACACTGTCGAACGGTTCCAAACTCTCGCCATTACAGAATCGGTAGTATCGATTGACCTCCCGAGTCGATTGCCTGACCCGTCTGAAATAGCTGCGAAGTGAAAGCGTTTTATGCGCAGAGGATTCCATTTCCGCCGAGACAACGATCTTGAACGCTTGCCCTTCGTCTAAAGATGAAAAGCCTTCACCGAGGCCGCCAGGTCCGGCGAATAGATCAATTATAGGGATGGGCATAGTGATTCAAAGTATTGGCTGTTTTTCGCATCAACGAAGGTGTAACGCAGTAGATATGGTTGATGTTGTGGGTAAAATAACAATGCCGGAGATGATGTGTCGAAGATGATGGCTGCAAAAAAAGTCAAAAATACTGAGCCCGATCTCTTGCTTAGCCGCTTTCTGCCCAGCTTGTGTTCGTGGTATCGCGTCCAGTTCGTAGCTTACCAGGTTCGCTAGATTTGGTGTTGGAGAAGTATAAACTGACCATTTCTGTTCATGGGTGTTTTAGCATCAACATTTGGAGTATCGCTATGCGATGAACCAGAAGTACAAGGCGAAAAATGGCAAATGAAGTTCGCGAGAAGTCGGGCTACAGACGAGCGGAAAAATTTTCAACGTCCGATTGTTGGAAGGCGCGTGTTCATAGTTTTGAAATTTGGGCTGAAGAAATGGAAAATCGTCCTACACCCGATTGTTCGCCCGAGGCCATTGCGTAAAAAAGCTACGGATTAGCACGTGTAACTTTTCGATCTTACTTGATATTCTTATTGGGCTGGGGCGGCGGCTAGCAAACGACACAAGGATGTTCAATCCTCGTGTCGTAAGTCATTGACTACTTAACTTGACGCCGCTTTTACGTCCCAGATTAGCGTCAACTACAAGTCATTCGCAGCTACAAGCAGTTTTCGGTCGCAAAACTGTGACGCCAGTTGCAAAACTTTGGCGCCTTACGTTTATTTGCCCTTGGGGTTAAACGTCGATGTTACCCGCCCGCAGCGCATTGTTCTCAATGAACGCACGGCGCGGCTCAACATCATCCCCCATCAGCGTGGTGAAGATCTGGTCCGCAGCAATCGCATCCTCGATCTGCACCTTCAGCAGACGACGAACGGTCGGATCCATGGTGGTCTCCCACAGCTGATCCGGGTTCATCTCACCCAGACCTTTGTAGCGCTGCTTGGACACCACACGTTCCGCCTCGTCGCGCAGCCATTGCATCGCCTGGTGGAAGTCCACCACGGCCGATTCCTTGGTGCGCTCGCCTTCGCCGCGGCGCACGTAGGCGCCTTCGCCGATCAGGCCCTTGAACGTAGCTGCCGCGCTGGCCAGCACGTTGTAGTCCGCGCCCTGCACGAAGTCCGCATCAATCGCGCTGACCTTCACGTTACCGTGATGCATACGCTCGATGCGCAGCGCGTGTTTCTCGGACAGCTCATCCGATATCACCGTCACCTTTACGCTGATGTCGTTGATCTCCGCCACCAGCGCGCGCGCCGATGCCTCGGCCTGCTCCTGCGTGTCCAGGTTCAAGGTCACGCCGGTCATGATGGCGGTCAGCGCCGCACGGTCGATCACGCGCGTCAAACGCATCATGATGATGTTGGCCAGGTTGAACTGGCGCACCAGCTCGGCCAGCGGTTCGCCGACGATAGGATCGGCGCCTTCGCGCGGCATCAGCGCGGCGGTGTTCAGCGCCACGTTCATCATGTAGCTCGCTTCTTCCGCGTCATCCTTCAGGTAGCGCTCGTCGCGGCCGGCCTTGACCTTGTACAGCGGCGGTTGCGCGATGTAGATGTGGCCGCGCTCGACCAGTTGCGGCATCTGGCGATAGAACAGCGTCAGCAGCAGCGTGCGGATGTGGGCGCCGTCGACGTCCGCATCGGTCATGATGATGATGCGGTGGTAGCGCAGCTTCTCGACGTTGAATTCGTCCGGGCCGATCGACGTGCCCAGCGTGGCGATCAGCGTGGTGATCTGTTCCGACGACAGCATCTTCTCGAAGCGCGCCTTCTCCACGTTCAGTACCTTGCCTCGCAGCGGCAGGATCGCCTGGAACTTGCGGTCGCGGCCCTGCTTGGCGGAGCCGCCTGCGGAGTCACCCTCGACGATGTACAGTTCGCAGAGCGCCGGATCTTTTTCCTGGCAGTCGGCCAGCTTGGCCGACAGGCCCAGGCCGTCCATCACGCCTTTGCGGCGGGTCAGGTCGCGGGCCTTGCGGGCCGCTTCGCGCGCGCGCGCCGCTTCAACGATCTTGCCGCAGATGATCTTGGCGTCGTTCGGTTTTTCCTGCAGGTAGTCGGCCAGCGTCTTGGCGACGATCTCTTCAACCGGGCCGCGCACTTCGGACGACACCAGCTTGTCCTTGGTCTGCGACGAGAACTTCGGCTCCGGCACCTTGACCGACAGCACGCAGGTCAGGCCTTCGCGCATGTCGTCGCCGGAGATTTCCACCTTGGCCTTCTTGGCGAATTCCTGCTCGTCGATGTACTTGTTGATGACGCGGGTCATCGCGGCGCGCAGGCCGGTCAGGTGGGTGCCGCCGTCGCGCTGCGGGATGTTGTTGGTGAAGCACAGCACCTGTTCGTTGTAGGCGTCGTTCCACTGCATCGACACGTCCACCGAGATGTTGGTGCCCTGGTCCGACAGGCGCTCGCCGGTGGCCTGGAACACGGTCGGGTGCAGCACGGTCTTGGCTTTGTTGATGTACTCGACGAAGCCGCGGGTGCCGCCTTCGAACGCGAAGATTTCTTCCTTGCCGGTGCGCTGGTCGGTCAGCTTGATGTTGACGCCGTTATTCAGGAACGACAGTTCGCGGATACGCTTGGCCAGGATCTCGTAGTGGAATTCGACGTGGGTGAAGATTTCCTCGTCGGCCCAGAAGTGCACGTCGGTGCCGCGCTTGTCGGTTTCGCCGATGACCTTGATCGGCGAGACGGCGAAGCCGTCCTTCTCTTCCAGTTCGCGGTTCTGCGGCACGCCACGGACGAACTCCATGTAGTGCACCTTGCCGTCGCGGCGGATGGTCAGCTTGAGCAGCTTGGACAGCGCGTTCACGCACGACACGCCCACGCCGTGCAAACCGCCCGACACCTTGTATGAGTTCTGGTCGAACTTGCCGCCGGCGTGCAGCTCGGTCATGACGATCTCGGCGGCGGAGCGCTTCGGATCGTGCTTGTCGTCCATCTTCAGGCCGGTCGGCACGCCGCGGCCGTTGTCGGTGATCGAGATCGAGTTGTCCGAGTGGATGGTGACGTGGATTTCCGTGCAGTGGCCGGCCAGCGATTCGTCGATGGAGTTGTCCAGCACTTCGAACACCAGGTGGTGCAGGCCGGTGCCGTCCGAGGTGTCGCCGATGTACATGCCCGGTCGTTTGCGGACGGCTTCCAGACCTTCGAGGATCTGGATCGATGCTGCGCCGTATTCTTCGGTTTTGGCCGGTACTGGGACTGGATTCTCTTCTGGGATGGCGGACATGTGCTGCTTTCTCAATGTGACGAATAACTGGGGACTGCGTCGTCCTCGCGAAAGCGGGGACCCATGCTGAGTATCCTATATCGTTCAGCATGGATTCCCGCCTGCGCGGGAATGACGGTGCTTCTGTTACGGTTTTATATGCGCATCGGCATGACGACATACTTGAAGTCGGCATTGTCCGGGATCGAGATCAGCGCGGACGAGTTCGAATCGCCCAGCGCGACGTTGACCTGGTCGCACTTCAGGTTGTTCAACACGTCCAGCAGGTAGGTCACGTTGAAGCCGATGTCGACGCTGTCGCCGCCGTAGTCGATCTCCAGTTCTTCCACCGCTTCCTCCTGGTCAGCGTTGGTCGAGCTGATCTTCATGCTGCCCGGCGTGATGATGCAGCGTACGCCCTTGAACTTATCGCTGGTCATGATGGCGGCGCGTTGCAGCGAGCGCAGCAGCTCATCGCGGCCGATCGTGAATTCGTTCTTGTAGCCTTTCGGGATCACGCGCGTGTAGTCGGGGAACTTGCCCTCGACCAGCTTGGAGATCAGCTCGATGTCGGCAAAGGTCAGCTTGACCTGGTTGGCGGCGATGTCCAGCTGCACGGTCTCGTCGTTCTCTTCCAGCAGGCGCTGCAGTTCGATGATGGTCTTGCGCGGGATGATCACCTCCTGGCGCTCGAACGATTGCTCGGTCTCGACCTGGCAGAAGGCCAGACGGTGGCCGTCGGTGGCCACGGCGATCACGTTCTTGCCGTCCAGGACCAGCAGCAGGCCGTTCAGGTAGTAGCGGATGTCCTGCTGGGCCATCGAGAAGTGCACCATGTTGAACAGGTGCTTCAGCGTCTTCTGCGGCAGGGTGACGGAGGCGCTGTAACTGTCGGCCTGCTGCACGGTCGGGAATTCCTCGGCGGCCAGGGTCTGCAGCGCGAAGCGCGATTTGCCGGTCTGGACCGTCAGGCGCTTGTTCAGCAAGGTCATCGTCACGTCGCCCGATTCAGGCAGCGCGCGCAGGATGTCGAGCAGCTTGCGCGCGGCCACGGTGGTGCCGGTCACTTCGCTGCCGGAGCCGATGTCGGCGTTGGTGGTGATCTGGACTTCCGTGTCGGTCGACAGGAAGGATACGCTCTCGCCCTCTTTGCGGATGAGGATATTGGCCAGAATCGGCATAGTGTGCCGACGCTCGACAATACCGCTCACGATCTGCAGTGGCCGGAGAAGGGTATCTCGGGTGGTTTTGACCAATTGCATAGATTATCCTCAATAGTAAAGATTAAACGATATTTTTATAACTATATTGCCTTGTGAGCAGCCGTGCTTTTTTGCCTAGATCATAAAGGCATTCCTATCGTCCGGCTAGCCTTTCAGCGTTTGCTCCAGCACGTGCAGCTCGTGGTTGCATTCCGGGTTCTTGGTGCGGTCCAGCGCGATCTTGCGCACCGCGTGCAGCACGGTCGTGTGGTCGCGGCCGCCGAACAGTTCGCCGATCTCCGGCAGGCTCTTCTGCGTCAGCTCCTTGGCCAGGTACATCGCGATCTGGCGTGGCCGCGCGATGTTGGCCGGGCGACGCTTGGAGTACATGTCGGCCACCTTGATGTTGAAGAAGTCCGCCACCGTCTTCTGGATATTTTCCACCGAGATCTGGCGGTTCTGCACCGACAGCAGATCCTTCAGCGCTTCCTTGACGATGTCGATCGTGATGTCCTTGCCGTGGAAGCGCGAGTACGCCAGGATCTTGCGCAGCGCGCCTTCCAGCTCGCGCACGTTGGAGCGCAGGTGCTTGGCCACGAAGAAGGCGACGTCGTCCGAGAACGTGACCCCTTCCTGCTTGGCCTTCTTGAGCAGAATCGCCACGCGCATCTCCAACTCCGGCGGCTCGATCGCCACCGTCAGGCCGGAATCGAAGCGCGAGATCAGGCGGTCGTCCATGCCGGTGATTTCCTTCGGATAGGTATCCGAGGTGATGATGATCTGCTTCTTGGCCGCGATCAGCGCTTCGAACGCATAGAAGAACTCTTCCTGCGTGCGGCTCTTCCCGCCGAAGAATTGAATATCATCGATCAGCAGCATGTCGAGCGAGTGATAGTAGTGCTTGAAGTCGTCGAAGCCCTTGCGCTGGTAGGCCGTCACCACGTCGCGCACGTACTGCTCGGCGTGGATGTAGCGGATCTTGGCGCCCGGCTGGTCGGCCATCACCTGGTTGCCGATCGCGTGGATCAAGTGGGTCTTACCCAGGCCGACGCCACCGTAGAAGAACAGCGGGTTGTACGACACGCCCGGATTGTTGGCCACTTGAATAGCGGCGGCGCGCGCCAGCTGGTTGGCCTTACCGGTGACGAAGCTGTCGAAGGTGAGGTCGGTGTTGATGCGGCTCTGCTCGCGTCGCGGCGCGGCCGAGGCCGGCAGCTCGGGCACCGACGGCACCGGATCGTTCGCGCGGGCGTTGCCGTTCGGCGCGCCGTCGTTGTAGTCGGGAGCGGGCACCACGGTGGCCGGTTTTTTCGGCAGCGCCAGACGCGGGTCGAGCACGAACTGCACCTCGGTCGGCGCTTCCCAGTACTGGCACGCCAGCGCGGTGATGCGGCTGGCGAACTGGGTCTTGACCCAGTCCAGCTTGAACCGGTTGGGCGCGGCCACACGCAGCTTGCCCGCCTCGTAGTCGAGGGGGATGAGCGGTTTTATCCACGCGCTGAACTGTTGCGGCGTCAGCTCCAGCTCCAGCTGGGCGGAGCAGGTCTGCCAAAAATTTTCCATGAATCTTTATCTATTCTTTACTGCTGATCAGGGTGTCGGTGAACCTGGGTTCGCCACACGTAACGCGCTATTCTACTCTCGCCGGCGCAAGTTATCCACAGGCACGACGCTTATTTTCGCAGTCCCGGCGGCCGAACGGCGGCGGCCGGCGGCCATCAGTTGTTGACAAGCGGGAGCTAAATGTTGATAATTCAGGGTTCCCCGCCCGTATTCCTAGTTTATTCACATGAACGTCAATATGGAGTAAGCGTGGATTTAGCGGGCGATGAGATGGACCCAGCTTGTGCCGGTAGCGTTGGCATGGGTGCGCGAAGTGTCATTGGCACCAAAAACTGACGGGGCCACAACCCGATTTTGCATTTTTTTCTGCTTTTAGCGAGACCAACATGAAACGTACTTACCAACCTTCCGTTGTACGCCGTAAGCGTACCCACGGCTTCCGCGCACGTATGGCTACCCGTGGTGGCCGTCAAGTGCTCAACGCACGTCGCGCCAAAGGCCGCAAGCGTCTGGCTGTATAAGCCAACTGCTTGTTAGCTGATCGCGTGGAAAGCTGTATTTCAAGCGGCTCGACAGGCGAAGGTTCACACGACTTCGCGCGCGTTCGGCGTATCGTTAAAACGGATGAATTTTCATCCGTTTTTCGTTTGCGCCCTACCCAAAAAAGCGCGCACTTCGTGCTTTACACCCGTCTGAATGAATTGCCGCATGCGCGGCTGGGCGTCGTTGTGGCCAAGCGATTTGCGCCGCGCGCCGTCACGCGCAACACGATCAAGCGTGTCACCCGCGAACTGTTCCGCCAGACCAGCCTGCCTGCGATCGATTGTCTGATCCGCCTGGCCAAGCCGGTCAACAGCAAGGACGGGCCGGCCACCACCGCCAAGCTGAAAGCGGCTTTGCGGGTGGAACTGGCACGCCTGTTCGCGCAGGCCAAGACGGCCAAGCCGCCCAAACCGGCCTTGCCTTCGGCGCCGCCGCCTCCATCTGAGGCCCCATGAAAACTCTGCTACGCTTGCTGCTGCGCTTTTACCAGCTGGCCATCAGCCCGCTGATGACGCCGAGCTGCCGCTTTCATCCGAGCTGCTCGAACTACGCGCTGGAAGCGTTGCAGGTGCATGGCGCCGCGAAGGGCAGCCTGCTGGCGGTCAAGCGCGTGTGCCGCTGCCATCCATGGAATCCGGGCGGGCATGACCCCGTCCCTCCCGCGGACGGCAAAACGAATTCCTCTACGACCGCTTGCGGTTGCAACCACTCCTGACAAATAGCCTAATGGATATCAATAAACGTACCATCCTGTGGATCGTGTTTGCCGTGTCGCTGGTAGTTCTCTGGAACAACTGGATGGTCTCGACAGGCAAGCCTTCCATGTTTGCTCCCGCCCCGGCGCAGACCGCCAAGGCCGCGGAAGCGAAGAAATCCGAACTGCCGGCCGCCTCCGCGACCGCGGCTGCCGGCGCCGCCGCACTGCCGGGCGCGCCCGCCGCGGCCGAGCCGTTCAAGAGTGAGCGCATCACCGTCACCACCGATCTGTTCCGTGTCGACGTCGACACCCTGGGCGGCACCATCAAGCGCCTGGAACTGCTGAAGTTCAAGGACGGCGTGGACCCGACCAAGAACCAGGTGCTGTTCGACGTGGACGCCGGCACCGGCAAGACCTATCTGGCCCAAACCGGCCTGATCGGCGCGCCCGGCCTGCCGAACCACCAGACCGGCTTCGTGGCCAAGCCCGGCCCGCGCATGCTGGGCGACGGCAACCAGGTGCAACTGGTGCTGGAAGCGGAATCGGCCGGCGTCAAGCTGACCAAGACCTTCACCTTCAAGCGCGGCGACTACGTGATCGACGTGCGCCACGACGTGACCAACGTCGGCGCCGCGCCGGTCAAGCCTGAGCTGTACCTGCAGCTGGTCCACGACGGCAACAAGCCGGCCGGCGACTCCTACTTCAACAGCAGCTACACCGGCCCGACGCTGTACACCGCCGAAGACCACTACAAGAAGCTGAAGTTCGACACGCTGGAAAAAGAAGCCGCCGAAGCCGCGAAGACTGGCAAGGACGCCGTGCAGGATCACCCGACCAAGGCCGACAACGGCTGGTTCGCGATCTCGCAGCACTTCTTCGTCTCGGCCTTCGTCCCGCAGGACAAGCTGGCGCGCACCATCTTCACCAAGAAAGTGACGACCAACCAGTACGCGATCGGCACCATCCAGCAGCTGGGCACGCTGGCGCCGGGCGCCACCGTCAGCAACGACGCCAAGCTGTACTCCGGCCCGCAGGAAGCCAAGCTGCTGGAAAAAGTCAGCCCTGGCCTGGAACTGGTCAAGGACTATGGCTGGCTGACCATCATCGCCAAGCCGATCTTCTGGGTCATGGACCACATCCACCAGGTGCTGGGCAACTGGGGCTGGACCATCATCGCCTTCACCATCCTGATCAAGCTGGCGTTCTTCCCGCTGTCGGCCGCCGGCTACCGCAGCATGGCCAAGGTCAAGCTGGTCACGCCGAAGATGCAGGCCATCCGCGAGCGCTACAAAGGCGATCCGGCCAAGATGAACCAGGCCACCATGGAACTGTACAAGGCCGAGAAGATCAATCCGCTGGGCGGCTGCCTGCCTATCCTGGTGCAGATGCCGGTCTTCATCGCCCTGTACTGGGTGCTGCAGGCGTCGGTCGAGATTCGCGGCGCGCCATGGATCGGCTGGATCACCAACCTGGCCGCGCCGGATCCCTGGTACATCTTGCCAGTGCTGTACGCGATCTCGATGTTCATCACCACCAAGCTGAACCCGGCTCCTGCCGATCCGATGCAAGCGAAGATGATGCTGTTCATGCCGCTGGCATTCTCGGTCATGTTCTTCTTCTTCCCGTCCGGCCTGGTGCTGTACTGGGTCGTGAACAACGTGCTGTCGATCGGTCAGCAGTACGTGATCTCCAAGAAGTTCGCGCCGCCTGCGGCCGCCAACTCCTGATCGCCAGCTGATGTTGCAGAAAAGCCCGTGTTAATCGCGGGCTTTTTTTATACTTTACAATTCCCCTTATGAACATTGACTCTTCCCCCATCGCCGCCATCGCCACCGCACCGGGACGCGGCGGCATCGGCGTGGTCCGCGCCTCCGGCAAGCACCTGCAGCCGCTGATCACCGCGCTGTTCGGCGCCACCGCCCTGCAACCGCGCCACGCCACCTACATCCCGTTCAGGCAGGCCGACGGCGCGCTGATCGACCAGGGCATCGCCATCTGGTTCAAGGGCCCGCATTCCTACACCGGGGAAGACGTGCTGGAACTGCAGGGCCACGGCGGCCCCATCGTGCTGCAGCTGCTGCTGGCGCGCGTGCTGGAGGCGGGCGCCGAGATGGGCCTGCGGCTGGCCGAGCCGGGCGAGTTCACGCGGCGTGCCTACCTCAACGACAAGCTCGACCTGGCGCAGGCCGAGGCCGTGGCCGACCTGATCGACGCCTCCACCGAAGCGGCGGCCAAGTCGGCGTCGCAATCGCTGTCGGGGGCTTTCTCGAAAACCGTGAACGCGCTGGTGGACGGCGTGACCGGCCTGCGCATGCTGGTCGAAGCCACGCTGGACTTCCCGGAAGAGGAGATCGACTTCCTGGAGAAATCCGACGCGCGCGGCCAGCTGGCCGGCATCGTCGAGGCGCTGGAGCAGGTGTTCAAGCAGGCATCGCAAGGCGCGTTGCTGCGCGAAGGCTTGAACGTGGTGCTGGTCGGCCAGCCCAACGTCGGCAAATCGTCGCTGCTGAACGCGCTGGCGGGAACCGACGTGGCCATTGTCACGCCGATCGCCGGCACCACGCGCGACAAAGTCACCGAAACCATCCAGATTGAAGGTATACCTCTAAACATCATCGACACCGCCGGCATTCGCGCGATTGACGACGGCGTGGACGTGGTCGAGCGCATCGGCATCGAGCGTACCTGGGGCGAGGTCGGCAAGGCCGACGTCATCCTGCACCTGCTGGACGCCGACCACGGCCCATCGCGCGCGGACGAAGGCATCGTCGCCGCCTTCCCGGCCGGCGTGCCGGTGCTGCGCATCTGGAACAAGATCGATTTGTCGGGCCACAAGCCGGGCGTCGATCCGATGGAGGACGCCACGCACGTTTACCTGTCGGCGCACGAGCACATCGGCATCGACTTGCTGCGCGCCGAGCTGCTGCGCATCGCCGGCTGGCAGCAGACTGGGGAATCGCTGTACCTGGCGCGCGAGCGTCATTTGATCGCGCTGAAGAACGCCGGCGCCCACCTGGCGCGCGCCGGCGAGCACGCGGCGCAGAACGACCAGTCGCTGGACCTGTTCGCGGAAGAGCTGAGGCTGGCGCAAGTGCAGCTCTCCAGCATCACTGGCGCCTTCTCGTCGGACGATTTGCTGGGTGTGATCTTCTCCCGGTTCTGCATCGGGAAATAAGTGGATCGAGGTTCAGGCCGCCAAGGGTGCGGGCTGAACCTGCATGGGGTTTTCCAGGAAGCGTTGTTCGGCTTGCCAGACATCGTAGGCACTTTGCTCCGCCAGCCACAGGCGCGCCTCGCCACCGCGCTCCACACCGAGCCATGCTTCAATACGCAAAGCCATTTCCGGCGAAATGGCGGCGCGGCCATTGAGGACGCGGGACAGCGTGACGCGGTTGACGTCCAGTTGCTGCGCCGCTTCGGTAATGGTCAATCCCAGCGCGGGCAGAACGTCATCACGTAAGGTCAGTCCCGGATGCGGTGGATTAAACATGCGTGCCATGATAATTCTTTCTTAATGATAGTCCTGATAGTCCACAAGGATGGCGTCCGTACCCTCGAACTTAAATGTCAGACGCCAATTGCCGCTTACCGACACGGAAAAATGTCCCTTGAGTGCCTTGCCTTTTAATGGGTGAAGCCCCCAGCCGGGCAGGTTCATTCCTTGGGGAGACGTTGCTTCATTCAAGCGGCGTAGCATGGCGCCCAGTCTGGGGGCGTGGGCAGCTTGAATGCCGGCCATGCTCCCAGTCTCGAAAAAAACTCGCAGTCCCTTGTGATGGAATGTCTTTATCATGAGTGATTGTAGTGCGTAACGTTACGCGCTTCAATATGGAACAAGCATGGACGCGGCTACCGCCACGCCGGTCGCCGCACGGTAGCGAGAATTCGATAGACTTCGAGTTGTTGACTTTCCTATAATACGGCCAAGATCCCACTCGCGAAACGCCCCTCCATGTTCAAACGCCTCCTGTCCGCCCTGTCCGGTAAAAAAACCGAAGCTTCCGATTCCCCTCCAGTGACGGAAGCCCGCCCGGGCGGCAAGGAAATGATCACCGTCTATGACGTCTACGGACACGAACTGAACATCACGCGCAACGAGTGGCACGACAAGATGTTCCTGCCGAGCCTGAAGCAGAACTGGAACGAACCTGACGAACTCTACCGCCTGATATTCTCCGGCCTCGAGGACGGCTTCCCGGCCGATCTGCAGCGCGCGGCGCAGCGCTTGCTGGAAATCGATACGATGCCCGAACGCGGCCACACCATGCTGGGCATTGTGCTGTTGAAGAACGGCCAGTTCGACGCGGCCGAAGCCACGCTGCGCGCCGGCATGGAGAAGGTGGGCGAGACCGGCACGCTGCTGACCAATCTGGCCAAGGTGCAGGCCGAGCGAGGCGACGAGGCACAGGCGGATGAAACGCTGTGGCGCGCGGTCCAGGCCAATCCGAACCAGGAAAACGGCTTGATGTGGTGGGCCTCGATCCAGCAAGAACGCGATGGCGAGACTGGCTATTTGAAGGCGCTGCAAACCGCCGCCGCCTTGCCGGGCAGCTGGTGCCCCCAGTTGTGGCTGGCGCGCCATCATCTGGGAAAAGAGGAATTCGAGGCAGCGCGCGCGCTGTACGCGGACGTGCTGCAAGGCGGCCAATACGACCGCAGCGCGTTGACGATGATGTCCAGCGACATGGGCAGCAGCGGCCAAATCCCGCTGATGCTGGAACTGATAGCCCCGGCCTTCGACGAGCATCGCCACGATCCAATGGCCGGCCTCAACCTGCTGCGCGCCTGCCAGGCACTCGGCAAGGTGGAGGAGGGCGAGGCGCTGCTCAACCGCATGTACGCGCTGGGCTTCCCGCCCATCAAGCAGCATCTGGATCAGTTCGCCGAAGTGTTTGATCGGATGCGCGCGCAAGCCGCGCACTCCACGCCGCTGGACGAAGCGGATATGGAAGTCGTCCACATGTCGTTGACCCGGCCGATCTGGCAATACGGCCTCCGCGATGCGGACTGGCTGTTCGCAGAGAAGTCCGACAGCGCTCCGGCGATCGGCTTCTTCGCGCTCACAAAAATCACCGACGGAGCGGCGCCTGCCGAATCCCAGCGCGAAGACGATCTGGGACGCGAATCCCGCGCGATTCCCCTGTACCTGGCGGAAGCCGCCCATTACTGGAGCGACTACGCAACCAGCTGCAACATCCTGATCGTGGAAGGCAACGGCCCGGTCCTGTCGGGCACCGAAAACGACGCTCAGGCACTGTTCGACATCGTGCCGGAGGAGATGAAATACATCGTCACCGGCGAAGTCGGCTGCGCAGGCGAAGGCAAGTCCGCCCGCTGGACCATCGCCCTGCACCTGTGGGATTGCGGCACGCGAACCCTGCAGGTGAGCGAGCGTGGCAGCGCAACGGAAGACGAATTGAGCGCCCTGGTACTGTCGCTGGAAGAGCGCCTGCTGGCGCACATCGGCCACAAGCGCGAGCAGCCGCTGGACGCCTTCTACCAACGCCCCACATTCGAAGTCATGGGAGCGTATCTGACCGAGCTGGGCCAGTCCTTCATGCTGCACCTGCTGGCCAGCGGACACATGCCCAAATCCGCGATGTGGGGCGAACGCTCGATGCTCGACTGGCCGCTCAACATGGCGCTGCACTGGTCCACAGCCGATGTTCCCAAGTTGATGTACCTCTCCACCCTCGGCAAAGCACGCGGCTACCAATCGGACGTGCTGCCGGAATACAAGGAGCGCAGCCTGGAACTGCTGCGTGACGCCGGGCCGGCGAACAGCGTGGCCTCCCGCGTGGCGCCGTTTGTGTGGTCGCTGTTCGGCATGACGGACGAACTCGGAAAATTCATCCAGAACCAGCCTGCCGACGCCAATCCGGCCTACGTGGCATGGCTGAAGCGCATTGCGGAGTAAGCCATGATCCTCTACCACAGCATCGCCGCGCGCTCCTTCCGTCCCTTGTGGATGCTGGAGGAACTGGAGCTGCCGTACGAACTGCGCATGATGGCCTTCCCGCCGCGCGTGCACGACAAGTCCTACCTCGACATCAATCCCTGCGGCACCGTGCCGGCCTTCTTCGACGGCGACATGCGGATGACGGAATCGGCGGCGATCTGCCAGTATCTGGCCGAGCGCCATCCGGTGGCGCGGCTGAACGTCGCGCTGGACGAGGCGGACTACGGCGCGTGGCTGAACGCTCTGCACTTCGGCGAAGCCACGTTGACCTTCCCGCAAACGCTGGTGCTGCGCTACAGCCGCTTCGAATCGCCGGAGCGCCTGCAGCCGCAGGTGGTGGAGGATTATTCGCGCTGGTTCCTGTCGCGCCTGAAAACGCTGACGCCGCGCCTGGAGCAAAACGAGTTCCTGTGCGCGGGCCGCTTCACGGCGGCCGACGTCTCGGTCGGCTACGCGCTGCTGCTGGCCGAGCAGCTGGGACTGCACACATCGTTCACGCCAGCCGTCGCCGCCTACTGGCAACGACTGCGCCAGCGCCCCGCCTTCCTGCGCGCGCAAGCGGCAGAACGTGCCGCCGCATCGGCGCAAGGCGTACCGCTACGGCCCGCGACAGAACTGCCGGGGTAGCCGGCGTCGGATCAGGGCGAATTTGTTTTCAGCCAGTCGCGCAAGGCCTCGTTCATGCGTGCCTGCCAACCGTCTCCCGTGGCCTTGAAGACGGCGACGATATCAGCGTCGACGAGCATAGTCAGTGATTGCTGTGGAGTGATGCGCGTGGGCTTGCTGTTGCGGATAGCCTCTTCGGCGGCCATGGCAAATTCCTTCTTCGTGACGACACGGTCGCCTATCATCGGCGTCGCGTTTTCAAAGAAATCGTCGGTCAATTCAGGCGCGTCGTCCGGGTCAATCCACGTGCCGCGCGTAGCGTTTGATTTCACGTTCATTTGCATACCTCATCGAGATGATGCGGCGCGCCGTGCCGCGTGGCGTCCAGATCACCACTACCCATCGGCCATCCAGCAGGCCAAGCGTGATGGTTCGTGGCTCGCCATAATTGGCTCGTGTGTCGGCTCTGTTTGCTACAGGTCCGGCGAATACTTCCGCCGCACGCGAAAAATCAAGGCCGCGTTCAGCGAGAGTCTTGTTGCGCTTGGCGAGGTCGAATTCGATCAGCACGATTCATTGTAGTGACGGTAAATAGGATGGTCAACCTGACCAGAGGTGTAGCAGCGTCGCTTACGATAAGCCTGCTGAAATTGGAGACCTTGAAGTCTCTCAATGATTTGGCCTTAGCTCCAGATTGAGGTGTAAAACCACGTATGGAACAGTACTGCAAGGGCCTTTTTGCGCTAGTCTGATGGTCTGATATTCGAATTTTGAAGGTGGTGCCATGAAGGATCCTACTGACAAAAATTCTAAAGTTGAGTTGTCGCTCGTCGCCCCTTTGGTATTTCCCATCTTGGTAGAAATGACCCCAAGAGAGAGCGCGCTGATTAAGAAATTTCGGAAATTATCTCCCGAGGGAAAAGCCGCCTTGATTGAAGTCGCCAGGCAAGAAGCGGAACGGGCACGTAAAAAGAGATTTAAACCTCTTGTTGCCGTGACTGATTGCGAACCGGCGCAGGATAGTCTCTTGGTTACCACTAAAGGGGAGCTGGATTCACCCGGTCGCTTAAGGGCTATTGAGAAATTGAACGAGGTGGCAAATGCATATGGGATATTCGAAATGCCTACCGGACAGGCCACCTATGATCAGGCGGTTTGTTTTTTGAATACGCTGCCAGCTTCGGTCACCATACCGGAGATATCTGTCGACCCTGATGAAGAATTTACCTTTGATTGGATCCAGGATAGGAAAATGCTGTCGGTCAGCCTTGGCGCATCTGGTCAACTATCAATTGCGGCGGACATCGATGGGGAAGTATTCGCAGACACCCCTCGATTTGATGGTGAATTGCCTGTTGAATTTTCTGCGAGGCTTACCTATTTTGGACAACCTTGATCCGTTGGTCTTCAACGGTTCAAATCCGATGCCTCTATCTCCTGCTCCCGCGCCTCATCTCGCAGGAAGTTCGAGAACCACGTCAGCGCTTCCTGCTCGGTGCGGGTGGGGCGCCAGCACATGTAGTAGGCGCCTTGCGTCGATAGCGTCTGACTGAATGGACTGACCAGCGTCCCGCGCCGCAGGTCGTCGCGGATCAGCGCCATGCGGCCAAGCGCGATGCCTTGGCCGTTCAGCGCCGCCTGCATCAGCGCATTGCTGTCGTCGATCAGCGGCCCGCGCAGTGCCAGCGATGGCGCCAACCCTGCCTGCTCGAACCAGCGCTCCCAGTCGTCGCAGCTGTCCTCATGCAGCAGCGTGTAGTGCGCCAGATCGGACGGCTCCAGCAACGGCGGGCCGTCCTTCAACAGCGCCGGTGAACACACCGGCAGCAGCTCGGTGCCGAACAGGCGCTCGCACTCCACACCCAGCCACTTGCCATCGCCCCACCGTATCGCCAGGTCGATGCTGTCGCGACCCAGGTCGGTATGCATCACCGTATGCACCAGCCGCACCTCAAGCTGGCTATGCGCCGCCAGAAAACGATCCAGCCGATGCACCAGCCAGCGCGAGCTGAAGGCCGGCGTCACCGCCACCGTCAGCCGCTTGCGCGCGCGGCCCTCGCCCTGCGCCAACTGCGCCAGCACGCGGTCGATGCGGCCGAAGGCGTCGACCAGGCTGCGCTGCAAAATCGCCCCTTCGCCGGTCAGCGTGATGGCCCGCGTCATGCGCTTGAACAGCTTGATCTGCAGCGCCTCCTCCAGCGTCTTGATCTGGTGGCTGACCGCCGCCTGCGAGATGCACAGCTCATCGGCGGCACGGGTAAAACTCATGTGCCGAGCCGTGACTTCAAACGTTTTCAACTGCCGTAACAGACTGGAAGAATGAACCAAGACGTTCTCCATGCATGAATTTTTCTAATGTATCGCATGCATACTGATCATTTGTCAATGTTATTTCGCTCCTTCAGGATGGGGTATCCCGATCAACAGGAAATGACATGGAACCTGGCAAACCCTTTATCCACCCCTACATCCCCAACTCGGTGCCCGCCGTGCGCGACGCCATGCTGCGCGCCGTGGGCGCCGCCAGCACCGAAGACTTCTTCGCCGACATCCCCGCCGCGCTGCGCATGCAGGCACCGTTGGCGATCGCCGCGCCGCACCTGTCGGAGGCGCGCCTCAAGCGCCACGTGGACGGCCTGCTGCGCAAGAACAGCCACTGCGCCGGGCAGCTCAGCTTCCTGGGCGGCGGCTGCTACCAGCATCACGTGCCGGCCGTGTGCGACGAGATCAACGGCCGCAGCGAGTTCGCCACCGCCTACGCCGGCGAACCGTATGACGACCATGGCCGCTTCCAGGCGCTGTTCGAATACTGCAGCATGATGGGCGCATTGCTGGAGATGGACGTGGTCAACGTGCCGGTGTACGACGGCATGCAGGCCGCCGCCACCGCCGTGCGCATGGCCGGCCGCCACACCGGCCGGCGCCGCGTCGTCGTCGCGGGCCACGTCAATCCGGACAAGCTGTCCATGATGAACACCTACGGCCGCGCCGATCTCGATTTCGTCACCGCGCCGTTCGATCCGGCCACCGGCCTGCTGGACCTGGCCAAGGTAAAGCGCCTGCTCGACCAGGACACCGCCGCGCTGTACGTCGACATCCCATCCTTCCTCGGCACCATCGACGACGGCGCCGCGTTGGCCTCCGCCGCGCATGCGGTGGGCGCGCTGTTCGTGGTGGGCGTCGATCCAGTGTCGCTGGGCGTGCTGGCGCCGCCGGCCAGCTACGGCGCCGACATCGTCTGCGGCGATATCCAGCCGCTCGGCATGCACATGAACTACGGCGGCGGCCAGGGCGGCTTCATCGCCAGCCATGACGACCCCGCCATCGTCATGCAGTATCCATCGCGCCTGTTCGGCATCGTGCCAACCAGCGTGCCGGGCGAATACGGCTTCGGCGACGTGGCCTACAGCCGCACCTCGTTCGACAAGCGCGAGAACGGCAATGAGTTCGTCGGCACCGCCGCCGCGCTGTGGGGCATCACCGCGGGCGTGTATCTGGCGCTGATGGGACCACAAGGCATGACCGAACTGGCCACCGGCATCGCCCAGCGCACCGCCTACGCCCGGCAGCGCATGGCGCGCATCCCCGGCGTGCGGATCGCGCACATGGGCAGCTGCCACTTCCGCGAGTTCGCCGTCAACTTCGACGGCACCGGCCTGCCGGTGGCCGCCGTCAACGCCGCCTTGCTGCAGCAGGGCGTCTTCGGTGGCCATGACCTGAGCGCCGCCTTCCCCGCGCTGGGCCAGTCGGCCTTGTACGCCTTTTCCGAAGTCCACACGCAGGAAGACATCGACCTGCTGTGCGCAACGCTAGAGAAAGTCCTCCAACAATGAACGCCATGGAAAACATCGCCCACCACCGCAAACAGCAGATGCGCCGCTACCATCAGGCGCGCTGGGACGAACCGGTCATCTTTGAACTGAGCCAGCCCGGCGAACGCGGCATCCTGGTGCCGGAAGTGGAGCAGGACATCGTGCGCGCAGCAGGCCAGCCGCTGGCCGGGCTGCCCGCCGCCATGCTGCGCCAGCGCGCGCCGGCGCTGCCGGAGATGTCGCAGAACCGCGTGCTGCGCCACTACCTGCGCCTGTCGCAGGAGACGCTGGGCGCGGACCTCAACGTGGACGTGGGGCAGGGCACCTGCACCATGAAGTACAACCCCAAGATCAACGACCAGCTGGCGCGCCAGCCCGGCATGGCGGAGCTGCACCCGCGCCAGCCCGACAGCACCGTGCAAGGCATGCTGGAGGTGATGGACAAGCTGGAAGGCGTGCTGCGCGAAGTATCCGGCATGGATGCCGTATCGTTGCAGGCGCGCGGCGGATCGCAGGCCATCTTCGCCAACATGGCGATGGTGCGCGCCTGGCACGAAAGCCGTGGCGAAGCGGACCGGCGCGATGAAGTCATCACCACCATCTTCTCGCACCCGTCGGACGCCGCCTGCGCCAAGCTGGCCGGCTACCGGGTCATCACGCTCTACCCGGACGCGAACGGTTACCCGGACCTGGAGGCGCTGAAGGCGGCCGTGTCGCCACGCACAGCGGCGCTGGTGATCACCAATCCGGAGGACACCGGCATCTTCAACAGCCGCATCCGCGAATTCGTCGACGTGGTGCATGCGGCCGGCGGCTTGTGCGTGTACGACCAGGCCAACGCCAACGGCCTGCTGGGCATCGCCCGCGCGCGCGAGGCGGGCTTCGACCTGTGCCACTTCAACCTGCACAAGACCTTCGCCACGCCGCACGCCTGCGGTGGGCCTGCGGTCGGCGCGGTGTGCTGCACGGCGGCGCTGGCGCCGTTCCTGCCCGGCCCCCTGGTGCGGCACAAGGACGGCCGTTACACCCTGGTGGACGGCGCGGCGGAATCGATCGGCAAGATCAGCAGCTTCACCGGCACTGCCTCCATCATGCTGCGCGCCTACGCGTGGATCATGAACCTGGGCGCCGAGGGCTTGCGTACCGTCTCCGAGATCGCGGTCCTGAACAACAACTACATGATGCACGAGCTGCTGAAGATCGACGGCATGGCCGCGCCCTACGCGGCGGGCAAGCGCCGCATCGAGCAGGTGCGCTACAGCTGGGCGGGCCTCACCGAAGCCACCGGCGTGACGTCGGAAGAAATCGGCCTGCGTGCCGCCGACTTCGGCGTGCATTACTGGACCAGCCACCATCCCTACGTGGTTCCGGAACCGGCCACCATCGAGCCGACCGAATCCTATTCCCGCGCCGACCTCGATGAATTCATCGGCGTGATGCGCCACATCGCCGGCGAGGCGCACAGCGATCCGGACCTGGTCAAGACCGCGCCGCACAACTGCCCGGTGCATCGCGTGCAGGGCGAGATGCTGGACGATCCGGAGCGCTGGTCCATCACCTGGCGCGCCTATCAACGCAAGCTGGGCGAGCGCGGACTGGCATGAAGATTGGACTGGTGGTCAATCCCTGGGCCGGCATCGGCGGCCCGGCCGGCCTCAAAGGATCGGACGGCGAGGCCAGCGTGCGGACGGCGCTGGCGGCCAGCAGCACGCCACAGGTGGCCGCCCGCATGGCCGCCATGTTCGCGGCTTGTGGCGGCGGGGCGCACGCCGTCAGCTGGTACACGGCCGATGGCGACATGGGCCTGTGCGCGCTGCATGCGGCGGGCTTGCAGGCCAGCGCCGTGGTGCCGGTCGCGTCGCCGTCGCAGGCGGCCGACACGCGCCGCGCCAGCCGCATCCTGGCCGGCATGGGGATGGACCTCTTGCTGTTCGCCGGCGGCGACGGCACCGCGCGCGATGTGCTGGACGGCCTGCGCGATGCCGGCGTAATCGGCAGCTTGCCGGTGCTGGGCGTGCCGGCCGGCGTGAAGATGCAGTCGGCGGTCTTCGCCAACCATCCGACCGCAGCGGGCCTGCTGCTGCGCCAGTTGCAGCAGAACGGCCTGGCCGTCTGCAGCGACGCTGAAGTGATGGACCTCGACGAAGACGCGCTGCGGCACGGCCGGATCGAGCCGCGCCTGTACGGCTACCTGCAACTGCCGCTGGCGCCATCGCTGACGCAAGGCGGCAAGTCGCGCCACGCCAGCGGCAGCGGGGCGCAGCGCATGGCCATCGCCCGTGGTTTCGCGGAAGGGATGGCGGCGCATTCGCTGTACCTGGTCGGTCCCGGCACGACCACGCAGGCCTTGCTGTCGCTGCTGGGCGTGGACGGCACCCTGCTGGGTGTGGACGCGGTGCAGGGCGACGGCACGCTGCTGGCGCGCGACGCCTCCCGTCGTGAGCTGGAGGACCTGGCCGGCGATTGGCAATCGCCGCCGCACCTGGTGCTGTCGCCAATCGGCGGCCAGGGGCTGGTGCTAGGACGCGGCAACCAGCAGATTTCACCGCGCCTGCTGCGCGCGGCCGGCAGGCGCGGGCTGCACGTGCTGGCGCCGCCGGACAAGCTGATGTCGCTGCACGGCGGTGTGCTGCGCATCGACAGCGGCGATGCGGAACTCGATGCGCAATTCAATGGGTATTTGCCGGTGACGACCGGCTACCGGGAGCAGACCATGTGGCCGGTCTCGGTGTAGCGGCAGCAAAGCAGGACATAACGATAACTATCTGGAGATTCCAAATGAAACAAAACACCGGGTTGACCCTTTCGGTCGCCACACTGGCCCAGCTGGCGGCCATGCACGGCGCGCAGGCGCAAACCGCGCCCGACGCGGCGGGCGCCCCCGACAAGGCCGCGCCCATACAGGAGGTGGTCGTCACCGGCACCACCGCCAAGAACCGCACCAAGCTGGAATCCTCGGTCGCCATTACCACCGTGGACCAGGCCAAGCTGGAGAAGCTGGCGCCGCATAGCCTGGCCGATTCGCTGCAGCAGGTGCCCGGCCTGTGGGTGGAGGCTTCCGGCGGCGAGGTGTCGAACAACGTCTCGCCGCGCGGCTTGAGCGGCGGCGCCGCGTTCCAGTTCATCAGCCTTCAGGAGGACGGCCTGCCGGTGATCTACGACGGCGAACTTGTGGACGTGTTGATGCGCGAGGACGTCACTATCAAGCGCTTCGAGGCGATCCGTGGCGGCACGTCGGCCATCCTGTCCACCAACGGCCCCGCGGCCATCGTCAACTTCATCAGCCAGAAGGGCACGCAGACGCCGCAGGGCGAGGTCAAGGTCACCGTCGGCGACTACGGCATGGTGCGCACCGAGGGCGTGTATTCGGGGCCGATCAACGACGACTGGACCTACGCGGCCGGCGGCTACTACCGTGAAGGCAAGGGCGTGCGCCCGATCGGCATCACCGCCGACCATGGCGGCCAGTTCCGCCTGAACCTCACGCGCAAGCTTGAGCGCGGGGAGTTGAACCTGTCGGCCAAGTACGTCAATGACCACAACACCTTCTACCTGCCCATCCCGCTGACGAATCCAGGCAACCCGACCGGCGTGCCGGGCGTGAATCCGCATTATGGCTCGCTGGACGGACCGGACCTGGCGCGCATCACCAACCAGACCACCAACGGCCCGGTGACCACCGACCTGCACACCGGTTTCCATGTGCTGGCCAAGGTGATCGGCGCCGACCTGCAGCATGAACTGGGTGGCGACTGGTCGTTCCGTAACAATGCGCGCTACACCCGCTACGACGTCGCGCCGCATTCGGTGTTCAATGGACCGAACAGCTATCTGGTCCGCGCCAGCAACCGGCTCGATCCCGCGCAGTCGGGCGATGTGGCGGCGCTGCTCAAGCGCTTCGGCGGTACCGCCAAGCTGGCCTACGCCGGCACCGGGCAGCTGATCAACGATCCGTCCACGCTGAACGGCAACGGCTTCACCACCGACGCCGTGGCCGAGACGCGCTTCCGCTCACTGGGCCACTTCATCGACAAGCTGTCGGTGACGAACGAGAACGACAAGAACAGCTTCACCGCCGGCATCCTGTTCGCGTCGCAGAAGCTGTATGACGATTCCGACTACGGCGCCCGCATCATCACCGACGTGCGCGACCAACCGAGCCGGCTCGATATCGTCGCCGTCGATGGCAACAACAAGATCCTCGGCTACCTGTCGGACAAGGGCGTGCTGCGCAACGGTTACTTCTACGAGCGCCACAAGGGCGATTTGAAATCGTTCTCCTATTTCGTCAACGACGAATGGAAGGTCAGTAACAACCTGCGCCTGGATGCCGGCGTGCGCTACGAGGTGGCCCGCTACGATGTGCAGGACGAGGGCGTGCTGGCGGCGGGCGACGACCTGCCGGGCGACAGCCTGACCGGCGGCGCCATCATCCCCGGCGCGCTGAACCCGGACGGCAGCGACAAGGACAACATCATCGCCAACAACTACATGCGCCGCGCAGGCACCGGCGCGTGGACACGCAAGCAGAAGACGATCAAGGAGGCTTCGTACACGGCGGGCTTCAACTACGCCTTCAATGACCACGTGGCCACGTATGGACGCTACGCCAGCGGCACCAATATGCCGACGCTGTACAGCACCGACAGTTTTGTCGACGGCGCCAGCCGGCTCAGTTTCACCGAGGCGGGCGTGCGTTACATCTCGCCGTTCTGGACCACGTCGGCCACGGTGTTCCACACTAAGTTCGATAACCTGTCCTTCGGCGAAACCAACCAGGCCACCGGCGACTTCCGCCAGGTGTTCGTCAAGACGCTGTCCACCGGGGTTGAGCTGGAGGGTGTCATCAAGCCGTTCAAGCAGTTCTCGCTGGAGTACGTGGCTACTCTGCAGAAGGCCACCATCAACGGCATCGATCCAAACGCGGAGGAGGCCAAGCAAAACGGCAATCAGGTGATGCGCACGCCGAACACGCAGGTGCGGCTGATCCCGACGCTGCATTTCAGCTTCGGCGATGTGTTCCTGGTGTACAGCCATATCGGCAAGCGCTTCGCCGACTTTGAAAACGCGCTGGCGCTGCCTGCCTATCATGTGATCGACATGGGCGCGGAAATCAATATCGACAAGAAGTGGAAGCTGAATCTGAAGGTGAACAACGTGACCAACTCGATCGGCCTGACCGAGGGCAATCCACGCAGCGGCTTTAACCAAAGCTCGAACGGCAGCTTGTTCTACGCGCGGCCTATACTGGGGCGCAATGCCACGGCCTCGTTGTCCTACCGCTTCTGATGTGCAAGGGCCGGGCGCGACTAGCGCCCGGCCTCATCGTGTTACCCTTCCCGACAACTCGTTTTCATTCCCGCCTATGTCCTCACCTGTACGCAACCTGCTGCTGATTGCGGCATGCACCGCCGCCTGGACGGCACACGCGCAAGCGCCTTCCATCAATCGATACGGAGTCCCGGCCGCCGCGCGCGATTTCGACGCGGAGCAAAACCAGCGTTTCAATCCCATGTTCGACGCCGGCAGCTGGCATGGCTATCTGCTGCCGGACGCGCCGGCGCTGGCCGGAACCTTCAGCGGGCCGATGGTGATCGCCGAGGAATACAGCTTGTATATTGCCTCGGCGTTGGAGCGATTGGATCTGACCGATCGCCGCACGGGACGCGAGTTCCGGCCAGAGCAGGCTCGCTGGACCAGCGCCGCCCGGCCCGGCGTGTTGAGCCAGCGGCTGGTGTGGCCGGGATTGCGGTTGGATGTGGACCTGCACTTCGTCAGCTCCAGCAGCGCGGTGGTGCGCTACCGTTTGCACAATACGTCCCGCAGGGCCTTGTCGCTCAAGGCGCATTGGCAGGGAGACCTGATGGCGCAATGGGGCAAGGAAGGTTCCGTCGCCGCGCGCCAGTCGGCATGGAAGCCGCAGCTGATGCGGGATGCCGGAGGCGTTAGCGTCACCTTCGGCAAAGTGCGCGATGCCAGCAACGTGATGACCAGCGGCCGCTCGCGCTACCGCATCGAGCGCAGCGTGCGCGCGCGGGACAGCGTGGACAGCCAGCACTACGACAGCACCGCCGACCTGCCAACGCTGCCCCCCGGCCGCCGCCAGACGATCTACAGCGCCTACAGCTACCAGCTCGATGCCGCCGATGCGCCGTCGCAGGCCGATGCCGTAATTGCCGGCGCCACCGCCGCCTCGTTGCTCGCCGATCCCGCGCGCATGGAGGCGGCCATCGTGGCGAATCAGCGCCGCTGGGCTGCTTGGCAGGCCAGGCTGCCCGCTTCCGCGCTTGGCACCAAGGCGCTGGAAACCCTGATCGGCAACTGGCGCGCGCCGCGCGGCGCCTTCCGGCATGACGCGATGGTGCCATCCACCACAGCGCGCTGGTTCAACGGTGCCTGGACCTGGGACACTTGGAAGCAAGCCTACGCGCTGGCTGCCATCGATCCCGCGCTGGCCGCCAACACCGTGCGCTCCCTGTTCGACTACCAGATCACCGCCACCGACGCGATCCGCCCGCAGGACGAAGGCATGTTGCCCGACAACGTCTTCTACAACACGGACGCCGCACGCGGCGGCGATGGCGACAACTGGAACGAGCGGGACACCAAGCCGCCACTGGCCGCATGGACCGTATGGGAAATCTACCGCCACTCCCACGACCGCGCGTGGTTGCAGGAGATGCGTCCCAAGCTGGAGGCCTATCATCGCTGGTGGTATCGCAATCGCGACCACGATCAGAACGGCCTGGCCGAATATGGCGCAACCGTCCACCCTCTGCATAACGACGATGCCGGCCGGCTGCGCTTCCGCGTCAAGCCGCTGTCGCCCGCGCCGCTGGACGGCTGCGGCGCGGAGCAGGACGGCATGCGCGATTGCCTCGGCCTCGCCGCCTACAGCCGCATCGTCGATGCCGGACAATACGCCGCCATCGAGCTGCCGGTACAACAGGCAGCCGGCTACGAATCGGGCATGGACAATGCCGCGCGCTTCGGCTTCATCGAGCCGGCCGCCTTGCAGCGCTATGCGGACAAGGCACACGGCGGCGACTTGTCCGCCGCACGGCGCGACTGGCAAGTGCGCGTGGTGGAAAACCGCGACAAGCAAGACAAGCTTCTGGGCTACTCCATCGACCAGGAATCGGTGGACCTGAACGCCTTCCTCTATCGCGAAAAGCTGATCCTCGCGGACGTGGCGCAGGAACTGGGCGACCATGCCGCAGCCGGCGTGTGGCGCGGACAGGCGGCGCATCTGCGAGACCTGATCAACACCAGCTTCTTCGATCCTGCCAGTGGCTTCTACTACGACCGCAAGCTGGGCGGCCCCCTGCTGACCATGCGCGGACGCGGCCCCGAAGGTTGGACCGCACTATGGGCCGGCGCCGCCGAACAGCGGCAGGCCGACGCGGTGATCGCCAAGATGCTGGACCCCGCCGAATTCGGCACCCCAGTCCCGATGCCAACGGCAGCCGTCTCCAATCCATCCTACGATCCAGAAATCTACTGGCGCGGCAGGGTGTGGCTGGACCAGGTCTACTTCGGCGTGGCCGGCCTGCGCAACTACGGCCACGCCGCCGAAGCGGACGCCATCGCCGCCCGCTTCACGGCCGGCGCGGAGGGCCTGCAAGGCGACGCGCCGATCCGCGAGAACTACCACCCCATCACCGGCCGCATGCAAGGTGCCACAAACTTCAGCTGGAGCGCCGCGCACCTGCTGATGCTGGCGCGGGATGCGAAACCGCGGAAGTAAGCGCAAGGCCGCGCTCATACAGGCGGTACTTCCACAACGCCCATCCCAGGAACAGGACTACGCCGCCCACGTTGTAGCCCAGCGTGAGTAGCAGGTTCTGGCCGGCCGGGAAGATGGCGGCGACGAAGGCCACTCCGAAGAACGCCAGCAGCACGCTGGTCACCGCCAGCCCGACGCGGCGCGATCCCATGCGGAAGTCGCGCGGCAGATGGTCCAACCGCAAACGCAGGTGGAAGTAGGCGGCCATGATGATCAGCGGCGGCAGCAACGCGGTGGCCGCCGTCATGTTGATGACCACGTTGAGCAGCTGGTTCACGTTGGACGAACCCAAAGCCGGTATCACCAGCAGCGGCACCACGACGCAGAACTGTATCCACGCCGCGCGCTCCGGCATGTCATGGCGGTTCAACGCGATGGCGCGCTCGCCGAAGATACCTTTCGGGATCTCCGAGAACAGCGCCTTGACCGGAGCGGCGGTCCACACCATTAGCGTGCCGAAGGAGCCGAGCAGCATCACCGCGCCAACCAAACGGTTCAACAACAACGGCGATACCTGGTGATGCGCGCCCAATGCGCCGAACACCTGGAACACGCCGGACGTGTAGCTCAATTTTGACGCCGGCACGTAAAGGTTCAGCACCAGCGCCGACACCGAATACAGCACGCCGATCAGCAGGCCGGCGAAGACGATGGTCCGCACAAACGTCCTGGCGCCGCCGCGCACATCGTTCAGGAACACGCCCACCGATTCGGCGCCGCCGGCGGCAAACAATATCCACGCCATGACGCCCATGAAGCCCCAGCTGAAGGTCGGCATCATCGCGGCGGCGGTGACCGGTGTGGCCGGCGCCACGCCGCCTATCCAGTCGGCCAGGCTCAAACCCACGAAGCCGAACGCCATCAACAGGACCAGCGAGCTGCCGATGGAGGTCACGCGGCCGACCCACGCCGCGCCCTTGGTGGAGACCCAGGTGGCGAATGCAAACAGCACGATCGACAGCACCACCGCCACCAGCGGCGAGAACTGGTATTCGTAGCCCAGCCACGCGTACGACGCATACACGAGGATGTTGGGCAGCACCGATGTGAAGTAGAACAGGTTCACGAACCAGTAGCAGTACGCGCCGACGAAGGCCCACTTGTCGCCCATCGAGGAGCGTATCCACTGGTAGATGCCGGACTTGGCGTCCTTGTTCAAGCTGACGAATTCCGCGATGATCAGCACATAGGGAATGAAGAAGGTCGCCGTCGCGAACAGGAAGGACGGCACGGCCACCATGCCGATGGCGATATTGCTGTTGACGACATTGCGGATATTGAAGATCGCCGCCACCGCCATCGACAGCAGCATGAAGCGGCCGATTTTCGCGCTGCTGGAATTAGCCATTGGTCCGCTCACTTGTTGTGGAAGGTGGCGCCTTCCACCGTCACCATCAGCACCAGTTTGCGTAGATGGCTGGAGCCTTGCGGCTGGTAGGCGTAATCGTTGTCGAAGATGAGTAGTTGGCCGGCGCTGGCGGTGTGGCTTTGGGCGCCGTAGCCACTGAAGGTTTCGCGGTCGGTCTCGTCGCTGTACGGCGCGAGGCGCGTCAGCGAGGGCTTGGGCGCGTAGGCGATGGTCTCGCCGCCGGACAGGTAGTAGTGGATCTCGACGTAGCGGCGGTTGCCGGTAAAGCCGGTGGCTGCGGCGGTGCGGCCATCCACCAGCCGGTAGACCAGCGTATCGCCGATGGAGTGGCACACGCCGGGTTGCAGCTTGGGCAGGTTGGCGATGGCTTCCATGCAGCGCTGCCATTTGCGGGCGGAGTGGTAGCGTTGGCGGAACTCGTTCACGCTGTTCAGGATAATCACAGGCGGCTCTCCTTGTTCAGCGGCGACAGGTCCACGCTGTAACTGAACGCCTCCAGGTAGACGCGGTAGGATTCGAGCACCTCGGAGCCCCAGGAGTTGGAACCCAGTCCGCTCATCTTGTGATCGAGGTTGATGGTCCAGCAGTCTTCTTCTCGCAATTCGTTATCGTGCCGCGTGGCGGCGATCTGTTCGGCGCTGTAGGGCCATACGCTGAAGTGGATGCCTTGCGGCGCGTCGATGCGCAGGCCGTTGCCTTGGCTGTCCCGCAGCAATGCCCGTGTGACGTCCTGGCGGTTGCCGTTGTCCTGCGGCTTGGGATAGTGCTCGAACATGTCGGCGGCGTTGCTGCGGTATCGGCCGATGATGCTGCATGCCTGGCTGTCCGGGTAGTTCTCTCCCGGCCCCCGGCCGAAATATTCGACCTGATCCAACTGGCGGTTCAGGCCCAGCGTCATGCCTATCTTGGGGATCATGTCGCGGAAGCCGCCGTAGGGTGTGCCGGACAGGGTTAGCCGAAGCTGGCCGCTGCCGTCGATGCGGTAGTGGTAGCGGCAGCGCATGCCATAGCCCAGCACTGGCGGCGCGATCTGGCAATCGACGATGATCTCCACCGCTGCCTCGTCGCGCCGCACCTCCATGCTGCGCAGGTGCTCCTGCATGATGTTCAGGTGCTGCGGCAGCCATAGGGCTTCGTTCTCCTGCTTGTGGTTGTCGATGCAGGGTTTGTAGAACGTCAGCTGCAGTGGGCGCGCCAGCAGTGGCACGCCATGCGCTACCCATTCCGTGAGTTTTCCGGTGAGTTTGCAGAACACCATATGGTAGCCGTGGCCTTCGATGCGGTATTCAAGGCGATGTTCGGTCAGCGAGGGCGCCGTCGCACCGGCGGGCGTCGCCGCGCTGGCGGGCGCGGGCGATGGCTGTGCGGGGAGAGACGGCAGCGCAAACTGGTACACCGCCAGCTCATGCTGCGCGGCGCTGTAGGCGGTGGCCTGGTCGCGGACCACGCGCACGTTCAGGTAGCGCTGGCCGCTGCCGGACGGCGGCTCGGGGATGCGGATCTCCTGTCGCTGCCCCGGCGGCAACGGTGACAGCGGCACGCGCTGCAATCGCAGCGCTTCGCCATCCGCCCTGGTCTCCACCAGCAGCGTGATGCAATCGAGGCTGCTGAACCAGTAGCGGTTCTCCACTTCCAGCCTGCCGGCGGCGGCGTCGATGGCGCGCACCTTCACCGGCGCGATCACCTGCTTGTACTCACGCAGGCCGGGGCCGGGGCGCTGGTCAGGATAGACTAGCCCATCGCAGCAGAAATTGCCGCTGTTCGGATAATCGCCGTAGTCGCCACCGAAGGCGTAGAAGGGACGGCCAGCCACCTCCGGCCGCAGGATGGCGTGGTCGCACCACTCCCATAGGTAGTGGCCCTGCAGGTGCGCATGGCGGTCCATCACAGCCTGGTACTCGCTCAAGCCTCCCGGCCCATTGCCCATCGCGTGCGCGTATTCGCACAGGATGCGCGGCTTGGCCATCGGATATTCGCCGAAGGCGTTCATCATCTGCACGCGCGAGTACATGGTGCTGACCACGTCGCACACTTCGGCGTCGCGGTCTTCCTCGTAGTGGATCAGGCGTGTGGGATCGATCTGGCGGCAGCGCGCGGCCATCGCGCGGATATTGCAGCCGTAGCCGGACTCGTTCCCCAGCGACCAGATGATGATCGACGGATGGTTCTTCTGCGCGTGCACATGGCGCTTGATGCGGTCGACAAAGGCAGCCTCCCACGCCGGATCGTCGGTGATTCGACTCAGGTCGCCGACGTTGACGAAACCGTGCGTCTCCACGTCCGTCTCGGCCATCACGAACAGGCCATATTGGTCGCACAATTCGTAGAAGCGTGGATCGTTGGGGTAGTGCGCCGTGCGCACCGAGTTGATGTTGTGCTGCTTCATCAGCACGATGTCCTGCTCGACGCGCGCCATCGTCACGGCCCGGCCGCGCAGGTGGTCGTTGTCGTGCCGGTTCACGCCGTGCAGTTTCAGATAGCGGCCGTTCACGTACATCAGGCCATCGACCACGCTCACCTCGCGGAAGCCCACGCGCAGCGGCACGATCTCCAGCAGTTCATCGTCGGCGTCGTACAGGCTGATTTCAAGGCGGTACAGATAGGGATCCTCGGCGTTCCACTGGCGCGGCGCCGGCACGTCCACCTCCCACGAGAGCGCATGGCCTCCGCCTTGCTGCAGCTGGCGCGGGCCGTCGTACAGCGCCCAGTCGATCCGGTAGCCGCCTTGCGCCGACACGTCAACAGCGCAGGACAGGCGCGCGTCGCGGCAGGCGTCGTCGAAGCGGGTTTGCACGCAGACGTCCCGCACGTGGATGGCGCCCTTGCCGATCAGGTAGACGTCGCGGAATATGCCGGCGGTCCACCACATATCCTGGTCTTCGAGGTAGCTGGAATCGGCCCATTGCAGCACGCGCACGCTGAGCAGGTTCTCGCCGTCCACCAGCAGCGCGGTGATGTCGAATTCCGCCGCCAGCCGGCTGCCCTTGCTCATGCCGGCGTACTTGCCGTTGACGTAGATTTCGAAGTAGGTCTCGACGCCGTCGAAGCGCAGGATCACACTCTGGCCGCGCCATTCCGGGCCCAGCGTCCAGCGGCGCTGGTAGGCGCCGGTGGGATTCGCCGACGGCACGTACGGCGGATCGACCGGGAAGGGCATGCCGTCGTCGGTGTACTGCAACTGGCCGTGGCCTTGCAGCTGCCACATGCCGGGCACCTCGATGCTGCCCCAGTGCGCCATGTACTCGCTGTGGAACTGCGAAGGCACCTGCAGCGGATGGCCGAAGTACGCGAAGCGCCACGAGCCGCTCAGGGACAGGAAGCGGCGGCTGCGTTCACGTTCGAAGCTGCGCGCCGATTCGGCGTCGGCGTAGGCAAAGAAGTAGGCGTGCGGAGGCAGCCGGTGTTCCTCCAGCAGCTGGGGGTTCTCCCACTTGTTCACGGTTTATGCCGATCCGGCCAGGCCGCCGCCGTCCACCACCAGCGCGTCGCCGGTGACAAAGGAGGCGCGATCCGATGCGAGGAACAGCACCGCCTGCGCGATCTCGCGCGGCTGGCCGACGCGCATCAGCGGCCGTCCCGCTCCCGCCGCCACCAGCGCGGTTTCTTCAAGCCCCAGCTGCTGCGCTTCGTTGCGCAGCATGGGCGTATCGGTGTCACCGGGGCAGACGCAGTTGACGCGGATGTTCTGCGGGCCGTGGTCCACCGCCATCGCCTTGGTCAGTATCACCACCGCGCCCTTGGAGGCGCAGTAGGACACGGCATCCTTGCCGCCCACCAGCCCCCAGCCGGAAGCGGTGTTGATGATGCTGCCGCCGCCTTGCTGCTGCATCACCGGGACCGCGTATTTGCACATCAGGAAAATCGATTTGACGTTGACCGCCATGACCTGGTCCCATTCCTGTTCGGTGGTGTCGATCACGTTGGCGCGGCGGGTGATGCCGGCGTTGTTGAACAGGACGTCGAGCCGGCCGTAGCGCGACACGGCCGCCGCCACCGCCGCCGCGCAATCTGCGGCCACGGCGACATCGGTGCGGATGAAGGAGGCGCGCGCGCCGGACGCGGTCAGCGCCGCCACCGCCAGCTCGCCGGCGGCGCCATCGCGGTCGGCGATCAGCACCGTGGCGCCTTCGCGCGCGAACAATTCCGCCGTGGCGCGGCCGATGCCGGACGCGCCCCCCGTAACCAATGCCACCTTGCCTGCCAGTTCGCCTTGCTGATGCATGTGCCGTCTCCATTTTATGGGTTATGCACTATGTTGCCCTCATTTTCGTCGCGGTGACAAATGAAACATCTGCATGGTATGCATAACTCCAGCTAATGCATTAAACGCCTTCGCGTCGAATGGCAAGCATGCATGCAGTTTATGCGCGTCAGGGGCGGTTTTGCCGGGGAAGATACCATTTGAAGTACAGCAGGATTTCGCCGGCTACCAGCGCGCCGAGGCCGAGGAAGAGCAGGGCGATGCTCAGGTACATGCCGTGGAACAGGTGGTCGATGCTGTCGACCGCTTTGCCCACCACGAAGCGGGGCAGCGCATCGACCAGTTTGGCGGGAGTCGATCCGGCGTCGTCCAGGCCGATGATCGGGCCGGCCGAGGCGGCGGCCCGCAGTTCGGCCAGCACCTTGTTGATGCCGAGCGCTTTCACATGCTCCCACAGGCCGTTGTCGAGCGGGACGTACTGCAAATCCCTCAGCATCAGCCTGACCATCAGTTCGCGCGTCAACTGGGTGCGGATCTGATGCGCCTGGATCGCGGCGAACACATAGGCGCGCACGGTCGGCAGGTTGTTCTCCATCGCCGGCAGCAGCTCGGTTTCCATCACCGCGTCGAGCTGGTTTTGCTGGTGGCGCAGCACGCCGATGGTGACGGTGGCGAACATGACGCCCACCAGGATCACCAGATAACTGAGCTTGGCGAACACGTTCCAGACGCGGTGCTCGCGCACCATCAGCCGCTTGCGCGCCAGTACGACGATCACCACGATCGCGATGACAAAGCCCAGCAGCGCGAACACCGGCACCCACCACAAGGACTTGAGCAGCATGTCGCCGACGCGGTTGCCGATGGCGCTGCTCAGCAGCGCGGACCAGTTGGACGACAGCCCATCCAGCATCAAGCCGCCTGCTCGGCGGGATTGTGGACGATCACGCAGTTGCGGCCGGCGTGCTTGGCGGCGTACAAGCAGGCGTCGGCGGCGGCCAGCATGGTGGCGGCGTCGAACAGGCGGTTCTTGTCGTAGCTGGCCACGCCGATGCTCATCGTCACATGCGGGCGGGTGGCGGCCGGCGCGTGGGTGATCTCCAGCGCGGCGATGCGGGCGCGGATCGCCTCGGCGTGCTGGGCCGCCTGCTCGGGGCCGGTGTCCGGCAGCACGGCGGCGAATTCCTCGCCGCCGTAGCGCGCGGCCAGGTCGGCCGGACGCTGCAGCATCGCGGCGAAGGCTTCCGCCACCAGCGTCAGGCAGGCGTCGCCCTGCTGGTGGCCGAAGTGGTCGTTGTAGGCCTTGAAGGAATCGATGTCCATCAGCAGCAGCGACAGCTGGCTGTTGTTGCGCTGGGCGCGGCGCAGTTCGCGGTCCATGGCGACGTCGAAGTGGCGGCGGTTGGCGATGCCGGTCAGCCCGTCCACGTACGATTGCGCGCGCAGCGCCTCGGCCTGGCCGCGCAGCTGGCGCTCGCGGCCGACGGTGGTGCTGATGTCGCTGACCTCGATCAGGCAGAAGCGCTCCTTGCCTTCGGCGAAGGGCGTCACCGACACCGCTTGCTCGACACGTTCTCCGCCCCAGGTGCCGGCCGGGTACAGCGGGAAGGGCGAGCGGTTCAGCGCCGGCGACAGTTGTTGCGGCAGCTTGCTCTGCATGGCGCTCTGCACCGCCTGCTCCAGGCGCTGGCCGCGCAGTTCGGGGAACAGGTCGAACAGGTCGCTGCCCTGCACGCGCTGGGCGGACAGGCCGGAGTGGCTGGCCAGCCACTGGTTCCACATGACGATGCGGCCGTCGGCGTCGAGCACCATCAGGCCCAGGTTGGCCAGCCCGAGCACGCGCGCGGACAGGTGGGTGTGGCTGCCGGCGGCCGGCGGGGTGACGATGGGCTTTGCTTGCATGGGCTCTCTTCCTGGCGTGACCGTGGAGTGACCCTGCGATTATAAGCGCAGCCGCGCCGCGCGGGGGAGCGGGTCAGCCGCCCGCCGTCAGCAGCGGCGCCGGTTCGGCCAGGCCGTGCAGCTGCCAGTAGTGGCGGAAGGCGGCGCGGATGTTCTCGCGCAGCGTGCGGTTGTCCCAGGGCTTGGTGTAGAAGCGGTACACGGCGCCGCGGTGGATCGCCTCCATGACGGCGCCCAGGTCGGTGTGGCCGGACAGGATGATGCGGAAGGTGTCCGGATACATCCGCTGGACCTGGTCGAGCAGCTCGGTGCCGCGCATTTCCGCCATGTGCTGGTCGCACAGGATCAGCTGCACCGGATGCTGCGCCAGCAGCGCCAGGGCCTGTGCCGCGCCGTTGGCGGCCAGCACCCGGTAGCCGTCCGCGCGCAGCAGGCGCTGCAGCGCGCTCAGCACGTTGGGCTCGTCGTCGATGATCAGCAGCGTGCGCTCGGCAACGGTGCCGACGCCCTCCGGCACGCCCAGGCGCACGTCGTCGCGCAGCAAGGATTCCAGCTGCGCGGCCGGCAGCGGCCGGCTGTAGTGGTAGCCCTGGATCTGGTCGCAGCGCTGGCGTCCCAGGTAGGCCAGCTGGTCCGCCGTCTCCACGCCCTCGGCCACCACCTCCAGCTTCAGGCTGTGCGCCATGGCGATGATGGCGTCGACCACGGCGGCGTCGTCGGGATTGCTGGTGACGTCGCGGATGAAGGAGATGTCGATCTTCAGCGCGTCGACCGGGAAGCGCTTCAGGTAGGCCAGGCTGGAGTAGCCGGTGCCGAAGTCGTCGATGGCGATGCGCACGCCCATCGCGCGCAGCGCGCCCAGGGTGGCGGCGCTGCGGCCGGGGTCGTCCATCATGGCGCTCTCGGTCACCTCCAGCGACAGCATGCCGGGGGCGATGCCGTGGCGGGCGATGGCCTGGGCCACGGTGTGCTCCAGCCGGGTGTCGGCGAACTGGCGGCTGGCGACGTTGACCGCGATCCCCAGCGGACGCTCGCCCAGCTTGGCCCAGGCCGCGATCTGGCGGCAGGCCTGGTCGATGGCCCAGGCGCCGACCTGCACGATCAGGCCGCTGCGTTCGAGCAGCGGCAGGAACTCGGACGGCGCCACCTGGCCGTGACCGGGCCGGTTCCAGCGCAGCAGCGCCTCGGCGCCGATCA
>Ga0209646_1000304_pt1 | contig 39500 bp, 36 predicted proteins | sample AraplaL_Col_mTSA_FD_184259 | JGI IMG/M metagenome (GOLD analysis project Ga0209646, IMG submission 184259) | Arabidopsis root microbial communities from the University of North Carolina, USA - plate scrape CL_Col_mTSA (SPAdes) (version 2) | ecosystem: Host-associated > Plants > Roots >...
CCCACCCCCCCCCACCCCCCACCGCCCCCGCCGCCCCCGCGCCTCGTTCCGGCTCACTAACGCTCCGAAAACCCGCCCCCCAGGTTCGGAATCCATCTCCCGCCGAGGACCTCTCCCGACGGGAGTGCGAAAACGTGCCGCGAGCGCGACGGGGAGGAACGCTTTCGATCCCGGGACGGGCGGGACCGGACGGAGCGAGACGTATGAGGATGGGGACCGGGACGGGTCGGGACGGGTTGGGACGGGAGGAGCTCAGTCCGTCCGGAGGGGGCGGAGGGTGCGGGCGTAGTCCTCCTTGAGCACCGCGAGGTGCAGCCACGCCTCGATCCGGGTCACGCCGGGGAGGGCGCGCAGCCGCTCGAGACTTGCGTACAGGGCTCCGGCGGAGGGCTCGACGAGGGTCGCGACGGCGTCGAACCGACCGAGCGTCCGCGCGGCGAAGTCGACGCCGCGCCCCCGCCGCAGTTCGTCGATCACGGCCTCGTCGTCGTCTCCGAGCGTCATGCCCACGCCCATCGAGAGCTGTCGATGCGCGAGCCCGCGGGCCTCCACGGCGCTGATCTTGATGACCCCGGCGTCGATGAGGCGCTGCACCCGGGTGGCGACAGCACTGGGGGAGAGTCGCACCTGCTCGCCGAGCGCGCGGAAGCTCATCCGTCCGTCGGTCTGCAGGAGTTCGATGAGAGCCTCGTCGATCCCGTCGAGCGTCACCCCGCCGTGGTACTCCGAGACGAAGAACCCCTTGATCACGGTCGAGTAGATGATGGTGTTGATGTCGAGCACCCCGGCGCTCCCGCGGATGCGCGCGAGCAGGTCGTGGAGCTCCGACATCGACCCCACCCGCACCTCCGTGACGATGTCGTGCGCGCCGCCGACCGCCGACACCAGCACGGTCTCGGACATGTCGCGCAAGTGCTCGGCGACCACCTCGACGGCGCCGTCGGTCCGGATCGACACGTGTGCGAGGACGTGCTGGCCGAGGAACACCGGGTCGACGGCCGCGACCACTCGCACCGTGCGGTCGCCGAGCAGGGTGCGCAGGCGTGCCGCCACGATGGCGCGGGACTGGCCGACGCGCTCGGCGAGGGAGAGGATGCTGGCGCGGCCGTCCTCCTGCAGCGCCCGGATGAGTTCCGCGTCGAAGTCCATGTCCGATCCGATTCCGTCGATTTCCCCGCAGTGCACGGTCGTCCGTGCAGAACCTCAGCGTAGAGCGCGTCGAGGCAGAGAGGAAGGCCCGCTGTGCGCGGTACTGTCGACAGACCTCCAGTGAATGACGCGTACGGCTGGAGTTCTGCCCTTGCTCACGGTGCTCCACGTCCGTAGCATCCTTCGCTATCCGACACCATCCGCGAAGGAGCGGGTCCATGACCACTACCCCCACCCCCCGAAGCGGCGTCCACAGCCGCGCACGCCGCGCCGGCATCGCCGCCTTCGTCGGCACCACCATCGAGTGGTACGACTTCTACGTCTACGCCACGGCCGCCGCCCTCGTCTTCGGCCCGCTGTTCTTCCCGAGTGACGACCCCCTGGCCGAGACCGCCGCGGCCTTCGCGACGTTCGCGGTCGCCTTCCTCGTCCGCCCCCTCGGCGGCATCGTCTTCGGGCACATCGGCGACAAGCTCGGCCGGCGTGTCTCGCTCGTCATCACGCTGCTGCTGATGGGCGCGGCGACCGTCCTCGTCGGCTGCCTCCCGACGTACGAGAACATCGGCATCCTCGCGCCCATCCTCCTCATCCTGCTCCGCGCCATCCAGGGCCTCGCGGTCGGCGGCGAATGGGGCGGCGCGGTGCTCATGAGCGTCGAGCACGCTCCCGAGAAGTCGAAGACCTTCTACGGCGGCTTCACCCAGCTCGGCAACCCGGCCGGTGCCCTCCTCGCCTCCGGCATCTTCGCGATCATGGCCCGCGGCGGCGACACGTTCATCATCGACGGCGGCTGGCGCATCCCGTTCCTGCTGTCCATCGTGCTGATCGCCGTCGGCCTCTGGGTCCGGTATCGCGTCGAGGAGTCGCCGGTCTTCGAGGAGAAGATCGAGGGTCGCAAGCAGTCCATGCCGCTGGCCTTCGCCCTCCGTGTCAACTGGAAGCCGATCCTCCTCGGCATCGGCATCCTGCCCATCTCCACCGGCGGCTACTACCTGGCCACCACCTTCGCCACCGCCTACGCGACCGGCGAGCCCATCGCGATCAGCGAGCAGGTCATCCTCGACGCGATGACCCTGGCCTCGTTCGTGGAGTTCGTGGTGACGCTGCCGGTCGCCTGGCTCGGCGACAAGTGGGGCCGCAAGAACGTCATGTACATCGGTCTCATCACCTCCGTGCTGACCTTCGCGCCCTTCCTGCTGCTGATGCCCGGACGCGTGGAGCCGTTGATCTTCCTCTTCGCCTCGCTGGTGCGCATCGCGATGAGCGCGACCTACGCGCCGATCGCGGCGATCCTCGCGCAGATGTTCCGTCCGCAGGCCCGCTACACGTCGATCGCGCTGGCCTACGGTGTCGGAGCTGCGATCTGGGCCGGGTTCTCGCCCTGGTTCGCCACCCAGCTCATCGCCTGGACCGGGAGCGTCTGGTCGGTCATCGCGATGTTCGTGGGCATGGCGGTCATCGCCGGGATCTGCACGCGCCTCGCGCCGCAGCACTCCGACGAGGCTCCGGTCACGGCCTCGTTCACCGCCCGAACCGACACCACGGCGAACCGCCTGCCCTGACCGGCCCCTTCCCCGTACGACACCACCGCGAACAGGCTCCCCATGAGAAAGCTCACTCCCTTCGACCGCTCGGCCCAGGCCGCTCCCGCCCTCATCACCGCGCGGGCGATCCACACGGCGGACGCCTCCGACACGACGGCGACCGCGATGCTGACCGACCGGGGGCGCATCGTCGCCCTCGGCACGGCGGCGGCGTGCGAGGACGTGGCGGCGCGGGCGGGCCTCACCCCGGAGCGCGTCGACCTGGGGGAGGCGGTCGTCGTCCCCGGCTTCGTGGACGCACACGCGCATCCGCTGATGTTCGGGCAGATGATGACGTGGGTGGACTGCGGCCCCGAGAAGGCGGGGAGCATCCCGGAGATCGTGGCCCTGCTGAAGGCCGCGGCCGCCGACCTCCCCGCCGGACGCCCGGTTCGCGGCTACGGCTACGAGCAGCGCAACCTCGCCGAGAAGCGGCATCCCACCCGCTTCGAGCTCGACGAGGTGGCCGCCGACCGCGAGGTGTACCTCATGAACGCCTCCGGTCACGGCGGCGTGGTGAACTCGTACACGCTCGACCTCAACGGCGTCGACCGGGACACCCCGAACCCGGACGGCGGCGAGTTCTTCCGCGACGCCGATGGTGAGCTGACGGGTGAACTCTCGGATGCGGCGTGCAACATCCTCACCGGCGTACACGGGGTGAAGATCGGCCATCACGGCCCGAACTTCCACCTCGCGGACGAGCCGGAGGAGCACCTGCGGCAGCTCGACGCGGCGACGCAGCGGTTCCTCGCGGGCGGCGTCACCTCGATCGGCGACTGCCAGGTCACGCGGCGCGAGTTCGACATGTACCTGCGGCTGGCCGAGGCCGGGCGGCTCGAGCTTCGGGTGTCGATGTATCTGCTGTCGCACCTGCTCGACGAGGCGCTGGAGATGGGGCTGGTCGGGCAGTTCGGCAACGCGCACCTGAGCTTCGCCGGCATCAAGTTCTACGCCGACGGCACCCTCGGCGGCTGGACCGCGTACTTCCCGGACGGCTACGTCGGCGACCCCTGCCGCACCGGCCAGCTCTACCACGAGCCCGCCGACTACGCGGAGCTCATCCGCAAGGCGCATGCGGCCGGGCTGCAGACCGCGACGCACGCCCAGTCGCCCACCGCGATCGAGATGGTCGTGTCGGCGGTCGAGGCGGCCCTTGCGGAGCGTCCGGACGCCGACGCCCGGCACCGCATCGAGCACTGCGGCCTGCCCACGCCCGCACAGATCGAGCGGATGGCGGTCGCCGGCATCCGTCCCGTCAACCAGACCCAGCACTACTTCAACTGGGGCGAGGGTGTGGAGGAGGCCATCGGCACCCCCGGCGAGCGCTTCAACCCCCTCGGGGAGTTCGAGCGCGCCGGCGTGCCCATGACGATCTCCTCGGATGCCCCGGTCGCCGAGCCCATCCCCCTGGAGGCGATCCAGACCGCGGTCACCCGGGTCACTCGTCGCGGACACCAGCTCGGCCCGGACGACCTGCGCATCTCCGCGATCGCGGCGCTCCGAGCGCACACGATCGAGGGCGCGGTGTCGATCGGACGGGAGGACGACCTCGGCTCGCTGGAGCCGGGCAAGTACGCCGACTTCGCGGTGCTCTCGGGCGACCCGCTCGCGGTGCCTGCCGAGGAGATCGCCGCGATCGAGGTCCGTGAGACCTGGGTCGACGGCGTCCGTCGCCACGCGATGTGAGGATGACACGATGAGCACCGACATCAGCGGAGACGACCGGTACGCCGACACCGCGGGCCGCGCGGTCCTGGAGACCATCCGCGGCTACGGGGTCACTGCGATCTTCGGCATCCCCGGCACGCACAACCTGGAGTTCTACCGCCCCCTCGCCGACCTCGGCATCCGCGCCGTGACGAACCGCCATGAGCAGGGATCGGGGTACGGCGCCGACGGCTGGTCCCAGCAGACCGACCTTCCCGGTGTGGTGATCACCACCTCCGGTCCCGGCCTGCAGAACGCGATGAGCGCCATCGGCACCGCGTTCTGCGAGTCGCGACCACTCATCGTCCTGTCCCCGGGCGTGCCGCTCGGGGCGGAGTTCGCCGACGTCGGCACGTTGCACGAGACGAAGGACTCCACGGCCATGGTCGGTGCGATCGCCGAGTGGTCGCGGCGGGTGTCGTCCGCGGCGGAGGCGGTGCAGGCCGTGCACGACGCGTTCCACCTCTTCCGAACCGGCCGCCCCCGACCCGTGCACATCGAGATCCCGCTCGACGTGCTGGAGGGGACCGCCGAGGTGCCCGCGGAGGACCGGAGGCCGCGGTCGATGCCCGACCGCATCTCCGGAGACCCGATCGCGCTCGCCGAGGCCGCCCGACTGCTGTCCGCCGCCCGCACCCCGGTGATCGTCGCCGGAGGGGGCGCGGTGGACGCCGCGCACCAGATCGTCGCGGTGGCCGAGCGGCTCGGCGCCCCCGTGCTCACGACCCTGAACGGCAAGGCCGTGCTCGACGAGCGGCATCCGCTGTCGCTCGGATCGAACCTGCGTCTGGCCGCCGCCCGCGCCGTGGCCGAGGACGCCGACGTGCTCCTCGTGATCGGCTCGAAGCTGGGCGAGGCGGAGCTCTGGGCACCGCGGCTCGAGGCGCGCGGTGCGGTGATCCGCATCGACATCTCCCCGGAGCAGCGTGACAAGAACCTCGCGGCGACCGTCGGCCTCACGGGAGACGCGGCCGCGGTGACCGACGCCCTCCTGCCGCTGCTGCCGGATGCCGCCCGGGCCGCCCGCGACCTCACGACTGAGCGGGCCGCGCTCGAGGCCGAGTCGCGGGCGACAGCACCGGACACCGTGGCGCTCGCCGAGGTCATCGCCACCGCCCTCCCCGTCGACGCGATCGTCGCGGGCGACTCCTCCCAGATCGTCTACCTGGCGCTCGGCAGCGTGCTGCGGCAGGAGCATCCGCACTCCCTCCTCTACACGCCGACCTACGCCACGCTCGGCTACGGTCTGCCCGCCGCGATCGGTGCGGCCGTCGCGCAGACGGAACGCCCGGTCGTCACGGTCATCGGCGACGGCGCCCTGATGTTCTGCGTGAACGAGCTCGTCACGGCCGTCGAGCAGCGCCTCGACCTCACCGTGGTGTGCGTGGACAACGGCGGGTACGCCGAGATCCGGCAGAACGAACTCGACCGCGGGATGGCGCCCGTCGGCGTCGACCTCGTCCAGCCCGACTGGGCCGCGCTGGCCACGGCCTTCGGGGCGACCGGACGGCGCGTGGCGTCGCGCGCCGACATCGCCCCGAGCATCCGCGCGGCCATCGCCGACGGCGGGGTGCAGCTCGTGCACATCCCGCAGCACGCCCTCTGAGCCTCACACCTCCCGACGAACAGGAACGAGAAATGACCGACAACATCGGCCCCGTCGACGCCTCCGTGAACCCGCGGTACTCCGGCATCGCCACCTTCGCCCGCCTGCCCCGCATCGAGGACGTGCCGCGCGCCGACATCGCCGTGGTCGGCATCCCGTTCGACTCCGGTGTGAGCTACCGCCCCGGCACCCGCTTCGGCCCGTCCCACGTGCGGGAGTCGTCCCGGCTGCTGCGGCCCTACAACCCCGCGCAGGACGTATCGCCGTTCCAGCTCGCCCAGGTGGTGGATGCGGGGGACGTCCCGGTGAATCCCTTCGACCTCACCGAGGCCGTGACCGAGGTCGAGCGCGCGGCGCTGGCGCTCGGCGAGCAGGTGCAGCGCATCGTCACGATCGGCGGCGACCACACCGTGGCCCTCCCCCTGCTGCGCGCGGTGGCCGCGAAGCACGGTCCCGTCGCCGTCCTCCACTTCGACGCCCACCTGGACACGTGGGACACCTACTTCGGCGCCCCCATAACGCACGGCACCCCCTTCCGCCGCGCGAGCGAGGAGGGACTGATCGACCTCACCGCGAGCTGCCACGTCGGCACCCGCGGACCCCTGTACTCGAAGCAGGACCTCGAGGACGACGAGCGCCTCGGCTTCTCCATCGTCTCCAGCGAGTACATCGAGGAGCACGGGGTGGAGGCGGCGATCGACCGCATCCTCGCCCGCATCGGCGACAAGCCGCTGTACGTCTCGATCGACATCGACGTGCTCGATCCCGCGCACGCGCCCGGCACGGGGACCCCCGAGGCCGGTGGGCTCACGAGCCGCGAGCTGCTGCGCATCCTCCGTGCCCTGCGCGAGCGGGACATCGTCGGCGCGGACGTCGTGGAGGTGTCGCCCGCGTACGATCACGCCCAGATGACCGGGATCGCCGCGAGCCATGTCGTCTACGAGCTGGTGACCCTTCTCGCCGCCCGACTCGCCTCCTGACCCGGGAGTCAGAACAGGGTCCCGAGGAGGTCGGCGAACAGGGCCTCGGCGTCGCACTGCACCCGCCGCCGCGTGAACCAGTCGCACACGTTGACGCAGTCGCGGTGCAGCAGGTCGAGGCCCTGCGGATTCGCGATCACGTCGACGATCTGCGGCAGGTCGATCACCCGGACCCGCCCGTTGTGCACAAGGAGGTTGTAGGCGGAGAGGTCGCCGTGCGCGAAGCCCGCGGCGGCGAAGACCCGCATGAGCTCGACCACCTGCGCGAAGCACTCCTGCAGTTCGGCGTTCGACCCGCGCACTTGCGCGAGCCGGGGTGCCGCGATGCCCCGGTCGTCGCCGAGGAACTCCATGAGCACCTCGGTGCCGCTGACCTGCACGGGATAGGGGACCGGGGCGCCGCGCTCCCACATCCGGCACAGGGCCTCGAACTCCGCGAGCGACCACTGGGCTGCGGCGACCTCCCGTCCGTGGGCGGTCTTCTTGGCGAGGGCGCGGGTGTCGCGGGTGTTCCGCGTGCTGCGCCCCTCGGTGTAGACCGCGGAGCGCTGGAAGCTCCGGTTCTCGATGCCGCGGTAGCGCTTGGCGGCGAGGAGCGTGCGCTGCGCGGGGTCGTCGGGCACGGCGCGCTCCAGCAGGAACACGTCGGCCTCCTTGCCGGTCTTCAGGATGCCGAGCTCGGTGTCCAGGGCGCCGGCGGAGGTCACGACCCACGCGGGGCGCGGTTCCGGCCCGCGCTCGGTGGGGGTGGATGACGGCCAGGTCGTCCAGCGCTGGTTGGCGCCGGGCTCGACCTCGGCGAAGGAGAGGGCGGTCTCGAGGGAATCGAAGGAGGTGGCGTCGAAGGACGCGGCTTCCGAGGAAGCGGGGGATTCGGTCACGGTGTGGCTCCGGGAAGGGAGGCCACGCGGCGATCAGGAGCGGGTGGCCTCGAAGGGAAGGTGGTCGGCGATAGGCGCGACGACGACAGCGTTCATCTCATCGCCTCCTTCGCTCGGGCTTCCCGGGCGCTTCCCGGTGCGTCGTCGAGCCTAGGGGGTCCGATCGGAGGTTGTCCAGGGCCGGACGATCGGTCGGATGCGGCGGACGACCGGTCGGGCGCGGCCCCGTTCCCGTTGCGAGTCTGGAAGCATGACCACGACCGCCTCCGTCCCGACCCTGCCGACGACCCGCGCCGATCGCATCCGCTACGGAGGGCTCATTGCCCTCATGGTGATGGGGTTCCTGCTGGTGACCGCCGAGTTCCTCCCCAACGGGGTGCTCACCGAGATGGCGGACGGCCTCGGGGTGACCCCCGGGCAGGCCGGGCAGACCGTCACCGTCACGGCTCTCGTCGGACTCTTCGTCGCTCCGACCGTCGGCCTCGTGTTCCCCCGGCTGGACCGCCGATCGCTGCTGGTGTGGATGGCGCTCGCCGCGGCCGTGTCGAACCTCATCGTCGCGATCGCGCCGAACCTCGTCGTCGTGCTGCTGGCACGCTTCCTGCTGGGAGCGGCGATCAGCGCCTATTGGACGATGTCGATCACGGTCGCCGCGCGGCTCGCGGGGCCCGAGCATCTCGGTCGCGGGGTGATGTTCACCTCCGCCGGGGTCTCCCTCGCCACGGTCGCCGGAGTGCCGCTCGGGGTCATGCTGAGCGAGGTCGTCGACTGGCGTGCCGTGTTCGCGATCGCGGGAGTGCTGATGGTGGTGCTCGCCGTCGCGTTGCGGTGGGCGCTGCCGACCGTTCCGGCCGAGCGCGCGTCGAGCCTCCGTCTGCTCGTCGACACGGTACGGCGGCCCGGCATCGGCCTCGGCATGGTCGGACACGTCCTCGTCGTGCTCGGCCACTTCCTCGCCTACACCTACGTCCGCCTCGCGCTGGAGCGCATCCCGGACGTGGACGCCTCGACGATCGTCGTGCTGCTGGCGCTGTTCGGTGTCGGAGGCCTTCTCGGCAACCTCTCCATCGGCCTCGTGATCGACCGCTCCTTCGCCTTCTTCGCGGTGTTCGCGCCGCTGGTGATCTCCGCCGCCGTGCTGTCGATGGTGCTCTTCTCCGGATCGATCATCGGGATCGGCGCGGTCGTGCTCCTCTGGGGGTTCTTCTTCTCGTCGTGGCTGATCGTCGTGAACACCTGGGTGGGTCACCGCATGCCGGACCGCCTGGAGGCCGGGGGGAGCCTCGTGGTCGTCGGGTTCCAGGGGGCGATCACGCTCGCGGCCGGCGTCGGTGGGCTCCTCGTCGACACCCTGAGCGTCGAGCTCGTCTATACGATCGGCGCGGTCTCGCTCCTCGCCGGCGCCGTGCTGTTCGGCCTCTCCAACCGCCGCAGCTCCCGCTCCTGACCCCTGCTCCTGACCCCTGGTTGCCCGGGCACAACTTCGGAGCCGGCCGCCGACACGCCGTCGCCTCGGGCTTCGGAGCCGGCGTGTCGCCCCGGGTCTCCGAAGTCGTGCCCGCCCCGAGGCTGGGGCGAGGTCGTGGGATCAGGCAGATCAGGCAGGCACGAGGGAGTGCGAGCCGCGCCAGGAGGACGGGGTCATGCCCGTGCGGCGACGGAACGCGCGGCTGAAACCCTCGTCCGAGGCGTAGCCGAGCTCGCGCGAGACGCTCGACACGGATTGCCCGGCCTGGAGCATCCGCTTCGCGGCGTCGATGCGCACCTCGGTGACGTAGTCGGCGGGGGAGCGGCCGACGGCGAGACGGAACCGCTCCGCGAAGGCCGACCGTGACATGGCGCCGACAGCGGCCAGGCGTTCGACGGTCCAGTCCCGGCCCGGCTGCTCGTGGATGGCGTCCACGACGCGGTCGAGGAAGGGGTCCTTCGACAGCGAGGGCCATCCGGCGGGCGCACAGCCGTTGGCCGCCCAGGCTCGGATCACCGAGAGCAGCACGGTGGTCGCCATCATCCGGCAGATCAGCGGGTCGCCCTGGCGCACGGGGCACGCGGCCGCGTCGACGATCCCCATGTTCTCGGCGAGGGCGGCGGCGGCCGGCTCCAGCGCGTCGAACCCGGTCACCGTGAGGAAGGGCGGCAGGAGTGCCGGGAGGGGAGACGCGGTGTCCGCGAGCTCGATGTCGACGACGAGGAGTGCAGTCTCGACGGCGGCCTCCAGTGCGAAGGTGTCGCCGCGGAGCAGCAGGAAGGCATCGCCGGTGACGAGGCGGTCTCGGCGGCCGGGCTCCTCGAGTGTGAGCTGCTGCGACGAGCGGTCCACGTCGAGACGGCAGCCGGTGCCGAGAGGCGGATGCCCATGCACGGCGCCGTCGGCGATGTAGACGAGGGTGATCCGGCCGGGAGCCAGCGGCAGCAGTCCCCCGCGGCCCAGCTGCACCCGACGGGCGATCCCCACGCGCAGGTCCACCGTGCCGAGCACCGAGGACAGCGCATCCGCATCCACCGTCACCATGCCTTCGGCAACGTCGGCCACCGTCCCCCTATTCCCCTTCGAGTCGCTCACCTTGCTCCATTCCGGCGGCGGATGGGGCACAGTGGGCGATTCGAAGCGGGATACGCTGGAGGGGTACCCCACCCGAGGAGTTCCGTGTTCCGCACCCCTGGCCGCCTGTACCGTGTCCTCGCGATCGCGGAGGCGATCACCTGGACCATCCTCATCGCCGCGATCATCGCCCGCGCCGTCGGAGCCCCCGGAGTCGTGGTGACGGTCGGCGGCGGCATCCACGGGTTCGTGTTCCTCGCCTATGCCGCGACCGCCGTCCTCGTCGCGCTCAACCAGCGCTGGCAGCCGGGCGTCGGTGTGCTCGCGGTCGTCAGCGCCGTCGTCCCGTACGCGACCATCCCGATGGAGATCTGGCTGCACCGCACCGGTCGTCTCCGGGGTGACTGGCGTCTCGACGCGTCCGACGACCCGCGTGACCACCGCTGGTACGACCGCCTGATGCGCTGGTTCCTGCGTCGCCCCTGGGTGCTCGCGGTGCTGCTCGTCGTGGGAATCGTCGCGCTGTACGTGATCCTGCTGCTGGTCGGCCCGCCCGGGGGCAAGTGAGCCCGCTCAGCCCGTGACGACGACGGCGTCCGCCCCGTCGGCCTCGTCCCTCACGGCCGCCGGCTCGGCGTCGGTGCTGTCGGGACGGGCACGCCGGCGGCGTCGAGAGCGGTGCGCAAGGCGGAGACTCCCGTGTAGTGGTGCGTGGTCATGCCGAGCGTCCGTGCGCCGCTGAGCTTCCCCGGCGAATCGTCGAGGAAGAAGACCTCCTCCGGCGCGACGGCGAGGTCGGCGACCACGTGTCCGAACGCCCGGACATCCGGCTTGGCGTATCCGATGTCCGCGGAGTTGAACACGCGATCGAAGTGCGCGGCGATGCCGCTGTCGTGAAGCTCCTCGGCGATGGTGTCCGTGCCGTTCGTGAGGATGGCGCACATCATCCCGTGAGAGCGCAGCTCGTCGACGAGCGCGAGCACGTCCGGGTCGGCGGCGAACGGTGTGCGTCCCCATTCCCGCGCGGCGGCTGCGGATCCCGCGGCCTCGCCGACTCGGACGATCCACTCCTCGCGAGTGAGGTTCCCCGTGGTGACCGCGTCGATCAACGGTGATGCGAACGCGATGCGGGCGATCATCCCGGCCGGAAGTCCGTGCCGCGCCTCCAGGTCGGGGTCGTGGAGGAAGTGACGGACGACCCCGTCGAGGTCGAAGAGCACGGCACGGATCATGCCCCCATCCTGCCCGCACATGTCTCTGTTCTCCCGTCTGACACCGTGTGAGAGTCAAGCATGTCGGCTCGCGGCCACCGAGGCGGAGCATGCTCGGCGTGATCGCCTACGCAGGCACTGCATCCTGGAATATCGTTTCTCCACCTGAACTGGGGTTTCAATGTCGGTGGTGCCTGCTTCACTCGGGGTATGAGAGGACTGGCGGACGCGACGATCGAGCAGGTGGAGGCGCTCCGAGCGCTCACCGAGATGCTCGTCGGTGTCGAGCGGTCAATCAATGGACTGCAGGCCGCGCGGGACGGGATCCTGGCGCTGGGGTCGCGCCTGGCCGTGGAGGTCGCGGCGCAGGCCGCCCATCCGGACGGTGCGGATCTGAGCGTGCGCACGGTCGCGGCCGAGTTCGCTGCCGCGCTGCGGGCGAGCGACAGGACGGTGCAGCGGCGGATGGCCGATGCGGTCTGGATCGTCGAGCGCTTTCCGCGGCTGTGGGGTGCATGGGGCGCGGGGCAGGTCACCGCCCAGCAAGCCCGCGTCATCGCGGAGGCGGGTGCGCACCTCGAAGACGAGGCGGATCGCGACGCCTTCTCCGCGCGGATGATCGCCTTCGCCGAGAGCGAGGCGCCGAACCGGGTCGCGCGCATGGCGCGCCGGGCCGCGGAGGAGTTTCAGCCGCATACCCTCGCGGACCGTCACGAGGATGCCCGTGAGCGGCGGCGCGTGTGGGTACGGGATGCCCCTGACGGGATGGCTGAGCTCGGACTTCTGGGGCCGGCGGCGCTGGTGCACGGCGTGTTCGACCGGCTGACCACCATGGCCACGACCACGCAGGCCGGCGACGACCCGACGGACCTGCGAACCATCGCCCAGTCCCGGGCCGACCTCGCGCTCGACCTCCTCCTCACCGGTGCGCCGGCCGGCCATGATGATCCTGACGGCACCCTGGTCGCCATCGTCCCCACGGTCGCGATCACAGTCCCCGTCATGACCCTCCTCGGTCGGAAAACGGCGCCGGCGGAACTCGACGGGCGCACCCCGATCGACCTCGCCACGGCACGGAGGCTGGCAGGGGCTGCCTCCGGATGGGATCGCATCCTCACGCACCCCGTGACGGGCACGGTCCTCGCCGTCGACCGGTATCGCCCGAACGCGGAACTGCGACGCCACCTGCGGGCCCGAGATCAGCGATGCCGCTTCCCCGGTTGCGGATATCCGCCCGCGGAGTGCGACATCGATCACCACCGTGACGCCGCGATGGGCGGGGAGACGTCCGCCTCGAATCTCGGCCATCTGTGCCGTCGACATCATGTCTTGAAACATCAGTCCGCCTGGCATGTCGAGGCGCGTGGCGACGGCCTCTATGCCTGGACGAGTCCGACGGGGAGGGTCTACATCGACCGCCCGCCGCCGTCGAACACCGTCACCTTCGCCGAAGGATCGACGGACGCGCCGTTCTGACCGCCCGGCGGGAAAACTTGAGCCTGTTCATATCAAGTTCATTTGACAGCCGTTCGGCCCCCGCGTACACTTGAGCCATCGCGACTCAGGTTTCCCTGATCGCCGCAGGTTTTCGGACCACTACAGACTTCCCAACAAAGGAGAGAACACATGGCACGTGCTGTCGGTATCGACCTCGGAACCACCAACTCCGTCGTCAGCGTCCTCGAGGGTGGCGAGCCCAAGGTCATCGCCAACGCCGAGGGCTTCCGCACGACCCCTTCGGTCGTCGCCTTCACCAAGGACGGGGAGGTGCTCGTCGGCGAGACCGCGAAGCGCCAGGCCGTCACCAACGTCGACCGGACGATCGCCTCGGTCAAGCGCCACATGGGCACCGACTGGAGCTTCGACGTCGACGGCAAGAAGTGGACGCCGCAGGAGATCTCCGCGCGCATCCTCCAGAAGCTGAAGCGCGATGCCGAGTCCTACCTCGGCGACACCGTGACCGACGCGGTCATCACGGTCCCCGCGTACTTCAACGACGCCGAGCGTCAGGCCACCAAGGAGGCCGGTGAGATCGCGGGCCTCAACGTGCTCCGCATCATCAACGAGCCGACCGCTGCGGCCCTCGCCTACGGCCTCGACAAGGGCAAGGAGGACGAGCTCATCCTCGTCTTCGACCTCGGTGGTGGAACGTTCGACGTCTCCCTCCTCGAGGTGGGCAAGGACGACGACTTCTCCACGATCCAGGTGCGCGCCACTGCCGGTGACAACCGCCTCGGTGGTGACGACTGGGACCAGCGCCTCGTCGACTATCTGATCAAGCAGTTCAAGGAGACCACGGGCGTCGACGTCTCGGGTGACAAGATCGCGCTGCAGCGCCTCAAGGAGGCTGCGGAGCAGGCGAAGAAGGAGCTCTCCAGCTCCACGTCCACGAGCATCAACCTCCCGTACCTGTCGCTGACCGACTCGGGCCCCGTCTCGCTCTCCGAGACCGTGACCCGCGCGAAGTTCGAGGACCTCACGAAGGACCTGCTCGACCGCACCAAGAAGCCCTTCGAGGACGTCATCCGCGAGGCCGGCATCAAGGTGTCCGACATCGACCACATCGTCCTCGTGGGTGGTTCGACCCGTATGCCCGCCGTCGCCGAGCTCGTCAAGCGCGAGACCGGCAAGGAAGCCAACAAGGGTGTGAACCCGGACGAGGTCGTCGCCGTCGGCGCCGCGCTGCAGGCCGGTGTCCTCAAGGGCGAGCGCAAGGACGTCCTGCTCATCGACGTCACCCCGCTCTCCCTCGGCATCGAGACCAAGGGCGGCATGATGACCAAGCTCATCGAGCGCAACACGGCCATCCCGACCAAGCGGAGCGAGACCTTCACCACGGCCGACGACAACCAGCCGTCCGTCGCGATCCAGGTCTTCCAGGGTGAGCGCGACTTCACCCGCGACAACAAGCCGCTCGGCACGTTCGAGCTGACGGGCATCGCCCCGGCTCCCCGCGGCATCCCGCAGATCGAGGTCACCTTCGACATCGACGCCAACGGCATCGTGCACGTGTCCGCGAAGGACAAGGGCACCGGTACCGAGAAGTCGATCGTCATCTCCGGCGGCTCGTCGCTGTCGAAGGAGGACATCGAGCGCATGGTGCGCGAGGCCGAGGAGCACGCCGCCGAGGACAAGGCGCGTCGTGAGGCCGCGGAGACCCGCAACCAGGCGGAGACCCTCGCCTACTCGATCGAGAAGCTCATCTCCGAGAACGAGGACAAGCTCCCCGAGGACGTGAAGACCGAGGTCAAGGCCGACGTCGACGCGCTCAAGACGGCTCTGGCCGGCGACGACGACGAGGCCGTGAAGACCGCGTTCGAGAAGCTCAACCAGTCCCAGTCGAAGCTCGGCGAGGCGATCTACGCCTCCTCGCAGGCGGACGCCGCCGGCGCTTCGGCCGAGGGCGAGGCCCCGACCGGTGACGCCCCCTCCTCCGAGGAGGACGTCATCGACGCCGAGGTCGTCGACGACGAGGACGAGAAGAAGTAATCATGACGGACAAGAACTTCGACGAGAACGAGGTTCCGGAGGGGTCGGATGCTCAGGCATCCGGCCCCGTGCCGCAGAACCAGGACTCCCGCGAGGCGAAGGCCGCCGAGGGCTCCGACGAGACCCCGGTCGACGCCGCTGCCGAGACGGAGGAAGGGCTCACGGTCGAGGACATCCTCGGTGCCGCGCAGACGGCGGATGCCGCCGCCGGCGACGCCGCGATCGCCGACGCCGAGAACGCCCTGCTGACCGACCTCAAGCGCCTGCAGGCCGAGTACGCGAACTACCGCCGCCGCACCGAGGAGCAGCGCCAGATCGAGATCGAGCGCGCGAAGGGCGAGGCCGCCAAGGGCCTCATCCCCGTGCTCGACGACCTGGCCCGCGCCGAGCAGCACGGTGATCTGGTCGAGGGCAGCCCCTTCGCCGTGATCGCCGAGAAGGTGCGCGCGGTCGTGGAGCGCCTCGGCGTGGTCGCTTACGGCGAGAAGGGCGAGGAGTTCGACCCCCAGCGTCACGAGGCGATCTTCCAGCAGCCGACCCCCGGCACCTCGAAGACCACGGTGCTCGAGGTCGTCGAGGTGGGGTACCGCCTCGGCGAGGTCGAGCTGCGTCCTGCGAAGGTCGTCGTCGCCGTCCCTGCGGAGTAGGTGATCGATGGCCAGCCAGGATTGGTTCGACAAGGACTTCTACAAAACCCTCGGGGTCTCGAAGGACGTCAGCGACGCTGACCTGAAGAAGACGTACCGCAAGCTCGCGCGCAAGTATCACCCCGATTCCAATCAGGGCGATGCGAAGGCCGAGGCCAAGTTCAAGGAGATCAGCGAGGCATACTCGGTGCTCTCCGACGCCGAGCAGCGCAAGGAGTACGACGAGATCCGCGCCATGGGTTCGGGCGCTCGCTTCACGGCGAGCGGCTCGGGCGCCGGCGGGTTCGAAGACGTCTTCAGCCGGTTCGGACAGCAGGGGCGCGGCCAGACCGCCGACTTCGAGGACATCTTCGCGATGTTCAACCAGGGCCAGGGCAGCTCGTTCGGCGGTGGCCGATTCGGGCAGCCGAGCGGCGGCTTCCGTGGCTTCGGCGGTCCGCAGCGCGGCGCCGACGTCACGGCCCGCACCACGCTGGACTTCAGCACCGCTGTGCAGGGCGAGACGATCACCCTGCAGGGCGAGGACGGCAAGCCGTTCAAGGTGAAGATCCCCGCGGGTGTCGCCGATGGGCAGAAGATCCGGCTGCGCGGCCGTGGTCGCCCCTCGCCCGATGGCGGGGAGAACGGGGACATCGTGGTGCAGATCACGGTGCGTCCGCACCCGGTCTTCACGCGGGACGGCCTCAACCTCCGCGTGGTGGTCCCCGTGACCTTCACCGAGGCGACGCTGGGCGCGACCATCGAGGTCCCGACGCTCGGCGGCGACGTGGTGAAGCTGCGTGTGGCCCCCGGGACCCCGTCGGGCCGCGTGCTCCGCGTCAAGGGTCGGGGTGTCGCGACCGCGAAGGGGACCGGTGACCTGCTCGCCGAGCTCCAGGTCGCGGTTCCGACGCACCTCGACGACGCCGCGCGCGAGGCCCTCGAGAGGTTCCAGGAGCTGGAGCCTCAGGAGAACCCGCGGGCCGAGCTCATGGCGAAAGCCCGCCGTTGACGAGAACAGGCTTTCGCGCCGGGTCAGGCGGTTCCGGGAAGGAGCTGCCTGACCAGGCGCGACGGCCTGACGTGAAACCAGGAAGGAAGGCGTGATGGACGCGGACACTCCGGTCTTCGCGATCGCCGCAGCCGCCAAGCTCTCCGGCCTGCACCCCCAGACCCTCCGTCAGTACGACCGGATCGGCCTCGTGGTGCCGGGTCGGACGCCCGGCGGATCCCGTCGTTACTCGCACCGCAACATCGAGCAGCTGCGCGAGGTGGCCCAGCTCTCCTCCGAAGGGGTCAGTCTCCCGGCGATCGCCCGTCTCCTCGACCTGGAGGACGAGAACCGGATGCTGCGCGATCGCGTGCTCGCGCTGGAGGGCGCCCTCCGTGCCGAGCGGGAGAACCGCCCCGGCGTGCGGGTGTTCGCCGCCGGCTCCGCGGGCGTCGTGCGCATGCCGAGCGGCCGCCGCATCCGGCGCTCGACGGAGCTCGTGCTCTGGAGTCCGCGCTCCGGAGCCTGACCGCGCATCCCGGTGTGTATCCTGTCAACTGTTAACAGGAGGTCACCATGACGCAGACCGTCACGCGCGGGGAGTCGCTCGGAGCGCAGGTCGCACGCGTGCTGCGCCAGCGCATCGTGCGAGGGGAGCTCGCCCCGGGGGCCCGCCTCACCGAGGAGGCCCTCGCCGAGGAGTTCGCCGTCAGCCGCGGCCCCGTGCGCGATGCCCTGACCCAGCTCAGCTTCGAGAAGCTCGTCGAGGTGCAGCGTCCCCGCGGCGTCTACATCGTGGGCCTCACGAGCGACGACGTCGACCAGCTCTACAGCCTCCGGGGCGCGCTGGAGCAGCTCGCCCTCTCGCGCGCGATGCGGGTCGACGACGACGAGCGGTGGCAGCCGATGGCCGACGCCGTCCAGCGCATGGCCGAGGCCGCGGACGCCGGCGACCATGCGGCCTTCGTCACGGCCGACCTCGACTTCCACTCCCAGATCTACGCCCTCGCCGATCACCCCCGGCTGGAGGGTGCCTGGAACCAGTACCTCCCGACCTTCACGGCCCTCCTCGAGGTCACGATCAACCACGACGAGGACCTGCACGAGTCGTCGGACGATCACGTGACGCTGCTCGACGTCATGCGCACGGGAGCCCCGGAGGACGCCGCCGCGGTCCTCTCGGCTCACCTCGACGGCGCCCGGGAGCGGATGCTCCACGAGGTCGGCTCCCGCTGAGCCTGCGTCCGCCGGCGCCGAGGCGTTCAGCGGACGGAAAAGAACGGTTCCTACCGTGGGGGCCAGGGCAAGAGCCCTGGTCCGCGCCCGCGCGGGTGTCCTGCCACGAAGGAAGAACCTCCTCATGACGAACACCACAGCCTCCGCCACCTCCGCCTCGTCGCTCGGACTCCTCGTCCTGCGCATCGTCGTCGGCGCGATCTTCGCCGCCCACGGCGCTCAGAAGATCTTCGAGTTCACGATCCCCGGCACCATCGGCAGCTTCGCCGGCATGGGGGTGCCGCTCGCCGAGATCGCCGCACCCGTCGTCGCCTTCCTCGAGCTCATCGGCGGGATCCTGCTGATCCTCGGCCTGCTGACGCGCCCGGTCGGCATCCTCCTCGCCGTCGACATGCTGGTGGCACTCGTGCTCGTGCACCTGCCCGCCGGCCTGTGGGTGACGGCCGGCGGCTACGAGTTCGTCGCCGTGCTCGGCGCCGCGGCTCTCGCGCTCGCGCTCACCGGCGCCGGGCGCTACTCCATCGACGCCGCGGCCCTCCGCGGGCGCGCGCCGGCCTGGCTCGCCTGACCGGTCAGTCGCCCGCCTCGCGCGCGAGATCCACGCGCCGGACGAGGATCCAGGTGTTGCCGAGATCGGTGACCGTGTGGGTGAACTCGTCGAGCGCGGCCTGCGACAGCGCGAGCCCGCGTCCGCTCTCCGCCTCCTCGCCCGGCATCGACACGGCGTCCCAGTCGATCGGTGCCGGCGGGGCCGTGTCGCGGATGTAGGCGCGCAGCTCCTCCGCCGTCACGCGGACGTCGATGCTCAGCACGACGTCCGCGTGCTCATTGTGCTGGGCGACGTTGGTCGTGACCTCGCTCAGCGCCAGGGTGAACAGCACCTGATCCTGGGCAGGTACCTCCGGAGCCAGCGGCCACAGCCGGTCGAGCTCGTCGAGGGCGCGGTCGACGAGGGCGAGCCCGGCGGGCCCGTCGATGTGGAAGGCCCGGATGTCAGCGTCCATCGAACGCCGATTCCGGCGTCGGGTAGTCGCGGAGCACGCGATCCAGGTTGGTGAGGTGGAGGACGGTGCGCACGGCCTCGGGAACGGCGGCGATGCGCAGATCGCCGCCGGCCACGCGGGCGCTCTTGAGGCCGCCGACGAGGGCGCCGAGACCGGAGGAGTCGACGAACTCGGTGCCGCTCAGATCGATCGCGATGCGCGGCTGCCCCGCGGCGACGAGGTCGCTCACCGCGTTGCGCAGCAACGGCGCTCCCGAGGCGGTCAGGCGGCCCGTGATCGTGACGACGGCATAGCCGTCCCTGGTGTCAGTGCTGACGTTCATTCGACTCCTTCTCGAGGACCTTCGCGGCCGGACCGCGGTAGCGTGCCGCCTGGATGATGACGCTGAGGACGACCAGGTCGTACAGGACCCAGGCGGTGTTGACGAGGGTGCCGGTGCCGTCGCCGGTGCCGACGATGACCCGGGCGACCCCGATGATGAGGGCGATCACGAGGACGACCATGGCGGTGAGCTGCGGCCAGATCTCGCGCCACGGGATGCCCCGAGGATCGCGGCCGTCCTTCCTGGTCACGGCGAAGGAGAGCGGTCGGCCGAGCACCACGTTGGCGAAGGCCGTCCAGCACGCGCGGATCCACACGGGGAACAGCGCAAGCGAGTACTGCTGACCTCGCCAGGTCTTCACCCCCTTCGCGACCACGAGGAACAGCGCCTGATTGACGAGGAAGTACGGCAGGAAGCGCGCGAAGAAGTCGACCGACCAGGCGGTGACGGGGAGCACGCCGAACACGAGATAGATCACCGGGGCGGCGAGGTAGACGATCGCGGCGAAGCCCGAGAGGTAGCTCCACATCGTCGCGAAGTACATGAGGCGCTGCCCCACCGAGAGTCCTCGCTTGGCCAGGGGGTTGTCGCGCAGCATGACCTGCAGCGTCCCCTGGGCCCACCGCAGCCGCTGCGTGAGCATCGTCCGGAGGTCTTCCGGGGCGAGCCCGTGCGCCAGGATCTCGTGGTGGTAGACGCTCTTCCAGCCGAGGGCGTGGAGCTGCATCGCCGTGGCCATGTCCTCGGTCACCGAGATCGTGGCGAGGGGGAGGATCGGCTGCGCCTCATCCGCACGGTCGAGGCGGAGCGCATCGAGCAGTCCGCGGACGGCCTCGACGGCGGTGAGGGGGGAGAGGTCGGACGCGGCGAGCGCGTCGAGTCCGGCCTCGTCCACGATCACCTGCCCGAGCTCCGCGTCCTGCTGCACCGGCAGGGACTCGATCACTGCGAGGTCGGCACGGATGCCCTCGAGGTCGTGGGCGACGAGGATGCGGGAGGCGCTGTCGACGGCTTCCCCCACGCGGGCGGCCACCTCGGCGACCGACTCGCCCGCGGCGAGCTCCTTGCGTCCGCGTGCGATCGCGATGCGGAGCGCGCCGAGCTCGGTGGCGAGCGCCGGGTCGGTCGCCGCCTCGGCCTCGCGGGCGATGAGGGCCTCGGACGTCTTGAGGGCCCGCGCGGCGGAGTCGGTCACGTTCCGCACGTAGCCGACGATGCCGAGCTGCATCAGTGCTTCGCGGCGGAGCACGGCGTTCGAGCCGCAGAAGAAGGCCGCGTTCCAGCCGTCCTTCCCCTGCTGGATCGGCCCGTAGAAGAGGGGCGCCTGGCTGCCGAGCGGGTCGGCCTCGTCGACGTTCACGAACCATTGCGGCGTCTGCACGAGGGCGACCTCGGGATCATCGGCGAAGTAGCCGAGCGTGCGGTGCAGGATCAGCGGGTCCGGCACCTGGTCGGCGTCGAGGATGAGGAGGAACTCGCCGTCGGTCTGGAAGAGGGCGCTGTTGAGATTGCCCGCCTTGGCGTGCCGGGGCTTGCCCGTCCAGTCCTCGGAACGCGTGAGATAGCCGACGCCGGCGGCCCGGGCTTCGGCTTCGAGCTCGGGGCGCGAGCCGTCGTCGAGGATCCAGGTCGAGTGCGGGTAGGCGATCCGCTTCGCCGCCTTCGCGGTGGTCATGACGAGCTCGATCGGCTCGTCGTAGGTGGTGATGAACACGTCGACGGTGCCCTGCGGAGGCGACACCGGCGCCGGACGCTCCTTCGCGCGCCACATCGTCAGGCAGAAGAGGAACGTGTCGATGAGGCTGTACGTCTCGGCGATCACGAGCGGCACCGCGATCCACCAGGCCGACCAGTTCACCGACTCCAGCCAGCGCCAGGCGACGTAGTTCACGCCGAGCAGGACCGACAGCAGCGCGAGGACGCGGATGGTCGCGAACCGGGCGGTCACGCGTCCCTCCGCACGACCACGACGGTGATGTCGTCGGTGGCGCGCTCATCGTTCGCGAGTCGCAGGGCCTCGCGCACGGCGCCGTCCGGTCCCATCGCGGTGAGCACCCGCTCCACGTGGCCGAACGGGTCGTCGGCGTCGAGGACGTCGAGGAGACCGTCGCTGCAGCAGATGAAGGCGTCCCCCACCTCGAGCCGCGTCGTCACCGGGACCCGGGGGTCGGCGAGGCCCATCCCCATGCCCAAGGGCAGGTTCGTGGAGCGCAGGGGCGTCCACGACCCGTCTGCGCGGACGACGAACGCGAGGCTGTGGCCCGCGTCGATGACCTCGAGCTCTCCCGTCTCCGGCCGCAGCTCGGCGACGACCGCCGTGACGAACATCGACGTGTCCGCGAGATCGTCCTCGAGCAGGCGGTCCACCTCGATCACGGCGTCGGACAGCGAGCGCTCCGGCGCCGTGCGCAGGGACGCCCGAACCGTGGCCGCGACCAACGCCGGCCCCGTGCCCTTGCCCATGGCATCGGCCAGGGTCACCCGCAGGGCCTCGCCGTGGCGCGAGAAGTCGTAGTAGTCCCCGGCGAGCGTTCCCCGCGGGGCGGCACCGGCGGCGATCGTGTACCCGGCGATCTCCGGGTGCGCCCGGGGGCGCAGCGCTCGCTGTACCACGGCGGCGTGGTCGACGTCGGCGTCCTGTGCCAGCTCCGTCTGCACCCAGAACGCGAGGTCGCGCAGGAGGTCCTGCTGGGCGTCGGTGAACGTGTGCGGCTCGGTGTCGAGCACGCACAGCGTCCCGACCGGCTCCCCTCCCGGCGCGTGCAGCGGATGGGCCGCGTAGAAGCGCAGGTGCGGGTCGCCGGTCACGAACGGATTCTCGGCGAAGAGGTCGGTCGTGCTCGCATCCTCCACCACCACCGTCCGGTCCTGCGACACGGTGTAGTCGCAGAACGAATCCTGTCGCGGTGCCTCGTTCCCCCCGAGGCCGATCTGCGATTTGCGCCACTGCCGGTCGCGATCGATCAGCGAGACGCTGACCATCGGCACGCCGAACATCTCCTTCGCCAGTCGTGCCACCCGATCCACCCGCTCATCGGGTGGCGTGTCAAGGATCCCCAGTTCCTCGAGCGCTGCCTGTCGCCGTCGCTCGTCGAATATTCCCCCGGCCCTCCTCCGTGTTTATTCCCCTCATCCTAGGGAGGAACCGCTCCCGGGGCGCCAGGCCGTCCGGCGGCATTCAGGTGAACCACAGGAAACGGTTCTGCGCAAGCCCCGCGGAGAACCGCTTCTCCGGATCTACCATCGCGCCAGGACCAGAGCGCCGTGTCTGCGCGTCCTCGGAAAGGAGGCAGGTGGATGCCGCTCAAGACCCGCCAGCGGGACCGGTACAACCGCCGAGAAGCCCTCGCCGGCTATCTCTTCATCTCGCCATGGCTCATCGGATTCCTCATCTTCACGGCCGGCGCGATGGTCTACAGCCTGTACATCTCGTTCAGCAGCTACAACCTCGCCACGAACAGCGCGCGCCCGGTCGGCATCGACAACTACGCCAACCTCTTCGAGGACCCGCGGGTGGGCGTCTCGCTCGCCAACACGCTGTTCTACGTGGTGATGGCGGTGCCGCTGGAGATCGTGTTCGCGCTCGTCCTCGCGCTGCTGCTCAACCGGGTCGGGCGAGGTGCGGGATTCTTCCGCGTGCTCTACTACCTGCCGAAGATGACCCCGGCCGTCGCCACGGCGGCCGTGTTCTTCCTCCTCCTGAACGGCAACTCCGGGGCGATCAACCAGTTCCTCCGACTGTTCGGCATCCAGGGGCCCCAGTGGCTCGTCGACCCCGCGTGGGTCAAGCCGAGCATCGTGATCATGACGCTGTGGACCGTCGCGGGAACCATGGTGATCTTCCTGGCCGCCCTCAAGAACGTGCCGGTCGAGCTGTACGAGGTGGCCTCGCTCGACGGGGCGGGACCGATCAGGAAGTTCTTCTCGATCACCCTGCCGATGATCTCGGGGGCCATGTTCTTCAACGTCATCGTGCTCTCGATCGCCGCCTTCCAGATCTTCGATCAGGCGTATCTGCTGTTCTGGCGGGATCAGAGCAACTCGTCTCCTGAGGCGTCGCTCTTCTACGCGATCTACCTGTTCCAACAGGCCTTCCGGCAGTTCAACTTCGGTTTCGCGGCGGCGATGGCGTGGCTGCTCTTCGTCATCATCATGATCATCACGCTCATCCAGGTGAAGGTCGGCAACCGCTTCGTCTACTACGAGGGAGACCGCTGATGTCCCAGACCCTGCGTCAGGTCCCCGTCGAGGCCACCGGGGACGACCTCCCGGAGGCCGTCGCGGCTCCCGCCCCGGCCCGGTCGCGCTGGCGACGGCGCCTGCGACAGCCGAAGAGCCTCGTCGCCCGGATCGTGCTGAACATCATCCTCGTGCTGTTCGCGCTGCTGTTCCTGTACCCCTTCGCGTGGCTCATCGCTGCCAGCTTCAAGCCGCGGGGGGAGGTGTTCGACAACGCCCTCATCCCGAAGACGTTCGTGCCGGAGAACTACGTCGAGGTGTGGAATCAGCTCCCGCTGCTGAACTGGATGGGCAACAGCATCGCCATCGCGCTGCTCGCCGCCGGTGCCGTGGCGATCTCCAGCTCGATCGTGGCGTTCGGCTTCGCCTACTTCCGCTTCCCGGGGCGCGGGCTGCTGTTCGGCCTCGTGCTCGCGACGATGATGCTCCCCGGCGCGGTGACGATGATCCCGATCTACCTCATCTGGAAGGAGACCGGACTCCTCGGCACCTGGGTGCCGCTGTGGGGCATGAACCTGTTCGGCTCGGCCTTCTACATCTTCCTGCAGCGGCAGTTCTTCCTCGGCCTTCCTCGGGAGCTGTTCGAGGCGGCGCGGCTCGACGGGGCCAGCGCCTGGGGCCTCTTCTGGCGGATCGCGATGCCGCTGTCGATACCGTCGTTCGTCATCGTGTTCCTGTTCGAGTTCCAGGCGAGCTGGAACAACCTGCAGGCCGCCCTCATCTACCTCAACGCCGGGTCGGTGGACGAGTTCACCGCGCCGCTCGGCATCGCCTACGCGATGACCAAGTACAGCCCCACGGCGGGCGGTCACGGTGATTACCAGTACGTCATGGTCGCCTCCCTCCTGGTGACCCTCCCCATGCTCATCCTCTTCGCCTTCGGGCAGCGTGCCTTCATCGAGGGCGTCGCCACCCAGGGGCGCAAGGGATGACGAACCACAGATCGAAAGGAGCAGTCATGCGCACACGCATGCTGGGAATCACCGCGGTCGCCGCGGCATCCGTCCTCGTCCTCGCCGGGTGCGGCGGCGGAGGGGGAGACGACCAGGCGGCCGACGCCGACTTCGGCGCGGAGCCGAGCGGCACGCTCAAAGCGTGGGGCTTCGAGAACGCCGACGACGTCGGCACCTCGCGCATGGACTACGCCGCCGAGCAGCTGAAGGACGTCGAGGTCGACCTCGACGCGACGGCCTTCGACGCGCAGAAGTTCACCACGCGGATCGCGAGCGGCGACGTGCCCGACGTCGTGCAGATGGACCGCCGGTACGTGACCACGTATGCCGCGCAGGACCTCATCATGCCGCTCGACGAGTGCTTCGCCGCCCAGGACGTCTCGCCGCGGGACCACTGGTACCCCTTCGTCGTCGACGACGTCACCTACGACGATGCCGTGTGGGCGGTGCCGCAGTTCTACCAGCCGCCGGCGATCCTGCTGAACAAGGCCGTGCTCGACGAGGCGGGGGTGACGGCGGACGAGATCGACACCTCCAAGCCCGACGTGCTGCTCGGCGCGATCGAGAAGATGTACCAGGAGTCCGGCGGCGTGCCCACGCGGCTCGGGTTCGACCCCGTCGCGACGGGCCAGGCCGGGCTGTGGATTCTCGGCATGGGCGGCCAGCTCAACGATGAGAAGGGCGCGCCCACCCTGGACGACCCCAGCAACGTGGCCGGCATCGAGATGCTCAAGCAGATCACCGACGCGCAGGGCGGCTTCGCGGCCGTCAAGAGCTTCACCGACTCGTTCGACGCCTTCGGCGACCAGAACCAGTTCGTCGCCCAGCAGGTCGGCGCGCAGGTGAACGCGCAGTGGTATCCGAACGTGCTGAGCCCCTACGCCGACCAGATCGACCTCGAGGCTGTGCCGTTCCGGAATGCCGACGGGGAGCCGTTCTCGGTCGCGTCCGGCACCGCGTTCGTGATCCCGGCCGGGGCGGAGAACCCCGCGGCGGCGTGCGCCTGGATGGTGAACCTCACCTCGGACGACGCCTGGAACGCGGCGGGCGAGGCCCGTGCCGAGACGCTGAAGACCGATGGCGGTATCAACACCGGGCTCTTCACCGGATCGCCGTCCGCCGATCAGTCGATCCGTGAGACCTTCGTGACGGACAGCGGCAACGCCGGCTTCGACCAGGTCATCTCGACCTACTACGACGTGGTGGACTACGGACAGTCCTTCGGTTCCTCGCCCGCGGGCCAGGAGATCCAGAACGAACTCAACAACGCGATCACCGCAGCGCTGCTCGGGGACAAGTCTCCCGAGGACGCGCTGAAGGAGGCGCAGGAGGCGGCGATGCGGGCGTACGAGAACGCCACGGCCGGCTAGACCCCGGAGGGGCAGAGCGCCAGGCGGCCATGTCCGCCTGGCGCTCGTCGACGGATCGGGTCGGCGTGGATGATGGAGGCCTACCGATCGGAGGTCGACCATGGACCAGCGTGAGCTCGATGAGCGGATCCGCGACTACTACGAGGACCAGTTCGACGAATCGGCGCGGTTGACGACCCGCTCGGCGCAAGGACCTCTGGAGCACCAGCGCATCCAGGAGCTGATCGCCGCGCACCTCCCCGAGGGTCGCGTCATCGATGTCGGAGGCGGGGCGGGCGTCCATGCGCGGTCGCTCCTGGCCCGTGGCCATCAGGTCATCCTCGTCGACCCGGTGCGCGGGCACGTCCACAGCGCGGCGCAGCGGGGCGTGGATGCTCGTGTAGGGGACGCGCGCTCGTTGCCGTTCACCGCGGACAGCTTCGATGCCGCTCTTCTCCTCGGTCCGCTGTACCACCTGGCGGATCGCGCGGACCGCCTCCAGGCGCTCGGCGAGGCCGCACGGGTGGTGCGATCCGGCGGCTGGGTGTTCGCGGCAGGCCTCTCGCGATTCGTCGGATTCGGTCAGCTCGCGCTGGGCGTGACCGACCTCCACCTCGACGATGAACACGGCGCACTGCTGGAGCACGGGGCGCCCTCCTCGCGAGGTCGCTTCCCTGCCGGGCACTTCCACACGGCGGATTCGCTCGCCGAGGAGGCCGCCGCCGCCGGACTCGACGTTGTGGAGGTCCATGGCGTCGAAGGGCCCGGCGGGCTGCTGCTGGAGGAGATGCCTGCGGAGGAGACGGCGCTCACACAGGCGGCTCTCCTGCTGGCGCGAGCCGGGAGCACCGTTCCCGGAATCCGGGAGCTCAGCCCGCACCTCCTGGTCGTGAGCCGGGTGCGGTGACGCTCCGCAGTGTTGACTGTTAACAGTCAACACTGGTAGCCTCGCGGTGTCGACAACACGGTCGACCCACGTAGAGGAGCAAAGATGCCCCGCATGCGCATCACTCGGGCGGCCGCTGCCTTCGCCGCCCTCGCCGCCACCGCTCTGGTGCTGTCGGCCTGCACGAAGGTCGACGAGAGCGAGGGGGCCGCCTCGACCTATCCCGAGGACGACATCCGGCTGATCATCCAGGCCAACCCCGGCGGCGGCTCCGACCTGTCGTCCCGCGCGCTCGCCACCGAGCTCGAGAAGATCCTCGGTGTCAGCGTGATCCCGGAGAACATGCCCGGTGCCGCGGGAGCGCTCGCGATGGAGTACGTCGGCTCGCAGGATCCGGACGGCTACGTCATCGGCTTCGCGCCCGTCGAGATCGCGATGCTCAACACGACCCAGAGCGCCGACGTGCTGCCCGACGACTTCGACCTGCTCGGCCAGATCATGCTCGCTCCCGGCGTCATCACGGTGGGTGCCGACAGCGGCATCGAGACCCTCGACGACCTCGTGACGCAGGCGAAGTCCGGCGCGGTCACGGTCGCGAACTCCGGTGCCGGCTCGATCTGGGAGGCCGCCACGCTCGGCCTCGGCCAGGCGACCGACGCCGACTTCACCCCCGTCCCCTACGACGGCGGCGCCACGGCGGTCGCGGCCGCCGCGTCCGGTGAGACCGTCGCCGCCGTCTCCGGACTCGGCGAGGCGCTCGCGCAGGGCGAGGCCGTCCGCATCCTCGCGGTCATGAACGACGAGCGTCACCCCGACGCGGAGGATGTCGAGACGGTCGAGGAGGCCATCGGCGAAGAGGTCGTCTTCGGCGGCTGGGGCGGCATCTACGCACCGGCCGGACTGCCGGACGACGTGCACGACGCCCTCGAAGCCGCCGTCAAGGAGGCCGTGGAGTCCGAGAGCTACCAGAAGTTCCAGGCCGACGCCGGCAACCTCGTGGTCTACCGCGACTCCGAGGAGTGGACCGGGTTCGTCGACGACCAGTTCGCCCTGTTCCAGGACCTCCTGGGCTGAACACCTCCGGTGGGGTCGGCACGCGCCGACCCCACCGGGTCCTCCGACGAAGGAGCACCATGACCAGCCCCGACACCGCGGCCGAGCCGGTCGCGCCGGGCGGCTACGAGGGAGCGACCGCCTCCCGTCCCCTCGAGATCGCGTTCGCCGCCGTCGCCCTCGCGATCACCGCCGGCTACCTCTTCCTCGCCACGCAGATCCCGCTGCGCCGCGAGGCCGCCCCCGGACAGATCGACGCCCGCTTCTGGCCGCTCGTCATCGGCGTGACCGGCGTCGTGATCGCGATCGCCCTGCTCGCCGTGGCGATCACGCGACCGGCACCCACGCGTGAGGATCTCGAGCGCATCCAGCCGGGCGGCGTCCTCCGGGTGATCGCGACGATCGCGATCGCCGGCGCCTTCATCGCGCTGTGGGCCCTCGGCTCGGTCATCCTCTTCGGCTACCGGATCGAGGTCTTCCCGATCGCCTGTGCTCTGCTCATGGCCGCACTGATGCTCCTCTACGGCCACCGCCGCTGGCTGAGCCTCGTCATCTACTCCGCCGCCGTCACGGCATTCGTCTACGTCGTCTTCGGCATGCTCCTGAGGATCCCCCTGTGAACGCGCTCCTGGAGGGGCTGAACTCGCTCCTCGACATCTCGATCCTGCTGTACATGGCAGTCGGCCTCGTGCTCGGCTTCATGGTCGGCGCCTTCCCCGGCATCACCGCGACCATGGCCGTCGCACTCGCCGCCGGCTTCACCATGACCCTGGAGCCCGTGCAGGGCCTCGCGGTGCTCCTGACGATCTACGTCGCGGCGAACTTCGGCGACCGGGTGCCGTCCATCCTCATCAACACCCCGGGGACACCCGCCTCCATCGCCACCACCCTCGACGGCTATCCCATGGCGAAGCAGGGCAGGGCCGGTCTGGCGCTGACGATCTCCGCGATCGTGTCGGCCGTCGGCATCCTCGCCTCGCTCGTGCTCTTCTCGGTCGCCGCCGTGCCGATCGCCAGCTTCGCCCGGGACTACTTCAAGTCGCCCGAGCTGTTCGCGCTCGTCGTCTTCGGCATCGCGATCATGATCGGCATCTCGTCGAAGTCGATGCTCAAGGGCATCCTGGCCGGTCTCTTCGGGCTGATGCTCGGCAGCGTCGGCACCTACGCGGCCACCGCCGACCAGCGCTTCACGTTCGGCGTGCTGGAACTCGTCGAGGGCGTGAACTTCATCGCCGTCATCATCGGTCTCTTCGGCATCGCCGAGCTGTTCGATCAGCTCCTCACGCACCGGAAGTCGCGCGTCCGACCGATCTCGAGCCTCGGCCGGTGGTGGCCGAACCGCGCCGAGCTGAAGCAGAGCGGACGGGCCACCGCGGTCGGCGGGGCGGTCGGCCTCGGCGTCGGCCTCATCCCCGCGGCCGGCGGCGACATCGCCGGGCTCATCGGCTGGGAGCGGGCGCGGAAGGCGTCGAAGCACCCGGAGATGTTCGGAAAGGGGTCGATCGAGGGCGTCGCCGCGTCCGACACCGCCTCCAGCGCCACGCTCGGCGGCTCGCTCACCACCACGATGGCGCTCGGCATCCCCGGCGACTCCGTGATGGCGGTCATGATCGGCTCGATGATCATCTGGGGCATCACCCCCGGGCCCACGCTGTTCACCAACCGCCCCGACCTCGTCGTCTCGATCGTCGGCATCATGCTCGTCGCGACCCTCCTGTCGCTCGCGCTGAGCCTCGTGCGGATGAAGGGCATGGTCAAGCTGCTCGACGTGCCGCAGCCGTATCTGTGGAGCGGCATCCTCATCTTCTGCATCATCGGCACCTACGCCACCTCGAACAGTCTGTCGACGGTCGTCACGATGCTCGTCTTCGGGGTGATCGGCGTGCTGCTCAAGCGCATGCAGGTCCCGGCAGGACCCGTGGTGCTCGGCCTGCTGCTCGGTCCGCTCGCCGAGGAGAACCTCGCCCGCACGCTGGCGATCCTGCCGACGCGGCCGTTCTTCGAGGTCGTCAGCCCGATCGCCCTCGTGCTGCTCGCGCTCGCGGTGCTGTCGATCGTGATGCCCGCGATCCGCGCCGCCCGCACGCCCCGCGCCGAGCGGGCCTCGTTGGAGGACTCGATCCTCCACACCGACAGCATCGTGCAGATCGAGATGGCGCACGACGAGCTCGCCGCGCAGCCCGACCTGCTCACCTCCACCGTCCGCAACGTCGACGCGGGTACGCGCCGGGGACGCGCTGACCGCAAGAACCGCCAGAGCACGACCTCCGAGGAGACCGAGAAGTGACCCGCTACGACATCCTGACCGCCGTCCCGACCGCGTTCCACCGCGACGGGACCCTCGACCTCGACGGGTCGCGTGCGATCTTCCGATTCGTGGCCGACTCGGGGAACGAGGGCGCCTTCGTCCTCGGCACCACGGGCGAGTTCCCCGCGGTGGACGCGGACGAGTTCCGGGCGCTCGTGGCCGCCGCGCTCGAGGAGCTGGCCGGCCGGATGCGCGTCATCGTGCACGTCGGGCAGCCGAGCACGTTCGAGGCCGTGCGTCTGGTTGGGATCGCGAAGGAGCTCGGGGCCACGGAGTTCGCGGCCCTCACCCCCTATTACCTGCGTGCCACGGACGATGCGATCCTGGACTACTACCGCGCCGTCTCGGCGGCCGTGGGGGAGGGGCGCCTCTACGTCTACATCTACCCCGCGCGTAGCGGGAACCCGGTCTCGCCGGAGCTGCTCGTGCGCATCGCCGCGCTTCCGAACGTGGTGGGAGCGAAGGTGAGCGAGCTGTCGCTCGACGACATCGCGGCCTACCGTGCGGCCGTGCCGACGGGCTTCGAGCTCTACACCGGCGCCGACCGCGACCTCATCGCGGCCGTCGAGGCGGGGGCGCAGGGTGTCGTCTCGGGCGTCTCCTCCGTGACGCCGAAGCCCTTCCGCGCCCTCGCCGATGCCGGGCGCTCCGGAGATGCCGAGGCCATCGCGGCGGCACAGGCAGCCGTCGACGACGTCGTCGCGCTCATCGGCGGCGACATGGGGCGCATGAAGGAGGCGTACCGCGTGCTCGACGTCGTGGACACGCACTGCCGCATGGCGATCGCCGAACCCTCCGCCGACGAGCGGGCCGCCGTCGCACAGGTGGTGGCCACGCACCGCTGACACGACTCCGGGACATACACGGGCGGGATGCCGCGGCCTTCGGGTCGCGGCATTTCTGCATGCGTTCGCTTTTACTTGTCCGACAAGTGAGCGCAGTCAGGAGCCTACTTGACGACACGCAGGGAGAGTGTCTAGGCTCAGGAACGGAAATTCCGCCGATGTCGCGAAGGAGCGAACGGGACATGTCAGACAAGATCGAGATCACCGGGTCCGACTTGTCAGACGCGCTCGCTCGACGTCTGGCTCAGCACCTGCAGCGCTCCGGGCTGGAGATCGGCGACCCGCTGCCCACCGAGGCCGAACTCGGCGCCGTGCTGGAGGTGGGACGGCAGCGCATCCGCGAGGCCCTCAGCGTGCTCGAAGCGTTCGGCATCGTGGCCTCTCGGCAGGGCGCGCGCCGCGTGTGGCGCGGGTTCCGTGCCGCCGATCTCGCCACCCGCTGGATCGGCTTCGTCGACGACCCGGAGGCCGCCACCCGCGAGCTCCTGGAAGTGCGTCACGCGCTGGAGACTTCGCTGCTTCCCCTGGTCATCCCGCGCCTGCAGCCGAGCGACCTGACCCGCCTGCGTCTGCTCTCGGAGGAGATGGTGGAGCGAGCCCTGCGCAACGAGAGCTTCGCGGAGCTCGACCAGCAGTTCCACCGTGGGCTGCTCGCGCCGATGCGCAATGCGTTCGTGGACCAGTTCCTGCAATCTTTCTGGGTCGTCTTCGCGGCCGCGCGACGGGAGGAGCCCGTGGAGGAGGACCCCGCCATCGCCGCGATGCACGGTCGCATCATCGACGCGATCGAGGCCGGCGACACCCGCCGAGCCGTCCACGAGCTCGACGCCCACTTCTACGGCGTCCGCAACCGCTACCCGGATATCGACTTCGGCACCACGGCCGCGCTGCCGGTCTGACCCCTCCCCGCACCGGCGCGTTCTGCCGCACCCGTTTTGAAATCGATTTCGCACAACCCTCATCTGATCGACGAAGGAGTACGCATCATGAGATCCACCCGATTCCTCCCCGGATTGGCCGTCCTCGGCGTGGTCGCCCTCACCGCCGGCTGCGCCGGAGGCGCCCCGACGGGCGAGGGCGACGGTCCCGTCGAGATCACCTACTGGCTCTGGCAGGACGACGCGACCGACCCCACCTGGACGGAGCTCGCGGACGAGTTCAACGACGCGCAGGACGAGGTGGAGGTCGTGCTGGAGACGATCCCCCTCGACCAGTACCAGAACCAGCTCGTGTCCTCTGCGATGAACGGCACCGGACCGGATGCCGCCCGCAGCAAGGACTGGTGGCTCGGGCAGTTCGCGCCGCAGGGCGCCATCGCCGACCTCACCCCGTACGTCGATGGCTGGGACGCCTCGGACGACGTCGTCGACTCGCTCTGGGTGACGGGGCAGCTGCCCGGCGAGGACGCCGTCTACATGCTGCCGCACCAGTACACGACGCTCTACCTCTACTACCGCGTGGACTACTTCGAGGAGCTCGGGCTCGAGGCGCCGCGCACCCAGCAGGACCTCCTCGACGCGGCGGCGGCCCTCACCGGCGACGGCCGGTACGGCATCGACGTTCGCGGCGGTGCGGGCGGACAGGACCAGTGGCTCGCATGGATGTACGCCGGCGGCGCGTCGGTCGTCGACGACTCCGGCGAGGTCGTCCTGGACGACGCGAAGGGCGTCGCGGTGAACGAGGACTACCTCAGCATCGTCACCGACCTGCAGGCCGCGCCCCCCGGATCGATCACGGCCGCCTTCGCCGACGTCAAGACGAACTTCGTCGAGGGTCTCACCGGCATGATGATCCACCACCCGGGTTCCCTGAAGGAGCTGCAGGGCGTCTTCGGCGACAAGCTCGGCGTCGTCCCGATCCCCACGGAGGACGGGAAGCCGGGCGCGACACTCGGCAGCATGAGCGGCAACGTCATCCTCGAGGGCTCCGACAAGAAGGACGCCGCGTGGACCTGGATCTCCTGGCTGAGCGAGGAGGCGCAGATGGAGAAGATCTCCACCTCGCCGCAGGGCCAGCTGCCCGTGCTCGAGTCGGTGATCGACACCGAGGCGTACTCGTCCGACCCGCAGCTCGCGGTCGCGGTCGACGCGATCCCCACCGCCAAGACCTGGCCGGCGCTGGAGGGGGTGGCGGAGCTCGCCGCCAAGGAGTGGAACCCGCTCATCCAGCAGGCGTTCCAGGGTGAGATCAGCAGCCAGGACGTGCTGACGAAGATGTCCGACGTGCTGCGCTGAGGACCGACATGGCAAGCTCCACTCTCACGGAAGCGGTCGTCACCGGCCGGCCGGCCCCGCGCCGGCCGGTGACCCGGCCCCGGCAGCGCGCTCGCCGCGGGTCGGTCGCCCCGCTCGTCCTGCTCGCGCCGGCGATCGCGCTGGTCGCGGTCTTCGCCGGGTATCCGCTCGTCCGCTCGATCTGGTTCTCGTTCAACGACGTGAGCGTCTTCACCGGCGTGCTCGAGTTCGTCGGGTTCCAGAACTTCGCCAGTGTCATCGGCACGGCGGAGTTCCTGCCCACGCTCGGCCGCACGGCCATCTGGACGTTCGGCGCCGTCTCCCTCCAGCTGATCGGCGGGCTGTCGCTCGCGCTCATGCTGAACAACCGCTTCCCGCTGCGGGGCGTGTACCGCGGGCTGATCATGATCCCGTGGGCGACGCCCAGCGTCCTGGTCGCGCTGATGTGGAAGTGGATCCTCGATCCGAACAACGGCGTCCTCAATCAGTGGCTGCTGAACGCCGGGGTCATTGACGCCCCGATCGAGTTCCTGTCGCAGAACAGCACCGCGCTGCCGACCCTCGTGATGATCGACGTCTGGCAGGGCATCCCGCTCTTCGCGATCATGATCCTCGCGGCGCTGCAGAGCGTGTCCGGCGAGCTCAAGGAGTCCGCGCAGATCGACGGATGCGGGCCGGTCGGCGTGTTCCGTCACGTCGTGCTGCCCGCCATCCTCCCGACGATCCTCATCACGACGCTCCTGCGCCTGATCTGGACCTCGAACTACGTCGACCTCATCTTCATCCTCACCGGCGGCGGGCCGGGCACGTCCTCGACGACCCTGGCGCTCGAGTCGTATCTGACGACCTACAAGGCCAGCGACTTCGGTGCCGGCGCGGCGTACGCCGTCATCCAGGCCCTGTTCCTCGCCGTCTTCATCGCGCTCTACGTGCGCCTCACCCGGAAGGACACCACGCGATGAGTACGACGACCGTCCCCGTCCGCTTCGGCCGCTTCGCGGGAAGGACCGGCTTCGCGATCGCCCTCCTCGGCGTCCTCGCGATGGTGCTCGGGCCGTACATCGTCATGCTGCTGACGTCGCTCACGCCCCGGGATCAACTCGCCGGCGCCGGAGCGAACCTCATCCCCTCGGAGTTCACGACCGCCTCCTACGCCGAGCTGCTGTCGACCACGCCGTTCCTGACCTATCTGCGGAACAGCCTCACCGTCGCCGCGATCGCCGTCCCGGTGACCCTCGTCGTCTCCACCGGCGCCGCGATCGCGATGTCGCGGTTCGACTTCCGCGGCCGCGGGGCCGTCATGATCGGGCTGCTGCTCGCGCAGATGTTCCCCGCCGTGCTGCTCGTGATCTCGCTGCAGGGGCAGCTCCGCGGGATGGGGCTGATGGACACGACGCTGGGTCTCGCACTGGTCCACGCCGCGTTCGCCACGCCGTTCGCCACCTGGCTGCTCAAGGGCTTCGCGGACTCGATCCCGCGCGAGATCGAGGAGGCCGGCCAGATCGACGGGGCCTCGTCCTGGCAGATCATCCGCATCCTGCTGCTGCCCCTGCTGCGGCCGGGGATGGTGGCGGCGGGAACCTACGCGTTCATCCTCACCTGGAACGAGTTCCTCTACGCCCTCACGTTCACCTCGCAGACGGCGACCCGAACCCTGCCGGTCGGCCTGCACCTGTTCATCGGCGAGTACCAGATCCGGTGGGATCTGCTCACCGCGGGCGGCGTGCTCTCGGTGCTCCCCGTCGTCGTCGGCTTCCTCCTCGTGCAGAAGCGCCTCGTCGCCGGACTCGCCGCCGGCGCCGTCAAGGGCTGACGCCCCCTCCGACCCCTCCTCGTCGTCCCGGAAGGACCACGCATGAAAATCGAATCGATCGACCTCCAGCTCTCCCGCATCCCCCTCCCCAAGGGGCCGTGGGGGGACCAGATCCATCGGGTGACCCACATCGAGATCATCCTCGCCGACATCACCACCGACACCGGCCTGGTCGGCACCGGGTTCAGCCACACCTCCGGCGTCGGCGGCCAGATGATGATGGCGGCGCTGCGCGAGCTCATCCCCACGCTCATCGGCCGTGAGGTCAATCCGCGAGCCGTCTGGCAGCACTCCTGGCAGCATCTCCGCGACAACGGCCCCGGCGGGACCACCACGCTCGCGCTCGCCGCGATCGACGTGGCGCTGTGGGATCTGCTGGGGCTGCACTACCAGCAGCCTCTCGCGAAGCTCCTCGGGCAGGTGCGCGACCGGGTCGCGCTGTACGGCAGCGGCATCAACCTCAACCTGTCCGCCGAGGAGGTCGTCGAGCAGGTCAAGGAGTGGAAGGCCGACGGGTACGCCGCCGGGAAGGTCAAGGTCGGCAAGCCGGACCTCGAGGAGGACGTCTACCGGCTCACCAGGATCCGCGAGGCCGTCGGCGAGTACCCGCTCATGGTCGACGCCAACCAGGGATGGACCTACGGGGAGGCGGTCCGGGCGGTCACCCGGTTCCGCGACCTCAACCTGTACTGGGTCGAGGAGCCGCTGCGCGTGGACGACGTCGCCTCGCACGCCCGCCTCCGGGCGCGCTCTCCGATCCCGATCGGCCTGGGCGAGAACGTCTACACGCTCCAGCAGTTCAACCAGTACCTCCTCGCCGACGCGTGCGACTTCATCCAGGCCGACGTCGGTCGTGTGGGCGGCATCACGCCCTACATGGACATCGCCGCCCTGGGCCGGGCGTACAACGCCCCCATGACGCCGCACTTCGTGATGGAGCTCACGGCCAACGTGCTCTGCGCGGTGCCCAACGCCCTGTTCGGCGAGATGACGGACGGCGGCACGCTCACCGACCTCGGCGTCATCGTGCCGCAGCGGCCGCAGAACGGGTTCTTCGTCCCGACCGGAGCGCCGGGGAACGGCCTGGAGTACGACCGCGAGAACCTCGCGCGGCACGCGGTGAGCTGAGGGAGACGAACGACATGACGGACATCTTCGACCTCACCGACCGCATCATCCTCGTCACCGGCGGCCTCGGCCAGATCGGCTCGGCCTTCGTCCGCGAGCTGCACGGGCGCGGTGCCCGGGTGGCCGTGGCATCGCGCACCGTCGACGCCGCGCGCCTGCAGGAGACGTTCCCCGAGATCGCCGACAGCCCGCGCCTCCTCGGCGTCTCCGTGGACATCGTCTCGAAGGACAGCGTCGAGGCCGGCCTCGATGCGATCGTCGATGCGTGGGGTGCGGCGCCGGACGGCGTGATCAACAACGCGGGACTGGACACCCAGCCGAGCGCGCCGCCCGAGGTCTCCGGCCCGTTCGAGGACTTCCCCCTCGACGTGTTCCGGGAGGTGGTCGACGTGAACCTCGTCGGCACCTTCCTCGTGACGCAGGCGGCCGGTGCCCGGATGCGCGCCGCCGGAAAGCCGGGCTCGATCATCAACGTCGGCTCGATCTACGGGATGGTGTCCCCGGTGCAGGACATCTACGCCTACAAGGAGGAGCAGACCGGGGTGCCGTTCGTGAAGCCGGTGGCCTACTCGGCGGCGAAGTCGGGGCTCTACAACCTCACGCGCTACTGCGCGACGTACTGGGGGCGGCAGGGGATCCGGGTCAACACCCTCACTCCGTCCGGCGTCGGCCGAGACACGCAGGACGCGACCTTCCGGCAGAACTACACGGCGCGCATCCCGATCGGGCGGATGGCGGAGGCGACCGACTTCAACGGTGCCGCGGTCTTCCTGCTCTCCGATGCCTCGCGCTACATGACCGGAGCGAACCTCGTCGTGGACGGGGGGTGGACGGCATGGTGACCACCGCGGCGGACCTCGGGGTGTTGATGGCGGCGATCGCCACGCCCTACGACGCGGAGGGGGCGGTCGACACCGGGCTGCTCTCGACGCTCATCGGGGACTACGTGGCGCGCGGGGTCGAGGGGATCTACTGCTGCGGGTCGTCGGGGGAGGGCCTCCTCCTGTCGGCGGACGAGCGGACCGCGGTGGTGGAGACCGCGGTGAGCGCCGCGGAAGGGCGGATACCCGTCGTCGCCCACGTCGGCGCGCTGTCCACGAGGGAGGCCATCGAGCTCGCGCGACGGGCGCAGCAGGCCGGCGCATCCGCGCTCTCGATGATCCCGCCGATCTACTACTCGTTCGGCATCGAGGCCGTCCTCGACCATTACCGCGCGGTGCTGGACGCCGTGGATCTCCCGCTCATCGTCTACAACATCCCGCAGTTCACCGGGACGGAGTTCACGGTCGAGACGGCCGGCGAGCTCCTGGACGACGATCGGGTGATCGGACTCAAGCAGACCGCGCACAACATGTACGCCCTGGAGCGCATGAAGACGGCTTTCCCCGACAAGGCCTACATCAACGGCTTCGACGAGGTGTTCGTGCCGGCGCTCGCCGCCGGCGCCCGCGGGACCATCGGCACGACCGTCGGGCTGCAGGTCGAGCTCTTCCAGGCGGCGCGTCGCCTCCTCGACGTCGGCGACCTGGCCGGAGCGCAGCGGGTGCAGAGCCGGATCAACCATGTCATCGCCGAGCTGGTCGCGATCGACGTCTTCCCTGCGGCGAAGTACCTCTCCGGTCGCAGCGCGGGTGGCGCCGGAGCACTGGGCGACTGCCGTCGTCCGTTCCGACCGCTCTCGGACGCGGCTCGGGCCCGGCTGGATGCTCTCGGGGTGACTCTCGATCGATTCCTCGCGGAGGTCTGAGGGCTGAAACCGGTTACAGTGGGTGCCCATGGCCACGATCTACGACGTCGCGCGGCGGGCCGGCGTCTCGCCGGCCACGGTCTCGCGCGTCTTCAACGGCACGAGCGTGTCGGAGGAGAAGGCGGCGGCCGTGCGGGCGGCGGCGGAGGAGCTCCGATTCACGCCGAACCGGACGGCGCGCACGTTGCGGACCCAGAGCTCCGAGGTCATCGCCCTGGTGATCCCGGACATCGAGAACCCGTACTTCACCGAGATGGCGCGTGGGGTGGAGGACGCGGCGTCCGAGGCGGGGTACTCCGTCGTACTCTGCAACTCCGACGCCCAGGTCGAGAAGGAGGCGACGTACCTCCGGATCGCGATCGCCGAGAACATGTCGGGGGTGATCATCGCGACAGCGGATGAGCACTCGGATCTCGCGCCGGTGCGGGCGACGGGGCGGCCCGTGGTCGCCGTGGACCGTCGCACGGCCGCCGACATCGACGGCGTGGTGATGGCCAACCGGGAGGCGGGAGCCGCAGCGACGCAGAGCCTGCTCGACGCCGGGTATCGCCGCATCGCGTACATCGGGGGGCCCGCGCACATCGACACCGCGGCCGAGCGGGCGGAAGGTTGGCGGGGAGCCCTCTCGGCGATGGATCCCCATCATGAGCTGTCCTCGCTCCAGCGCTTCGCCACGTTCCGGGTCGACGGCGGGCGTGCGGCCATGGAGGAGCTCCTCGCGCTGCCGGAGCCGCCGGACGCGGTCGTCGCCGGGAACAACCTCATCGGCGTCGGCGCGATCCAGGTCCTCACGGAGCGCGGCCTCACCCCTCCGGAACTCGGTGTCGCGGTGATCGGATCGCTGCCCTTCACGACGCTGTCTCCCTCCGCTGTGACCGTCGTGCGGTTGCCGGCGCGGCACATGGGCGTGACGGCGGCGCGGATGCTGCTCGAACGGATCAGGGGAGACGTGCAGCCGGCTCGGACGGTCGTCCTCTCCGGCGAGGTGCAGCGCGCGACCGCACGCGCCTGACCGCAGGTCGCTACTGGGAGCGCCAGAACCGCGCTGCGAGGTTCGTCATCTCCTTGTCGAGATCGTCGACCTTCACCTCCAATCGGTCGAGGCGGTGATCGAGGCCGTCGAGTCGTGCGGTCATCTCGCCGCGGAGCCCGATCATCTCGCCACGCAGCCCGATCATCGCTCCCTGCAGCGCACCCATCGCCGCGCGCAGCGCTCCGATCTCGCTCATCATCACTCCGTGCAGCGCTGCCAGCGCCGCGTGCAGCCCACCGGTTTCGTTCGTCATCTCGATGCGGAGGCTGCCGATCTCGGTGGTCATCTCGGTGCGGAGGCCGTTGATCTCGCCGGTCATTTCGGTGCTGAGGGTGCCGATCTCGGTGGTCATGTCGGTGCGGAGGCCGTTGATCTCGCCGGTCATTTCGGTGCGGAGGCCGTTGATCTCACTGCGTAGTCGTGTGGTCTCGGTGGTCATGTCGGTGCGGAGGCCGGCGATCTCGGTGGTCATTTCGGTGCGGAGGCCGGCGATCTCGGTGCGTAGTCGTGTGGTCTCGGTGGTCATCTCGGTGCGCAGGCCGGCGACTTCGGCGGTCATGTCGGTCCGGAGGCTGCCGATCT
>Ga0209646_1000312_pt1 | contig 38249 bp, 31 predicted proteins | sample AraplaL_Col_mTSA_FD_184259 | JGI IMG/M metagenome (GOLD analysis project Ga0209646, IMG submission 184259) | Arabidopsis root microbial communities from the University of North Carolina, USA - plate scrape CL_Col_mTSA (SPAdes) (version 2) | ecosystem: Host-associated > Plants > Roots >...
CAAGCCTTGAGCACCCGCGATGCCAACGGCCAACTGACAGTGCAAGGCCAGGGCCTGCACAATCGCGAGGGCTCTATCAACCTGATCGCGCCGCGCATCGACAGCGAAGGTCGCCTCAGCGCCCGCGATCAATTGAACCTCACGGTGGGCCGTAATCAGGTCGATTTCGCCAGCGGGCAAGTGCGCCAGGTCGACCCGGCCAGCAAGACCCAGGACCAACGCATCGACGCACGCCTGTTCGGCGCCATGCAGGCCGGGCGCATCAACATCATCAGCACCGCCGAGGGCGCCGGTGTGCGTGTGGGCGGTGTGCAGGTGCAAGGCACTGACGGGGTGAAGATCAGTTCGGCCGGCGACCTCGACATCAGCGGCCAAGTGCATGCCGACAGCCTCGACGCCACCCGCGCTGGCGTGCACAGCCGCCAGGGCGATGTCGATTTGCACAGTACCAAGGACTTGAACCTGGCCGCCACCGACGTCAGCGGGCGCAACGTCAAACTCGACGCCAGCCGCAACCTGACCCTCAGCAGCCTGGAAAGCCGCAAGCTCCAGGAAAAGCGTGAGCAGTGGAACAACAGCAACTTCTTGTTCACCTACGAAACCTACGACCGCACCACCACCGACAAAGACTCGCGCCAGCACGGCAACAAGGTCGTGGCGCAACAGGACGCGGCGCTGTCTTCCGGCGCCAACACCGAGATCAAAGCCAGCCATGTGGAAGCGGGCAACACTCTGCGCGTCGACAGCGGTGCCGACCTGCACGTTAACGCCGCCACCGAAACCCATGAAAGCCGCGACCAGGGCAACCATCGCAAACACCTGTGGAAAGCCAACTGGGATAAATCCAGCAGCGAACAACGCAGCATCACCAGCAGCCTCAAGGCCGGAAAGACACTGGAGCTGACCAGCCAACAGAAGCTGCAAGTGCAAGGCGCCGAGCTGAAAACCCCCGGCGATATTCAACTGGCCGCCCGGCACGTGGAAATCACCAGCGCCAGCCGTACCCAGAGCAGCCGCGACAACGCCTACTCCGGCGACCTCACCGGTGGCAGCTTCTTCGGCAAGCAAGGCGACGGTGACCAGGGCAAGACGTCGAACACCGGCAGCAAGGTAAACGCCGACGGCAAGCTGATCGTCAAGGCCGACGACGTGCGCATCAGCGGTAGCCAGGCCCGTGGCGGCAAGCAGGCCAATGTCATCAGCGACAAAGGTTCGCTGGTGATCGACGGCGTGCAGGACAGCTCCCACGACAACCGCTACAACAATGACAGCAAATTCTTCGGCCTCTCCAAGGATGAAAGCCGCAAGAACCTCAAGGACAGCACCGTGGTTGCCAGCGACCTGCGCTCGGACAGCAACCTCAAGCTGCAAAGTGCCAAGGACATCACCGTCAGTGGCTCCCAGGTAGCCGCCGCGGGTGAACTGCAAGCGGATGCCAAGGGCGATATCAAGGTCGTTGCCGCCGAGAACACCACCCACGACACCACTCGCACCCATAGCCGTGGCTTCGATGGCTACGCCAAGGAAACCGAGGGCGTCAGCAGCCAGTACCGTGCGGGGTTGAGCTATGAAGACCAGCAGCAAACCCGCAAGACCGACACCACCCAGCAGCAGGGTTCCAGCCTCAAGGGCGGCAGTGTCGTAGTAAAGGCCGGTGGCGATGTGAGCATCCAGGGTTCGGACCTCAAGGCAACCGCAGGCGATGCCACCCTGAGCGGCAACAACGTCGAGCTGTTGGCCGCCCACGACAAGCGCACCGAAGCCGTCGACACCACCACCACCGGCGGCAGTTTCTACTACACCGGCGGCATTGATCGGGCGGGCAGTGGCGCTCAGTTCAGCCACCAAAGCAGCCAAGACACCACTGAAAAAACCACCGCGCAAACCAGCACCGTGGCCGCGACCGGCAAGCTGACCATCAACGCTGGCAACACCTTCACCAGCGAGGGTGCACAGGCCAAGGCCGGCGCCGAACTGCAGGTCAACGCGGGTCAGATCGACAACCAGGCTGCCCATTCCACCGAGACCAGCACCCACAAGGAAAACGGCTGGACCGCCGATGTTGGCGCCAATGTGGAATACAAAGGCATTACCCGCCCGATCGAAAAAGCCGTCGAGGGCGTGGCCCAGGCCAAGTTCCATCAGCCCGGTTTGCTGGACGCGTTCGAGCAACCCAATGTCGGCCTGGATGTGGAAGTCGGGCACACGAACAAAACCGGCACAACGCAAGACAGCACCGCCGTGGTCAGCCAGTTCAGTGGCGCCGCGGTGCAGGTCAATGCAGCCGGCACGTTGCAGGACGAGGGCACCCAGTACCGCGCCACCGAGGGCGGGCTGAACATCAAGGCCGGCGAGCACCTGGCCACGGCAGCGGCCAACATCCACAGCAGCAGCGAGCAAAGCGTGGACGCCAAGGCTGGCGTGCGGGTCTATACCACCACCGGCGAAGATGTGAATGTGCGCGGCAGCGGCCTGGGCGGCAGCAGCGATGTGCGCGAATCCACCAGCACGGCGGTGCTCGGCAGCTATGTGGCCAGCCAAGGCGTGAGCATCGAGGCCAAGGGCGATGCCCGTTATGAAGGCAGCCAGTTCGACGGCGGCCAGGCCGGGGTTAACCTCAAGACCGGCGGTGAGCTGGCGCTCAACCAAGCCACCAACACCCAGAGCAAAAACAGCAGCACGCTGCGCGGCAACGGCTCACTGACGGTGGGCACCGCGCCCGGTGCGAATGGCAGCAACGTCAACCTCGGTGCTGGCGTGCAGTTGGATAACAAGCGCCTGGACACCCAGAACAGCCAGGCACAGGTCGCGACCATTCAAGGCAGCGGCCCCGTTCAGTTCAGCAGCGGCGCAGACATGACCCTGCAAGGCACGCAGATCGGCAGCACGGGCGCAAAGGCTGGCGATATCAGCCTCAATGCCGGCGGCAAGCTGGACCTGCAAGCCGCCACCGACAGCCACGTCAGCAACGGCAGCAACCTGGGCGGCGGTCTGACCCTCGGTGCCGGCAAGACCAGCAGCGCCGAAAGCAGCAGCAAGACCGGCAGCCTCAGCGCCAATTTCAACATTGGCAAAGTGGCGGAAAACGACCAGAGCGCCGTCGTCGGGCAGTTGCACAGCAGCGGTAAGGTCAGCCTCGCCAGCGGCGCTGAGGCAACCGATGCCATCCACTTACAGGGCACTCAGGTCAGCGCAGCCAGCCTTAGCCTGGATGCGCAAAACGGCGGCATTCTGCAAGAGTCTGCGCAATCGACCCAGGCCCACGGCAACTGGGGCGTCACCCTGGGCGCAGGTGGCAGCGTCGGCAAAACCACCTTGGCCGACGCCGGTGAACATGAGACACCCAAGACCCAGCGCGGCATCAATGCGCGGGCCAAGGTCGATGTGGATCACTTGCAAGGCACTACCCAGCACAACAGCCTGATCACGGCGGGTGACGTCACCCTCAACAGTGCCGGCGATACCCATCTGGCCGGAGCGCGTATCGACGCCGACAAGGTGCAGGGCACGGTGGGCGGCGACCTCGTCGTCGAAAGCCGCAAGGACCACGTCAACAGCACCCAGGTGAATGTTGACGCCAGGCTGGATGTCGAGAAGAACCAGCCGGGGGTGGTGGATAAGCTGGCCAAAACCAGCGGCCCCCTGAAGGACAAGGTACAAGCCAAGGCTGAAGGTGCGTTCGACAAGCATCGCGACAAGCTGGAGAACGTCGTCGACAAAGGCACCGGGCACCTGGCTTCGGCCAAGGACAGCGTGGTCAACAGCGTGGTCAATGCCAAGGAACGCCTGGGCGAAAAACTCACCCGCAGTGGCAGCTACGACGTGAACCCGCAACCCCGTGGCGCCTTCGGTACTCGCGTGGACAAGGCCAAGGCTTACCTGGCAGACAAGACCGACGCCCTGGGCACACGCCTGTCTGGCTTCAAGGATAAGGTCTGGCCAAAAACCAGCGACAGCTACACCGTCAGTGGCAAAGACACCACCGGCAGCAAGGTGGCCAACACCGCCGAAAGCGTGTTGTTCGGCGACAAGAGCGGCAACACCAGCTACACCCCGACCCTGTATCTGGATGTCAGCCATGTGGTCAAGGACAGCGTCACCCAGGCGTCAGGCATTCGCGCAGGTCACGGCGTCAACCTGCTGGTGAAGGGTGATACCCAGCTCACGGGCGCGCGGATCAGTGCGCCCAATGGCAAGGTTGAGCTGGGTGGCTCCAAGGTGACTGCAACCACACTGGCCGGCAGCGACTACCGTGCCGATGTCGGGCTGAACGTTTCGAAGTCACCGGTCAACCTGGCCCTGGGCGCCAAAGACGAACTGACGCAGAAACACGACGACGCCACGCGCAAGGACCAAGCCTTAAATCTGGGCCCGCTGCGAGCGGGTGGGCACAGTGAGAGCCAGGCCTTGCAGGCGGGGATTGATCAGGCCATCAACTAAAGGGTAAAGCCGCCCCACTGTAGGAGCGAGCTTGCTCGCGAAGAACGTTAACGATGACGCTGGCATGCTTAGAGTACGCGGCGCCCTCAGGTTTTTCGCGAGCAAGCTCGCTCCACAGGCACATTCTCAGCGTGCCAGCCGGCGCGCTAAGTTGTACGCTTTTTCTCGGGTCGCTGTAGGTTGGTCCTTATGATCGCGTTCTTACAAACAAAGCACACCCAGAAAGTGGAACCTTTCACAGACCTCAACCACCCAACAAAAAACTAACCTCATGCGGATATTTTCAAACAAGAGAAAATAAGCTCGACAGACGGACGCACCAGAAAATTCAGCGCTTCCCTTTGGCGTCTATAACCATAAACAGAGGTTAAACAGTGAGCCCGTTAAAAGGGTATGGCATGTTAGTGCAGTGCACACACGCCCGCCGAACGACTGCGTTTAAAGCTATATCGTTGATCTCATATAAATAAAGTGACCCAGCAATGAATATATTCTCGCCCGTGCCACAGCCACTCAGCAACTATCCCCATACAACAAATGCTGAACACCGTCGCTCCACTCGGGCAATTGACGATGCACCGCCAGTCAAAAATACACTTCCGGACGCGCCGAGCGCCTCGGAAGATAAAAAGCTGGGGCTGGGACAAAAACCGATCCCTGCGCCCGCCCCCGACCATGAGTTAGATTTCGCCAAGGGAGTCATTTATGGCTCTGTCAGCGTTTCCCCTCCCACAGCAAGTTATACGCACCAGGAACAGCTACAGAGGATTGACGCTTACGCCGACCGTGTTGTCACGCAAATCAAGAAAATAGAAGAAAGCGGTGAAGAAAACGAAAGTAATATCAGGTTCCAGAAAACTCGCCCGTTCCTGGAGCCTGCCGGTTATTTCAGCGGCGGGTTATTGGCTGCCGGGTTCGACCCGCATGAAAAAATCACTGTAACCTTCAAAAGTTACGTTGGAAAATGGAAGCCGGAAGTCGAGACCAACACCGATACACGCACCTATTTTGCATGGGAAATTGCAGCCGGTGCTCTTAAGCACGATAAACCACCGGGAGGTGGCCTGCTCAACTTCCAGACCATGGAAATCAAGCCGCAAGACCGGAGCAAGATCAACGATCTGGAAGCGCTGGGTGCGAAGCTACAAAATCATTGGCAAGATGATGTCGCCTCCACCATGAGCGACGAGACGGGCGAATTGGCGAAGCACTCGGGAAAAGCCGATGCTTATGTTGTGCTGGGAACTTTGCAAGGCCTGCGTAACGACAAAGATGCGTATAAAATGCTATCGCCTGAAGGCCGATCAGCCGTTGAACGCACGCTAGACAATAAGGGAAATGTCGTCATACCCAACATATACGGTTATCCACTGGCCGGGTATGCGTTTATTCCTTATGTCAACTATCACGGCAATTATGACACCCGCCCCAATCAAGGCCTGATGCTCGACTTGAAGAACGGCACAGTCAGCGAAATACGCGGAGACGATGATTTTGCTCGTTGGGCCAAAGACAACCGTGATGCCTTAAAAGCCAGCTTTAACGCCGAAGACAGACAAGGCGGAAAGGATGCTCATTGGCCATCAGCGAGCAGTGTGCTCGAAAATTTGATTGAGGGTAATCATGCGCACTATCCGGGACGCAAAAATCTACTCAGCGACAAACAGATTCCGGTTAGAGAGTTATTTAATTACACTCAATCGCGAAAGAAAACCTACCATTTAAAATTTGGAGATCTGAACTCTGGTATTGCCAGCAATTATCAAAAGATCAACGCCAACAATGCCGTGTGGGCCGATCAAACAGAGGTATTTGGTTCCTCGAAGCAAACGTGGAAGGAAGCCAAAGAATTATGGGGGCGCACCTTCGGCTATGTGCCCATCCTTGGAAACGCGGGCAATATTGTCTTCGGTACCCATGATTCCATTTATGGTATGACCGCCGACGATCGTGTTGGCGGCACAGCGGCTGCAGTGATATCGGGCTTGCAGCTGGCGCACGAACTCGCACCATTTGGAGCTGAGGCTGGGTTGGGCGAAGCACCCTCCGCATCGACTATCGCTGGCAGCGAACATTACGGCTGGAAATACAATGAGCAAAGCAACCGTTTTGATTTCGTGAGGAAAGTAAACGCCGCGAATGACAGCGACGTGTCCTCCGTCGCCAATACCGCACCAAGCGAACCGGATACACCACACGTCAGTGAAGGTGTCCCTCCGACAATCGAAATACCAAACAGTAAGCGCTCACTTCTGACATCCGTAGAGAACTTACCGACCGGCGAAGCGCTTTTTTCCACTGTGGATAAAAACGTAGTACTAAGTGGAGAGCTTAACGAGCTAAATTCCCTTGACGAAAAACTTTATACATTTACCGACTTCAACAAAAACGGCCGTCAAGAACGACTCAACATCCTGGTGCACGGAAGCGTCGACCCGGCTACTGGCATCTCGAAAGTTTCATACAACGGAAAACTCAATACACCACAAGAGTTACTTCAGACACTTCATGACTCGGGCATTTACCCGGAAACGTTTGACAACGTAAGACTACTGTCATGTGACTCTGCAAGTGGTGGAGATGCGTCCTTCGCGGCGGAGTTTCAGAAGCTCATAGGGCGCCCTGTCAAGGGCTATAGCGGCACCCTCACCGCCAACCTAGTACCGGAAGATATAAATGCTGCGATTGTAAAAGTAGAAAATATCTATCTGGACACCCTGAAAAAAAATCAGAACACTCCACTGACTGACGCTGATAAGGCATTGGCCAGATCCGAAGCGGAAAAATACGTCTCCCGAGAAATGGCAAAAAACAGAAACTTCAAACCGGCAAAGAAAAACCCCCATTGGAATCCGTTTAAATGGTGGGCTTTTACTTATAAACCCGAGACCTTTCCAAAACCATAAACGGTGGGCACTGTCGGGGAAGGCCCACCCCACTGTAGGAGCGAGCTTGCTCGCGAAAGACGTTAACGATGACGCTGGCATGTTGAGAGTACGCGGCGCCCTCAGGTTTTTCGCGAGCAAGCTCGCTCCTACCTAGGCACATTCTCAGCGTGCCACCCTGCGCGTCATGTCAGTTGAAGAGTGCCTGTACGTTCTTCATCGCGTCATCGGCAAAGCCTTGCAGGAAGGCTTCGAACGCCGGTACGTCTTCCTTGCCGCCCGTGTAGGGCTGACCAATGATGGTCCAGGTCGCCAGGCTCTGGTTCGGGCCTTGTGGCACCACCTCCATCAGCGCCCACAGGTTGCCGATGTTCAGCGAGGTGTAGATCAGTGACCAGGTCATGGTCATGGCTTGGTCGTCATGGCTGTTGAGTTGCTCGATCACCACATTGCCGTCCTTGAACAGCTTTTTGCGTACCGAACGCACGCCCTCGCCCGTCATATCGATATGAGACAAGGCCGGAATAAACTTCGCGAAACCGGCGAAATCTCCGACCACACTCCACACACTGCGAGCTTCGGCATTCACGCTGACGCTGGCGACGACAGGGTTGCCCACCGGGTTACGGACCAGGGTATCGGGTTGTTGCATGAGAGAGCTCCTTTTTTCCGAAGGGCGGATAGTGGGCGCCTACCAAATGCAGTGGGCTGTACAAGTTCAACACCTGCTTGGCGTGGTTATCCGCTCTTGGCTGACTGCCGTAATGCCAAGGCTGCTACCCCGCACACGATCAACGCAATACAGGACACATAAAACGCATCGCTGTAGGCCATCAGGTACGCCTCACGACGCACGGTGTGGATCAAGCCCTCAAGGACCTGCTGTTGAGCGGGTAATACCTGGTTGAAGATAAAAGCCTCGCTGTCAGCCATGCTGGCGCGCAGGCGCTCCTGAAAGGACGGGGAAAACAGCGTGATCGACTCCCCTACCCGCTCAGAGTGAAAGCGCTCGCGCATGGCCACGATCTGCGTCAGGCCCGCGGTACCCACGGCACCACCCAGGTTGCGCAGCATGGAGAACAAGGCCGAGGCGGAGCCGGCTTCATCTTTGGCCAGGCCAGACACCGCGAGCACGGAAAGCGCCACCATGATCAGCGGCTGCCCGATGCCCCGTACCACGGTGGACGGAATAATCACGTTGGCGGCGCTGTCCACGTCCAGGTGCGCGCCGAGGTAGCACCCCAGGGCCATAATGAAAAAGCCACTGGCGACCATCAGTTTCGGGTTGAGCCACTTCATCAGGCGCGGCATGAACGGCGCCAGTACCAGCTGCACCATGCCGTAGGCGATCAGGCTGATGCCAATCTCCCGGGCGTTGTAGCCCTGCAGTTGGGACAGGTAATTGGGCACCAGGAACACCAGGCCGAAAGTGGCCCCGCCAAAGATGAACATCGCTGCGCTGGCCACGCCGAAGTTGTAGCTCTTGAGCAGGCGCAGGTTGATGAAGGAGCGACTGCCATACAACTGCGACAGCACGAAGTACACCAGGGCCACGCCGGCCACCAGTGACATCCACACAATGAAATCGGAGCCAAACCAGTCCTTGCGGCCACCTTCTTCCAGCACAATCTGCAAGCCACCCAGGCCGACGATCATGGCGATGATCCCGCCCCAATCGCCGCGTTTGAGCAGGCTCAACTGCATGGGCTTGGCATCGATCGACCATGCCACCGCCAACAACAAGAGAATGCCGGGGGCCAGTTGCAGGTAAAAGATCCAGCGCCAGGAATAGGCATCGGTCAGCCAGCCACCAATGGACGGCCCGGCGGCCTGGGCGACGCTGTTGGACAGCGCGAACAAGGCCATGCCCATCGCGATCTTGCTGGGCGGCAGTTCAGTGATGATCAGCTGGAATGACAAGGGAATCAGCACTGCGCCGGCGGCGCCCTGGATCACCCGAATGATGATCATCACTTCCAGGTTGGGCGCCCAGGAGCAGGCAATGGACGCCACCAAAAACACAAACGAGCCCACGAGCATCACACGCCGCAGAGAGAACACCTGCACCAACCAAGCGGTCAGCGGGATCATGACGATTTCCGCGACCAGGTAGGCGGTGGAAATCCACGAGCCTTCTTCGAACGTCGCCCCCAGGGAGCCTTCGATCTCCGGCAGCGCGGCGCTGGTCACGTGCACGTTCATGCCGGCCATGAAACAACCGAACAGCCCACCGATCACGGCCACCCAGGCGCGAAAGGAGACGCTCTTTTCAGCCGATTCAGTCATGTGCAGCGCCCTGCTTATCTGGGCGGGTGTCCACCGTGGTGATGACCGACATACCCGGCAGGATAGGTCCGCCTTCGTCATGCTCATCAATGACGATTTTCACTGGAAAGCGTTGCACGATCTTGGTGAAGTTGCCGGTGGCGTTATCCGACGGCAACAGTGCGAACACCGCTCCAGAGCCTGGCGAGAAGCTCACCACATGGCCTTTGAGCTTGCGTCCCGAATAACTGTCGACGCTGATATCCACCGGTTGGCCGGCACGCATATCGCGCAATTGGGTTTCTTTGTAGTTGGCCACGACGTAAGCCTGCTGCAAGGGCACCACCGCCAGCAGCGGCAACCCTGGCGCGACGTATTGGCGGGTACGCACTTTGCGCTGCCCCACCACGCCGTCAATGGGTGAGCGGATCAAGGTGTCTTCCAGGGCATGCGTCGCCAGGTTCAACTGCGCCTCAGCCTGGCTGCGCCGGGCTATCTGTTGCTGGAGCGAGGCCTGGGCCCATTGACGGCGGGTGACGGCCACGGTCAAGCGGGTTTCCTGTTGCAGCTGCATCGCTTTGGCAATTTCCACCGCAGCGTTGGCCTGGGTGTAACTGGCGGCGGCCGTTTCCAGACGCTGTGCGCTGGCGGCGTGTTCGCGCACCAAACCTTCGTAGCGACGCTGGTCGAGACTTGCGCGGCGCAATTCAGCGGCCACACTGCGGGCGTGAGCCTCAGCCTGGGCAACGCCGGCCTTTTGCTGGGCGATCAGGCTGTCAGTGACTTTCAAGTTGGCCTCTTGCGCCGCCACCGAGGCCTGGGTCTCGGCCAGTTCTGCGCGGGCTTGTGCCAAACGGGCCTGGTAGTCACGGTCCTCGATGCGCACCAGCACATCCCCCGCCTTGACCGGCTGATCGTCCTCTACCATCACCTCGGCCACGTAGCCTGAGACCTTCGGGCTGATGGGAATCCAGTCGGCCCGCACATACGCATCATCGGTCTGCTCCAGGTAGCGGCCGACGGTCATCCAATACACGCCGAACACCACCGCCGCGATCAACAGCGCGGCGCCGCCCAGCAGGATCAGGTTCCTTTTTCGCCGTTGCTTACGCGCATGCATGAGTTGCTCGAGCACATTCTCCTGCTCGTCCTGGACTGCAGTTTTTTCATCAACGGCGATATTCATGGCTGGGTACCGGAAGAAGGGATGGACGCATGGGTGGGCGCAGCGGCCGGGGTTTCGACGGCGCCGGACTGCCAACCGCCGCCAAGGGCACGGAACAGGCCGATCTGGCGTTGCAGTAACTGGCCATCGGCGTCGGCGCGCGTGGCCTGCAAGCGGATCAGTTCTCGCTCACTGTCCAGCACGTCGAGAAAGTCGATAGAACCTGCGTCATAGTTGAATTGGGCCAACTTGTAGGCTTGGCGGCTGCTGTCCAGCGCCCGGCTCAAGGCCGCGTGGCGCTGCCGCTCGCCGTCGTACAACGCCAGGGCCTGGCGCACCTCCTTGAGGGCCTTGAGGACGCTGGCCTCGAACTGTGCGACCTCCACCTGCTCGAGTGCCCGTGCCTGCTTGACTCGCGCGCGGTTGGCCTGCCAATTAGGGAACTGCCAGGTAATCAGCGGGCCGATGCCGAACATCACCGCACGGCTGTCCCCCAGCTCATGAGGTTTGTTGGCCGAGGAGGACACTGAAGCACCGAACGTCACCTTGGGGTACAGGTCGGCCTGGACAATATCCACTTGCAGCGTGGCCGCCTGCAACGCGCGCTCGGCCTGCCGGACGTCAGGGCGGCGTGCCAATAATTGCCAGCCATCGCCCACCGGTAACTCGGCATTGAGTTGTGGCACCACTTCACACGTTGCGGCGCCAGAGCCTTGTTCAAGATCAGCGACGCCCGTCAGCATGGCCAATTCGTAGAGCGCGGCTTGTCGACGCGCCTCCAACATCGGCAGCAGCGCCTGGGTTTCGCCTTGCAGGGCTTGCATGCGGCTGTATTCAAGGTCTGTCACCACACCGGCCTGGCGCTGGCGATCGGTCAACGCCAGGCTATGCGCGACCACGTCCAACGAATGGCGCTGGACCTTGGCACGCGCGCCCAGGGCGCAGGCATTCACATAGGCGCGAGTGGTTTGCGCCACGACCGTAATGCGCAGCAAGTCTTCGGCATCCTGCGCCGCTGCGGTTTGCACGTGGGCACGTTCAATGGTGCGCTGAACCTGGCCCCACACATCCACTTGATAAGCCAGCTCGAAGCCTGGGTTGAATGCCCACTCTGACGGCGCATGGCTATCGGTGGCCTTGGCCAGCGTCTGGTCATCGGCCGTCTTGCCATAAGCGGCCCCCAGCGACGCCTGGGTGGACGGCCAGCGCTCGGCATCGGCCTGCTGGATCCCGGCCAGCATCGCCTGCACATGGGCCTGGGCCGCCGCCAGGTCGCGGTTGTGCAGCAGGGCCTTTTGCACCAGCGCGTCGAGTTGCGGATCGTTGTACAACTGCCACCAGCGCTCAGGTAACGCTTGGGCCGAGACACCTTGGGGCAGGTGACTCAGGGCATTGATGCGTTCCGGATGTGGCTGTGCCGGTGTATGGGCGACCCAGGACGAACAACCCGCCAATAACGCCACCGCCATGCCAAGCAGCGAAAGACGGCAATGCCGTGGGAAAAGAGAAGGCGAACCCATCGAAGAAATCCAGAATGCCAAGTAGAGACGCAGGGTAAGAGAGCAACCGGTTGCGCATCTCCCGAGTTCCAGACAACCATCGTTTCGATTGGGACAATGTGCCGGCGCGCCCTCTGGGCCGCAGGCTCCACCAGGCACAGGTAAACATGGCCCTGCCTGGAGGCGGGGCCATGTTCAAAAGGAGGTGGTGCTATCGCCAGGTAGATTCAGACCAAGCGACAGTTACTCGGGGTGTAGCCCATGGTGCGTTTGAACATCGCGGTAAATGCACTCGGACTCTGGTAACCGTGCTCCAATGCCACTTCCAGGATGGAAGCGCCACTGGCAAGCCGCTGCATGCTGAGCAGCAGCCGCGTGCGCTTGCGCCACTCGCCGTAACTCATGCCCAACTCTTTCTGGAACAGCCGAGCCAGGGTGCGTGAACTCATATTGAGCTGCACCGCCCAACTCTCCAGTTTCGACTCCTGAGAAGGGTTGTCGATAAAGTCCGCACACAGTGACTTGAGCCTCGGCTCGTCCGGTATCGGCACGTGAGCCAGCACCCTTTGCGCACGGTCAAGTTCCGAGAAAATCAGCTCCACAATCTGCACATGACGCAACGACGCCGCCTGGCTGTCAGGCTCATCGCCCGCAGCCACAATCAGCTCGCGCAACAAGGGTGAAACCCTGATGACCTCGCATTCCTCCGTCAAACGACGGTGCGCTCCCGGCGAGATCAACAAAGTGCGCATGCGCACTTCGCCGGTCATGCGGATCTGATGCTCCAAACCTGAAGGCACCCACAGCGCATGCCCGGAAGGTACCACCCAGGTGGTCTCCTCCACCGACACAAGCATCACACCGTTGATGGCGTAGACCAGTTGGCCTTCGTCATGTCGATGCGAGGCCACGATGTCACCGTGGCCATAATTACCGGCAAGTGCCGCCAATGCGGTATGCGCGTTCATCTCAGGACGGCACCGCAGCATTCACCAGGCTGAGCAAGCCCAGGCGCGATGCACGATTGACCGCACTGGTGACCGCTTTGAGGGAAGCGAGAAGGCTACTGCCATCACGAGCGGCGCCGAACAGCAACTGGTTGCCCACGCGAATTTCCACATAGGCCAACGCCTCAGCCTGGGCACCGTCACGGGTGGCATGTTCGTGGTAATCGGCGATATCAAAATGAATGCCACGTTGGGCAAACGCATCGACCAGCGCCGCAAGCGGGCCGTTGCCCTCGCCACTCAAGTCGATGCGCTGTGTGCCTTGTTCAAGGGTGGCCTCCAGGTAAGTCACATCGCCCTCGCTCACCAGTTTGGGGGCTCGTAACGCGTAAGGCTTGCCCTGCTCCAGGTAATGCCGGGTGAAGCAGGCAAGGATCATCTCGCCACTGATTTCCTGGCCGGAGCCATCCGCTTCCTGTTGTACCAGGCTGCTGAACTCCATCTGCAAGCGACGCGGCATCACAATGCCGTGCTGCTCCAACAGATAGGCCACGCCCCCCTTGCCCGACTGGCTGTTTACGCGAATTACCGCTTCATAGCTACGGCCCATATCGGCAGGATCGATAGGCAGGTACGGTACTTCCCACATGCCCTGTGGATTGGCCTGGCGCGCCGCAAAGCCTTTCTTGATCGCGTCCTGGTGCGAGCCGGAGAATGCGGTAAACACCAACTCACCGGCGTAAGGGTGACGAGGATGGGTCGGCAACTGATTGCAGAACTCCACCTCACGCTGGACGTGCAGGATGTCGGAGAAATCCAACTGCGGATCGATGCCGCTGGTGTAGAGGTTCATCGCCAACGTGAGGATATCTACGTTGCCAGTGCGCTCACCGTTACCGAACAACGTGCCCTCGACACGCTCGGCACCAGCCAGGCACGCCTGCTCCGCGGTGGAGACCCCAGTGCCCCGATCATTGTGCGGATGCACGCTGATGACCACACTGTCCCGGCGACTGAAGTGCCGGCAGAACCATTCGATCTGGTCGGCGAAGACATTGGCGGTAGACACCTCCACAGTGGTAGGCAGATTCAGGATCATCTTGTTACTCGGGGTCGGGCCGAACGTATCTGTCACCGCTTCACACACCTGCAGTGCAAAATCCAGCTCGGTGAAGCAAAAGGTTTCCGGGGAATACTGGAACGTCCACTGCGTATCGGGGTTTGCGTCCATGTGCTGCTTGATCTCCCGAGTTGCCTGGGTAGCAATCTCGATGCAGCCCGCCTTGTCCACATTGAAGACAACGTCCCGGAACACCGGCGCCGTCGCATTGTAAACATGCACGATGGCGCGAGGCGCGCCCTTCAACGCCTCAAACGTGCGCTCGATGAGGTGGCTGCGCGCCTGGGTCATGACCTGAATCGTCACATCATCAGGAATCGCACCGCTTTCAATCAGCTCACGGACATAGTCAAAGTCGGTCTGCGAAGCGGCAGGAAAGCCCACCTCGATCTGCTTGAAACCGACCTTCACCAGCAAATCGAAGAAACGCCGCTTGCGCTCGGCATTCATCGGCTCGATCAACGCCTGGTTGCCATCGCGCATATCCACACTGCACCAGGTAGGAGCGGCAACCTGGACAGTACTGGGCCATGTGCGATCCGGCAGGTTGACCGTGGTGAAGTGGCGATATTTGCGGGAAGGGTCCTTGAGCATCATGGCGTTTCTCCTTTTTCAGCAGTTTGTTTGTGTCAGACACACCGTCGGCGATGCCGACTGATTGGATCCAATACTAAACGAACATAGTTTGATACAAATTGCGTTGTTGAGTTTGTGGAATAAGAAAAACCAAAAAAAACCCAAGCAGACTGAAAAAACCAACAAAAATTGCGCAAAGGCATGAAAGTCAACAATCGAAGACTTAAAAGCACGAGTTACCGGCGAGGAGCCAGGGAAAACATTTCTGACGGCAAAAAAAAACCGAGAGCCTTACTGGTGTGAGGCTCTCGGGATTTCTAAACACACGTGATTTGATACCTGTGGGTTACGCACAGGACGGGACAGGTCACCGTGAATCAAGGTCGGTCCTTTTTATTTTTCTTTATTCATATCAGCCGATTAGCTGAGCCCTTTTCTATAGTTCGCTCTTTCAAAGTACTGACAGGACTTTTTTTTTGGACGAGAGCGGGAATCTGAGCAAGGGGCGGCTCACCGTCCAGTCGGTGATGCCAAATAACAGGCAAAAAAAAACCCGGAAATCCTCACTTGCGTGGGCCTTCCGGATTTTCTAAACCGCCAAAAATGGTGGGTCGTGTGGGATTCGAACCTACGACCAATTGGTTAAAAGATAATTGGTTGTAACGGTTCAAACCCCCAGGAATGTGCCCGCAACATTGATGTGTCCGTGGCCTCGCAGCTTCTAATGAACCCACATTAGAGGCTCCAAACCATGAAAATCTCTGCGGTCGTTTCGACCAAAGGCGGCGTAGGCAAAACCACCATCGAGGCCAACCTCGGCGCTTTTTGTGCGGATGCAGGCCTGCGCGTGCTCCTCATCGACCTAGATCCTGCACAGCCCTCACTCTCCTCGTATTACCAATTGGTCGATGAAGCTCAGGGCGGCATCTACGACCTGCTGGCATTCAATATCACCGAATCAGCCAAGATCATATCCAGCACAGCGATTCCAAACCTGTCGCTTGTCATTTCCAACGACATCAACAACCAACTGAACAGCCTGCTCCTGCAAGCACCTGACGGACGGTTGCGACTCGCCAACCTGATGCCAGCGTTCAAAGACCATTTCGACCTGGTGCTGATTGACACCCAAGGCGCCAGATCGGCCATGCTCGAAATGGTGGTCCTAGCCTCTGATTTGGTCATCTCCCCGCTTCCGCCCAATATGCTCGCTGCTCGGGAGTTCAGCCGGGGAACCATGCAGATGTTGGACGGCCTGCGCGCCTATGGGCGCCTGGGCATGAAAATCCCTCCCGTGCGGATCGTCGTCAACAATCTCGACCAAACCACTGACGCGCAAATGATCGAGCAGTCGGTACGGGAAATTTTCCAGGACAATGACGAAATCAACGTTCTGGATAGCGTCGTCCCCAGCGCAGTGGTGTTTCGTAGCGGTTCTTCACTGGGCGTCCCAGTACATCGCCTGGAATACCGACAGCCTTCAAACCGAATATCTCCGGCAGCCCTAGTCGTCATCCGCCGTTTGGCCATTGAGCTTTTCCCAGAATGGCGTGACCGCTTCGAGGCCATGACCGAGGAAAAGGTAGCCAGCTTGGTGAGGGAGGGTCGTTGAAATGGCGAAGCCCTCCATTACCGACGCCCGCAGTATTACTGCAGATCTCATCCTAGAGGTTGGCAAGTACTACAGCGCTCAGCAATTGCGCAGCTTGCAAGCCAAGCTCAGTGGAACCGCACGAGAAATCAGAGCCCTGACAAGCGGTTGCCATCTGCCCGGTCGGATTGGCGCCCAGTTGAGCGTTGAACAGATTCAGCTTTTGCAAGACGCAGCGAAGCTAATCGAGTCAGTGAACTCGAACATAAAGCACGCGAAGGAAAAGCGCGGCCGCGACGAAAGCCAAGCCAAACACCGTCAGCAAAGTCGATATGCCGAAGCCAAACGCCTGGTAGCTGAAACATATCTAGAACCTTTTGTTCCTGAGTCAACGGCTTTGGACCCTCTCCTAGATATTCTTAAAACAGCGCTGACGCTCAATCGCGCAGACGTTTTCAGGAATGGTTATTCACCTAAGGAGTTCAATCTCAGGCTCCGTGATTACCTGTCGCCTGTCAGAACTCGAAAACTTATTGGCTGGACCAGTCCAAGTGCTTTCTGGATAAGCACGGTTCTCTCTCTGCGTAATGACGTTGTGCAATCTATTGAGCAAGAGATTGCTTACGACGATGGCTCAAGTGTTCAAGACCGTCTTGATGCCTTGAAACAGAAGGTTGCGGACTGTCTTGCCCGGACTCACCTATCTGCTGATGAGGAAGAAACACTTCGCCTGTGGTCTGAGGCGCTCTCTCCCCGCATTCAACAGGAAGGGGGTGAATGATGGACAAGCAAAAAGTCCTCAGCAAGGTCGCCAAACTCATGGCGCTGGCCAAGTCACAAGGCGCTGCCCCAAACGAAGTGGAAATTGCACTTCGCCAAGCACGCCATTTGATGAAGCAGTACAACCTGGAACACACCGAAGTCGCTGCCCATACAATCGAAGAAGCCATTGTCGGTACCAAAACCCGTCGGGCACCGCAGGATTGGCTGCACCACCTGGCTTCAATCTGCTCTCAAGCCTTCGATTGCAGCCACTTGACGTATTTCAATCCGCTACTTGGCTGGTCCTTCAAGTTCTTGGGGAAAGGTATTTCACCCGAGTTGGCAGCTCATACCTATTCATCGCTGCATCACCAGCTTGTCGCAGCCCGACGAGCTCATGTTGCCCAGCAGAAGCGCTGCCAACTGAAAACCAAACGTCACCGCGGCCAACTGTTTGCCGAGGGCTGGCTCAATGCCGTCGCCTCCAAGGTGAACCAGTTTGCAGGCGGGATAGACGAAAACACTGCGCTGGAGATCCAAGCCTACCTGGAATGGCACCATCCAAAACTAACACTAGCCATTATCAAGCCCATCGAAGCTAAAGGTCATGACACCCGCTCTTTGCAAGCGGGATGGGACCAGGGCAAGCATGCCAGGCTGCATCGTGGTGTTGGACAGCAGTCGCAAGGAGCCCTTGGGCATGGGGGGAGCCAATGAGAACTCATTCGCTTTCACCTTTGGCCATGGCTGCGCTGGAACAAGCCAGATCCCAGCTTGGGCTTACCCCGGTTCACAAACACCATGTTTGGAGTGAGGCAGAAGAGCGCACGCTCATTGCCCGTTATCCCGATGAACCGACTCATGTCCTAGCCGCCGAATTGGGGCTCAGCGTCTATCAGGTCTACGCCAAAGCCAAACGGCTGGGTCTGAGCAAAAGCACCGAGTTTCTTCGCAGTAGTCTCTGTGGCCGGCTTGACGGCAAGTTGGGCGCTGAATTCCGCTTTCCAAAGGGTTTTGTCCCGTGGAATAAGGGCCTCAAGGGGCTCCCCTCCTCTGGCCGCATGACTCAAACGCAGTTTAAGGCGGGGAATAAACCAGGGAACTGGCTCCCTGTTGGCAGCCTGCGCACGACTCCTGACGGCTATCAGCAGAAGAAAATCACCGACACAGGTTATCCACCCGTTGACTGGAAAGCGGTGCACGTACTGCTCTGGGAGGAGCATCACGGGCCAGTCCCTTTGAACATGTGCGTGTGCTTCAAGGACGGCAACAAGACCCATATAGCCCTGAATAACCTGGAGTTGCTGACGAGGGCAGAACGCATGCGTCGTAACACCATTCATCGGTATCCGGAAGAGCTGAAATCCGCAATACGCGCTATCGGCAAACTCAAACGCACCATCCGGGAGGTTGAAAATGAAGAACAAGATTGAAGATCTACGTAATCACCTGTTCGTCGCGATCGAGAGCCTCCTGGCCCCGGAAAAACCAATGGAAATTGAACGGGCTAAAGCGGTAGCGGAGGTTGCTCAGGTCATGATCAATTCAGCGAAGGTTGAAGTCGACATGGTCAAAGCCCTGGGGGCACGCAACGGGAGTGGTTTTCTTCAGATAGGTCAGGAGTCGGGGAAATGAATCACCTTGACCTATCACCGCCCTACTCCGTAGAGGCTGAACAAGGTGTGTTAGGTGGGCTACTGCTCGACAACAACACCTGGGATCTCGTCGCGGACAAACTGGATGACTCTGATTTTTTTCGACACGACCATCGGTTGCTGTTCCGGACAATGGCAAGCCTTGCTGACAAGTCGATTCCGTTCGACATCGTCACCGTCCACAACGCGTTGGAGGAGCCAGACGAAGCCGGAGGGCTGAGCTATCTGGGCGAGCTGGCCAAAAATACGCCGTCTGTAGCCAACATTGAGCATTACGCATCCATAGTGCGTAATCGCTCTCGGCTCAGACAGCTCATGTCCCTTGGATACCAATGCTCTCGCGAGGCGACAGACCCGTTGGCAAGTGCGGAAAATGTTCAAGAATCAATTGAACAGCAACTGTTCGCTCTGGGTGAGGGCAAGAGCGCAACGGAATTCGTCAATATCAACCAGTGCCTGACGAACGTCGTCGAACAAATAGACGAACATTTCAACGGCAATATCACCGTGACCGGCCTGCCTTCAGGCCTGGAGGACCTGGACGAGCTGACGTCGGGTTTTCAAGAAGCCGACCTGATCATCCTCGGTGCGCGCCCGTCTATGGGGAAGACCTCTCTGGCCTTGAACTTCATAGATACGGCTCTGCAGGCAAAGCTTGATCGTACAGTTCAGGTTTTCAGCATGGAAATGCCGGCCAAAGCATTGATGTATCGATTGATGGGCATCCTAGGCCATATCGATCTGGGCAGGCTATTGAAGGGCAAGCTCGATGATGATGATTGGCCGAAGCTGACTGCAGCGGTTTCTCGTATCAATGGCTATGGCGAGCGCTTGGTCATCGACGACTCATCAGCGCTCACGCCTGCAGTAATCAGAGCCAAATCTCGTCGAGCAGCTCGTCGCTTCGGGCACCCGAGCTTGATCCTGATCGATTACCTGCAGCTCATGCGCTGCCCAGGTCAGGAAAACAGAGCCAACGAGATCAGCGCTATATCCCAGTCCCTCAAGGCCCTGGCGAAAGAGATGAATTGCCCGGTGGTTGCGCTTTCCCAGCTCAACCGGGAATTGGAACGACGGCCAAATAAGCGTCCGATCAACGCAGACCTGCGTGATAGCGGTGCAATTGAACAGGACGCTGACCTGATTATGTTCGTCTACCGGGACGAGGTGTACCACCCTCAGAGCGAACACAAAGGCATTGCAGAAATCATTCTCGGCAAGGCACGTAACGGCCCAACTGGAACCGTCCGAACAGCCTTCATCGCCAACCAGACCCGATTTGCCAACCTCAGTCCCAGCGCCGGCTGGCAAGGGGCTCAACTATGAAAAAGCATTCCTCAGCGATGAATACTCTCGTCCGCATCACTCACCGGTGCCTTCAATGCGATAGCCACCACCCGAAACATCAAGTGAATGGGGCTCCAGCCTTACCCGACGGTGAAGTGGACGAGCTTATTTGCCCTACTTGCAATAGCTATGACATCGAGGAGCTTCGGGAGGTGTCGGATGCACAGTAGCGTCGAGCTATTTCCTAGTATCCATGCCGGTGCGGTGTTCGAAGCCTCTGCCGTGGCTCACGCCCATAAATCTGGGATCAACCCAGTGGAGCTCGACGCATTAGCTCAAGCGATCGGCCGCCTTGCTCGTGACCACACCACCGTGGTCCCAATGAGCATGCGTGAGGATCTGTTGGAGTTTGAGACGCTCGGCTACGTCGAGCTGACCAACACGCCCAGCGCAACAATTACCGTTGAACTGCTCTGTGCGGGCGCCTTGCTATCCAGCTACTTTTGGTCGGTTTGGGTGCCCCGCTACCTCCAGTGCTGCTCGCTGAAAGTGGCCGTCATGTCTCACCTGCAACACCCCGCGGAAGTTCAGCACTGCAGCGTGGTGTTCCGCGTGCCTGGAGCACGTGAGGCTACGCGTCACTTTTTGCATGAGCTCGGTACCAAGTTTCCTGGCGACCAGGCTGAAATCATCGCGATCCAGACCGGTAACGTTCTGGCAGACGGGGATGCAGAGCTATGACCACCAATCTCCTACGCGGAAAAAGCGAGAGCCTTCGTGTACTCGTGAAGTTTGCTGAAGCGAATGGCTGGACGGTGTCTCGCACTCAAGGTGGCCACATCAAGTTCACGAAAGCTGGCCTTGGATCGATTTACACCTCATCAACCGCAAGCGATTACCGCTCAGGCCTCAACGCCAAAGCCCGTATTCGTCGTGCTGATCGAGCTACCCTACACTCGCAGGAGGCAATCTAATGCCTATCCGTCATTGCATCGTCCACCTGATCGACAAAAAACCCGACGGCACACCTGCTGTTCTCCAGGCACGCGATTCGGAGCTATCCGAATCGGTCGCCATCGAGAACATGCTTGCCGACCTCAACGAGAGCTATAACGCCAAACAAGGCAAGGCCTGGGGTTTTTTCCATGCCGAGTCCGGCGCGCACCCGTTTAGCGGCTGGTTAAAGCAGTACTTTGAAGGTGGCCAGGACTTCACCGCCTTCAGCCACACGGCGGTCGAGCATCTGCAAAAGCTGATGGAAGAATCCAACCTCTCCACCGGTGGCCACGTACTGTTTGCCCATTACCAGCAAGGCATGACCGACTACCTAACTGTCGCCCTGCTCCATCACAGTGAAGGCGTGGTGGTTACTGACGACCTGGACGTCACTCCTTCACGCCACCTGGACGTTGGCCAGTTGCACCTTGCGGCGCGTATCAACTTGTCCGAGTGGCAGAACAACAAGCAGTCCAAGCAGTACATCTCGTACATCAAAGGCAAGAACGGTAAGAAGATCTCGGGGTATTTCAGCGACTTCATTGGCTGCATGGAAGGCGTCGACGGCCCGGGCGAAACCCGCACCCTCCTCAAGGCGTTCAGCGACTTCGTTGAAAACGAAGACCTGCCAGACGAATCGGCCCGCGAGAAAACCAAGGCCCTGGTGGACTATGCCACCAGCCAGGCCAAGCTCGGTGAACCCATGGGCCTGGAGGAACTGTCGGGCTTGATCGATGAAGATCGTCCCAGGCGTTCTACGACCATATCCGCAATAAGGACTACGGCCTGTCGCCGGAAATCCCCCTGGATAAACGCACTCTCAACCAATTCCGTCGGTTCACCGGCCGTGCCGAAGGCTTGTCCATCAGTTTTGAAGCGCATCTGCTAGGGGACAAGATCGAGTACGACGAGGCGTCCAATTCATTAGTCATCAAGGGGTTACCTACCCAACTCACTGATCAGTTGAAACGTCGCTGAACACACTTTCTACCCTAGGCATCGGAGCCCACCATGAGTAACAAACCAAAGCGTCTGCATGAAGAAAAATTCGTTATTCGCCTTCCCGACGGGATGCGCGAACGCATCGCGTTGGAAGCACGTGACAACGCCAGGTCGATGAACTCAGAAATTGTTTATCGGCTGGAGACAACTGCCGAACTTGAAGCCGCTCTGGATCGCGCTTTGAAAATCATTGACCAGCTCTTGGCGGCAAGCCCGGCTTACGAGCAGCCAGGAGCCAGAGTATGAAAGCGTCTTTGGCCCAGACCATGAAAGATAAGCTGTTGCTGCCGGCGTTTGAATCGAAGTCGCCGGTGGCAGAGCGAATGAGTGACCCCATCGTCGATACCCCCATGCTGTTGACCCTCGACGAAACGCTGCCGTATGACGAAAACCCAAGGACGACGCGTAACCCCAAGTACGATGAAATTAAAGAGTCGATACGGAATCGGGGTCTCGATACGCCACCTCCCGTAACCCGTAAACCTGGGGAAAATAAGTACCGGATCCGCAACGGCGGCAACACGCGTCTGGCAATTTTAAACGAGTTGTATCGTGAGACCGGCGACGAGAAGTATTTCAAGTTCCACTGCCTATTTCGCCCCTGGGACGCCGTTCGGGGCGAAATCATTTCGCTCACCGGCCACTTGGCTGAAAACGACCTGCAAGGCCAGCTCCTGTTCATTGAGCGAGCTATTGGTGTCGATAAAGCAAAAGTGTTGTATGAGGCTGAAGCTGGAGAATCGATCTCTCAACGTGAACTTGCAAGACGACTGGCCGCTGATGGATATCCAGTTTCACAATCACACATCAGCAAAATGCTGGAAACAATCCGACACTTACTGCCTGCTGCTCCAAACCTGCTTTATTCAGGGCTTGGGGTAGACCGTATTACGAGACTTCTAGCATTACGCAAAACAGCCCTTCAGTGCTGGGATCGTAATTATCAAGAGCAGGAGCAGGAGCAGGAGCAGCACCTTGATTTCGATACGCTTTTCCAAGATGTACTGTCCCAGTTTGAGGGCGACGCTGAAGAATTTCTATTCCAGCGATTTCAGGACGAATTGATAGATCAGCTTAAAAAGCCGCTGAACCTCGGCTACGAGCAGATACTGTTGGAAATCACTCAGAACCAGGACCAATTGCGTCGGTCTACGCCGGTTCTTGAGCTGCCACAGTACCCTGCATCGCAATTTGAGGGGGAGACTCAACTTAACGTTTCAAACAATGGCATTGAGTCTAATCAGAACACTCTACAACTACCTCCTACTACTTCGGGGGGCAGCACACATAAGACGACGCCCTCCAAAGAGAGTCCTTCACCTCAAAGGGTGCAACAGCAACTGGCACCTGCTCCGCAGGAGCAAATGAGCCCACAAGAGCGCCAAGCACGTATCGATGGGCACGTTGCGAGCCCTGTGAAGACTTCTCCCAGAGTCGACAAGATGAAACGGGAGCTCGCTGCGCTTGACGGTGAGGTCTTGCCCGACTTCGCCTCCAATGCCTTGGTGGCCATCCCTGTTCAAGCTGGCGGGCTCAATCCCATTTCTGACCTTTGGTACATCGAACGCGAAATAGACAATACCGCGACCCTGCGTCAGCACATCGCTCAATTGGCTCGCGAAATAGCCAGCTCGGTCAAAGCCCCAGGTCAATTTATCGATATCGATGGTGGCGTCGGGTTCAGCTACCGACACCCCGAAGCGGAAGTCGAAATTACTGCCACAGCCCAACATACCTTGACGCTGCTCCAGTCTTTGAGCGGCTCGATGGCCATCGTACTGAAAATGATTCAGCAGCAACCCGAGCTTCAAATCGACGCGTTGGCTGACTTTGAGTTCGCAGCCGGGCTGGGCCAGATCTTACTAGGTCAGCCTCACACAAAAGATCAGCCCCCTGAAAGTGAATGCCGTCTCAGCGACGGCGCTCTAGTGAAGCTGTTCCGCATTATTCGTCTCGCAAGACGTTTGATTGACCTGGAAATCCAGTCAGTCGCCAACAACGGTCCGAATTCAGCCAGTTAACACACGGACTCTACAAGGGGGAGTCGTCATGTCCAAGACACCAATAAATGAAGCAATCCTGTCACAGGTGCTTCATCACATGCGTAATGGTCAACTTCGGCGCTGCATCGAAATGGGCCTGGAGCCAGAGATATTGGCTCAGCTCCAACAACCTTCAGTACTGAGCTTGCTGCTTAACACTCCCGTGTCTTGGTGCAACGTCACCATTGATGGGGACATGGTAAAAAAACTACTGTCAGGCGCGCAGCGTTCTGATGAAGAAGTGCGCATGATTGAACGTGCGCTGCGACTTGGCGCGACCACTCAAATGTTGCAACAGTTCTTCGGGCTGTCTCCGCAGGATGTGGCACTTCAACGCCTCATGATCGGCGTGACGGCACGTCGTGGCCGTTGGCGCGAATTCAGTGAGGAGATGGACGCTCAGCTTTGGTACCGATGGACGCACCTAATGCAAGAGCATCAGGTAGAGCTTGGCGACAGTCTCGCGTTGCTGGACATCGCCATGTTAGTCGCCGAGGAACTCAATGCTCCACAGGATACTAGCCCAGATGAAACCCACGAAAACCTCAGCCTGGCCATCATCTGGCATCGCATTCAGTCCTGGATAAAGGAAGGGCTTTACCCTCCTGCAAACCCTGGCCTTCCAAGAAGGCTACAGCTTGTGTCTTCTCAACGACTTGCACAGCCTGCAGCGACATCGGTGGAAGGTGACTCTGTATTATGAGGTTGTCTCGGCTCCCCTTGTCGACGCTTTTAGACTCGGCCTCGGGTCACCTTGAAGCTCACTTGCTTCAGAAAAAAGAGTCGGCGCCTCCGGGGATTGAAGGGTCTTCCCCCTACTCCGGAATTATTTTCAGCGGGAACCCACACGAAACGGTACCTCGCCGATTGCTTTTGGATGATCGCTTAACCCCGCTTGAAAGAAACACCTGGCAGGTATTTCGCCTACTGATCAATGACGACGGCCTTACGGCGTTCCCTACCTATGACCAACTGCGGCCATATTTGGGTATGCAACCCGGTAGGCCTGCCTCACGTGAAACTGTATCAAAAGCATTAGTCACCTTACGTCTCACCCGTTGGCTTAGCCTTGGGCGACGGGTGCGCAATGACCTGAGTGGACAAGTGCAAGGCAACGTCTACCTGCTTCATGACGAACCGGTCACACCGGCCGAAGCTCTAGAGTTCGACAAGGACTACTTGCAGCTACTCGCGCAGTCAATGCAGCACCAGACCAAGGTGATTCGCGAAGTAGCGGAAATTGCCTGGAAGGAATTTGCAGCTGATCCTGACGTTGGCCAACGCTTACCTAGCAGGCTGGACATCATCGAATCCCGCATGAATAGCCAGGCTTGGACCAAAGCGCAGACGCCAGTCGTACCTAAAGCGACTGAGTTCGGAATCCGAACTCAGCAAAATATAGCTCTATCTCCACTGAGTTCGAATACCGAACTCAGTGAAAAAGGCGAAGATCGAATCGCTTTGGAGCAGAGTTCGGATGCCGAACTCAGCCGTAAATCACTGAGTTCGGGCTTAGTTCGGCATCCGAACTCATATAGTACGTATACAGATACACACAAAGATGTTTGTAAAAGCTCTGTACATGTACCGCCCGCACCAAACGACATCGCTGCCGATTTGCTCGGTGCACTGCATCGACTACCGGTCGAGCAAAAACAGAACGCGGTCCTGGCGCTCCAAAAGGTTCCAGCAGAATTGAAAACGGCGCTCATCAAACAATGGGTCCATCGCTGTGACTCGGGAGGGGTCCGAAACCCGCTTGGATACTTGATGACGCTAGTCGGCATGGCCGTTCGCGGCGATTTCAACAGCCAATGGAACCCTGACGACAAGGCAAAAGCGAGCCCCGGGCCTCAAGACGCTTCAGCCCCGTCAGAGGGCGCAGAGCAGCCGACGAAGACGGTAACTCAGCCGCGTAGCCTTGAGTCGATACAAACCGCGAAACACACACTCAGCGGAATGTTGCATTTGCTGAAACCGAGTCGGGGGACAAACCCATGAAGCCGGGAGGAAAACTAGCTTATCGAAAAGTTGCGACCCGCAACGCCCAGTTAAAATCTGGCATCCGTACCGCAAACACATCAAGTGATGTGGCCCGCATCACCCAGTCGGTATCCGGCATCGATGACGGCGCTCTTGCGAGTGATTCGGCCCGAATCACTCTGGCAAGATCCCACATTGGTGGTGAACTTCCTGCAAGTGATGTCGGCTACATCACCCAGCCAACATCCGACAGCGTTGCTGGCAGTCACGCGTGCGATTCGGCCCGAATCACTCTGGCAAGATCCCACACTGGTGGTGAACTTCCTGCAAGTGATGTCGCCTACGTCTCCCAGCCAACATCCGACATCGTTGCTGACACCGGGGGCAGTCACGCAAGTAATTCGGCCCGCATCACTTTGGCAAGATCCCACACTGGTGGTGAACTTTCTGCAAGTGATGTCGCCTACATCACCCAGCCAACATCCGACATCGTTGCTGGCAGTCACGCGAGCGATTCGGCCCGAATCACCTCGGCAGACTCCCGGATCGTTGCTGACAGTTACGCAAGTGATTCGGCCCGAATCACTCTGGCAAGATCCCACACTGATGGTGAACTTCCTGCAAGTGATGTCGCCTACGTCATCCAGCCAACATCCGACATCGTTGCTGGCAGTCACGCGAGCGATTCGGCCCGAATTACCTCGGCAGACTCCCGGATCGTTGCTAACAGTCACGCAAGTGATTCGGCCCGCATCGCCCTCGACAGGCTCCGATATCGGTGCCGGGGACACAGCAAGTGTTGTGGCCCACAACACCCTGACAAGATCCGGCACCGGAGGTGGTAGCCATACAAGTGTTGCGGCCCGCAACACCTTGGCAGGATCCGGCATCCGTGCCGGCGACACGGCAAGTGTTGTGGCCCACAACACCCTGACAGGATCCGGCACCGGAGGTGGCAGCCACGTAAGTGATTCGGCCCGCACCGGCGAGTTTCAGCTCTTCCTATATAGAAGCATCAACAAATCCCCTTCCATCGGGCTACGCATTTAATGCTGCGTCTCCTATAGCCAAATTGCAGCATGGGTACGTCAATCCTCTTCCCAAGGAAACACTGCACCATGGCTGATAACTTCCGGCTCAACATCGGTTCACTGCGCAGCGATGTGAAGCTCACCCTTCACACTCACCACGCCGCTCGTATATGGATGGGGCGCCCTAAAAATGACCTCAAAGCCGGCATAATCGGTCTGTCAGGGTTCTGCACTGTCGTCAATCGAATGTCTCGTGGCGCCCAACAGGATGATCCCTACTCTGACTGGTGGATGATCCTCCTCGAAGAAAAGATCAACGATTCCAAGGAAGCGCTTAAGACCATCGAAGATCGCCTGGACACAGCCATGGCCTCTCTTCCGCCGACCATCAGCATTAGCGAAAACCTCTCGATCCAGCCTGTCAGCCTCCCGCTGTACATCTCCAATCCTCTAGGATTTCAGGCTGTGTACCTGCTGACGAACTACGACGAAATTGTCAGACGCATCCTGCTGGCCCAGCACGTTGGCCTTGTCGGGCGGCACGATATGGAAACCTGGATCGATGAAGGCGCAGCGGTACTGCGGAGACTGTTTGGCCTGGCCCAGATCTATAAGTACTCAGGCGCTGCTCGCGACGACTTCGCTGCAAACAATGCCAAAGCTGAAGCAGCCCGCAAAATGTACGAGCGCTACGGTGAGCTGCCACAGGACATCCTGGAAGGCACCCGCCGTTCGAATTTCGCTCCACCGATCATCCGCGGTCAGCAGCAAACCGAGACGGATGATCATCTCGATGACTCCGTTGAGGGTTAAAGAACATGGGCCAGATTCCCTCCAATGACGGGTCGCTGCAACAGACCGACTTCCGGCCCCTGCAACAGGAAGCCTTTCAGCGACTGCAACAGGCTGCCTCACTAAAAGGCCTTTTAAAGCCTTTTAAAAGTAAGGGGGAGCTGACCCAATTTGCCGATCTTTGCCGAGCTCAAGAATCGGACTTAAAAGCTCTTGCCCAGGAAGTACTGAGCCAGGCCCGCCGATATCCATTCACCCTTGTTCCAGTGCGGTTGACTGAGCAAAACACCCGAGCCGGTACCCAGTTTTTGAGATGGCAGCTGGTGACAGATCGGAGGATGGGCGTAGGGGTTTGGGCAGAAATGATGGGCTCACCCAGAACACCGGAATCCATGCTGCAGGATCTTTACGTGATGGAGCTGCAGCGCATCACCTTGAACATGCAAATGAGTTTGCTGCACTCGATCACCAAACAGGCCGCCGAGTGCGCGGAAAAAATGGGCCTGGCTGAGGCCGTGTATGCCGCTCGCCTGCAGCAGCTCAACAACCAAACGGCACTGCGAGCCCCATAAGATCGTCTCCCTAATTTTGCGGAGACGTTGGAACACCGATTTACCTCTCAACTAACGGAGACGAGCTATGACTAACACCGCCAGTAAGCCCCTATCGACCTCGACTGCCAAACCCTCCACCGAGGTCCGCGTCGAAATCTTCGACGGCAAAGCCACTACTACCAGCCTGGATGTGGCCAAGCATTTTCGTAAGCGGCATGACGATGTGCTAAAGCGGATTCGCACATTGGAATGTTCCACTGAATTCACACTCCGCAATTTTGCGGAGTGTTCACGGCCTGGCGCGAACAATAAACCAGAGCCGTTCTTCCGCATGAGTCGCGACGGTTTCACCTTCCTGTGCATGGGGTTCACCGGCAAAGAGGCTGCCCAGTGGAAGGAGTCTTACATCAATGCCTTCAACAAGATGGAACAGGTACTCATCGAACAACCCGAAAGCCTGGCCCATCAACACCTGCTCAAATTCGCATTGAAAACACTGGAGCTGATGCGCGACCGCACCCACGGACGCCCGCCTCGCCCGAGTACCGAACAAGTGGTACAGAACTATCTCGCAGTGGAGTCACTGGACCAGGCCTCCCCCGATCAAGTCAAACAGGCCATCAGCTTCCTGCAAGGACAAATTGTCGGTGAAGGCGCCGCCGCAATCACTTTGCCAGGCGTCGCCGGCAGCTCCACCGCCAAAGACCTGCTCTATGGAGTGCTGCGCTCGGCCCATGACGCCGAACTGCTGTTCAACTCGCTGTACGACAGCGGCGTCGAAAAGCTGGCCAGCGACGCCTTCAAGAATCACATGGCCGGCAAGCTGGCCGAGACCTCTCAACACGCCAGAGACCTACTCGGGTACGTGTCCAGTCACGCTACCCGTGATCCCTTCACCTACACATCCAAACACTGAGGAATACACCATGGGCACGCCCGTACAAGGCTGGGAAGGCAACATCGGCACTAATCCGGAATTCAAAGAATTCCCCAACGGCAACAAGGACCCTCGACGACTCGTGCGGATCAATGTCTACTTCGACAACTCGATCCCGGACGGTAACGGTGGCTACGAGGATCGTGGCGGGTTCTGGGCGAACGTGGAGTGGTGGCACAAGGACGCCGAGCATTATTCGCAACTGTTCCAGAAAGGCATGCGCGTGATTGTTTCTGGGCGCGCCGTTATGGACCGCTGGAAGAACGACGAGGGGGAGTTCGAAGCTTTGAAAATTCAGGCCAGCCGCATCGGTATGTTGCCTCACCGCATCACCATGGTGAATCTGGCGCCGTCACAAAGCCAGAGCTCGCAACAGTCCAACAGACCACAATCGCAGCCGCAGCCTGCCCCGGGTCCTGATGACTATCCAGAATCTGATCCTCCGCAATTCTGAAAACATGGGCTTAATTTTCGGCCCATTCGTGTAGCTGTCGGTGCTGGGGGAAACAGCTCATCGTTTCCCCCAACCTCATTAGGGAACCACTATAAATTAGGACGTGCCGATGGATGAAGTTTTGAGGGACCCAGCAGGGTACGTTGTCATTGGCGCAGAGCACCCAGCTTTAGGTCGTGTTTACTGGGCTTACTTTGATGAAAGCGAGGTGAATGCTCCGGACTACTACGGACTCACCCTGGACCTAAACCGAGCATCATGGGCTCCAGTTGGGTGGCGAACGGGAGAGTTTCTGATGGGGGGCCGTGGAGAGACAGACCTTGATACTTGGCAAGCCCGCCGATTTCTCAACACCTTGCTCGATGAATTCCGCTTAGATACTGAATACCGCGTCGACTTTGAGGACGACGACGAAATGACCGAACACCTGTACGGAAAGTTGGAACAACTTCGTGTTCAAAGCGGACAATCCACTCAGGACTTTATTGCGTGGATCAGAACTGCAAACTGGACGGACGAGCCAGCAACTAATTGACAGAAATAAACCGACCAATTGATTGGTAAAAAATCGCGCCATTCGTTAACTTTCAGGTTGAATCATACTTTCATTCGGCTATCTCAAGCACAGAAGTTCAAAACTTCCGTTTTTTAGGCAAAAAATGCGCTAATTCGTGATATTACTGTCTGATAGATCTGTTCTTCGGGGACCGATAGCCAATGGCGCAATCTCGAACTTCTTTGAAACCAGCAGATAGGCGGCAATTCAACAATCCCCATGCTGCCGTGCATATCGCCGGTGCTGACGCCGCCCGGAAAGGGCTACGGGTGTATGACTGCCCTTACCATCATCCCGCCATGCGTGCATCGTGGCTAAAGGGCTTTGCCCAGGAACAGCAGCTATCGCTGGACCTCTAGCCACTAAAAGCCCTTCCCTGCGCATTGACCATTTCTCCTTGAACCTCATGTCTTCAATCCTCGACAGTAATCCCTCGCCAGTCGAGTAGGAGCGGTGCCTGCCTACCGCTTTGTAACCAACATGACCCAGGAGACTGAAGTGACTACCAACTCCCAGGATTCCTCCTCCAACCCAGCGCAGCGCAATCCTTCAGTTAAACGGCGATTGCTCAATGCCCTGACTTTGTATATGGCGTTGACCCTAGTACCGACTTTGATGCCTGAAATTCGCCAGCATCCACTGTTTTGGACCATCTGGGGCGGCACAAGCATAGTGGGACTGGGCCTTATGGTCGCGTCCAAGCTCTTACGCCAAAGACTGGCACAAACACCACCAATCAGCGCTGGTAGCCTGTGGAGTTACCTAATCGGACACTCAATACTCATTGCCGCCGGCCTTACTGCGGGTATGCAGATGAGAAACGAGCTTGAAGATATTATTCAAATCGATAATTCCAAGCTACTTCCCCAGCTCGCCTTCCTCTCGTACCTTGTCCTCACCCTCTGCCTCTTCACGAGTACAGCCTGGACAATTTTTTATGGTTTCGAACAGCTTTCAGCGCGAAAAAAGAAGATGAGCAACATTATCAAGAACGGTTAATCCGTTTGGAAACGGGCCAGTAAGAAGCCACCACATGAAGACCACCAAGCCCAGAAGAACCATCAATATGCGTGTAATCATAGTCCCTCCAGGGGGGCATTTTTACAGTGGCGTTGACAGCTTTGCCCAGGAACAGCAGCTACCGCTAGAGCTATCGCAGCTCAATGCCTTCCCTTGCACCTTGACCATTTCTCATTATTGAAAAAATCGCGCACTTGGAAATTCAGGAGTACGGGACTGCTGTTTTCCCATGGCACCGGTCCACTGTTGTGCCGCACTGTCCTGGCTCTCGCACAGCAATGATGAGGATGTAAGCGATGGATCATGAAAAAATCTTGGAAAACAGGGCCAACCTGAACGAGCCTACGGCAACTATTGCGCAAGAGGGCTGCTACGAAGGCTGTTTGGTGTTCGCGATGCGAGACCAACATCACACGTTCTCGCTAGATGTAGAGACCGTCCTTCAGTGCCTTAAAGTAGCCGAACAAAAAGGCAGCGTGCCTGAGCTTCCAGACCAGTGGTGGACACGCGTATCTAAACGCTACAACCAGGTGTGACGTTCAGATCACGATTGAAAAAACCGCTAAAAGCCCTCCTTGCGCATTGACCATTTCCCATTGAAGCCGTACCCGAGCTGACGCGAAAGTCCCTCTCTGCATAATCGAGAGGGGACACCCCATGAAACTATTGATCATCGAGGCACCCGGTAAGCTGAAAAAGCTCCAGCCCATGATGAAGAAGCTACGCCCAGGCGAAAACTGGCAGGTGGTCGCCAGTGGTGGGCACATACGCGACCTGCCGGCCAGAGGGCAGGACGACAGCATGATCACCACCGGTGTCCGCAAAAATTACACACCGGTGTATGAGATCCTGGATAAGAGCGCCAGGGCCGTCAAAACCATCAAAGCAGCAGCGAAACAGGCCAGCGAAATTTACCTCGCAACCGACCCTGACCGTGAAGGTGAAAGCATCAGCTGGCACATCCAGCAGGTACTGGCAGTCAAAACCTACAAACGCATTACCTTCAACGAGATCACTCTCAAGCGCGTTGAAGAAGCACTGGCCAATCCACGACAAATCGATCTAAACAGGGTCGCCTCACAGGAATGCCGACGTGTTCTTGACCGCTTGGTGGGTTACCTGGTGACCCAAGAGTTGCGGCGCCTGATGGGCAAACCTACTTCTGCTGGCCGCGTTCAATCACCCGCCGTTTTTCTGGTGGTTTTGCGCGAACGCGAGATCCGCAACTTTCAGGTGATCAATCACTTTGGCGTGCGTCTGTTCTTTGCTGATGTAAATCTGGGCACCACTTGGTATGCCGAGTGGCAACCGGTACCGGATTTCGCAAGCAAGGACTTCCCCTATGTTCAGGATACCAACCTGGCTCAACTCGTAGCCGGCACGCGCAACGTCGTTGTCGAGTCCTGCGACGATCGCAAGGCAGAGCGCCATCCGCCTGCACCGTTTATCTCGTCGACCCTTCAACAAGCAGCTAGCAACGCCTTGAAATGGGATCCGGACAAAACCATGCAGGTGGCCCAGCGCTTGTACGAGCAAGGCGTGATCACTTATCACCGGACGGACAACCCCAATGTTCCGGATGAAGCCATGGTGGATATTCGAACGGTGGCCAACGCCCTTGGAATGAAGGTTGTTGATGAACGACGCACGTTCAAAGCCGCCGAAGGCGCTCAGGAAGGCCACCCTGCCATCACACCGACATATTGGTCCGAAAAATCCGCCGGTGAAAACAATGAAGAACTGGCCCTGTACAAGCTGATCTGGGTTCGGGCATTGGCCAGCCAGCTCGAGGCAGCCATCTACGACGTGCGCACTGCGAAGCTGCTCGCCGTTGGTCCTGGCGGCAAAGCGCTGCGCTTCACTGCATCGGGCAAAACACTCTGCCATCCGGGATGGCTGAAGCTACTCAAGGGTGACGATACCGATGAGGACGAGGACGCAGAAGCGAACAACCCCGTGCCTGCGCTTTCCCCGAAACAAATTCTGGCAGTTCACAGTGGCGAACTGCTGAAGAAGAAAACCCAGCCGCCATCACGCTATACCAAGGCCAGCCTGATCAAGGAAATGGAGCGCCGCGGTATTGGTCGTCCCAGTACGTTCGCCTCGATCTTGAAGAACATCACAAGCAAAGGAATGATCGAGGAAAAAAGCCGCAAGCTGATACCGGCCTCTTTGGGGGAGGAAACGATCGCCAAGCTCGAAGGGTTCTTCAGCTTCGTGGAGCTGGACTTTACGCGGGAGCTGGAGCGCGACCTGGACAAAATCGCCCAGGGCCAGGACACCTATGGAGCTGTCGTCGCACGTCTGCACAGCCGCCTAGAAGAGGAACTGTCACAGCAACGTGGAATGCCAAGTGTGCCCATGGCGTCCCCTCTCCGGCCCGCCGACACCGGCGACACTTACAGCTGCCCCAAGTGCAATCAGCCTCTCGCCAGGCGGCAAAAGAAAGGGGACGGAGGCTATGACTTCTGGGGCTGCACCGGCTTTAGGTCGACTGGCTGCAAAGTCAGTTTTCCCACGTTGAAGGGCAAACCCAATTTCGAAAAACCACGAGGCGTTTGAGGCGTTCAGGGCGTGAATTAGCGCCCAATCGTTTCGGTAGTGATGGAGTAAACGAAAGGCGCGATAATTTCAATCTGACCATTTTTCATCAACTCAACAGCCGGTGGTTTTGGCAAGGGCTGGGCGCGACGGATCATGTCACGATTATGTGCCACCGCCGATGTAAAGCTGCCTCACGGGAGGAGCGGACGTTTATATTGGCATCCCGATACAGCCTGTATTTCCCATAGATTATCGACACGCGCTCAATTGACAGTGTGTATGCCAAGACTCGTACCGTGCCTTGGACAATATTGCATCGTATATAAGGAAGCGGATATGAGCCCGTTTATTGAAGTCACTCGAGAATCTCTTGAAAGCCGCCTAAACGAAGTCATTGCCGAATGCTTAACCCTGGCCGAGCCATCGGCCTGGTCAGTAGGTGACAACGTCTGGATCGATGAGGTATACCTCGGTGTCACTCTAAGCATCATGCTGAAACCTTTGCCACGACAGCTCAGTTCCAATGAATTGCTCGCCATTTTAATACAGCATGGGTTAATAGAGCGGCCGCAGCATTACGTGCTGCGGTATGACTCGAAATTCGGCGGAAGGGCTCGCTGGCGGCCATTACTACAGCTGTCTAAACACCTGCTGACCACAGAAACACTGCATGCTGCCTTCCACTGGTCCTATCACGAGATCGAGGAACACCCCTTCATGACACTGGGAATCCCCGGGGATAAGCACGCCATACGTCCTCTGGCGAATCCTTGGCGTTTAGCTCTGTTGCTTCCCGACCCCACCACACTTGTCGCGCATCATCGGCCATCTTCAAACCTGCCAGTTCCTCATGCTGTGGTAGCCACCTATCGCGAGGACTTAACTGCCGGACCTGACCTGGCAGCGAGTACTTGAGAATGAGTGCGTACTCAATGGCTTCCAGTACGTTTCATGCCGGGCCTCCGGTGGTCTAGGTAACGTTGGTTCGCACCTCCGACCTTACCACCGGATGTGTCATCCGGCGCCTTTTTGCCCTTGATGTAAATCACATCCCTGGGCGTTATGCATTAACACTGGAACGTCACTTTCCTTTACCCGACATTCCTCTGCGAATCGCAGAGGAGGTCATGAGTGAAAACGCTAAAGAGACAATCAGCATCAGAGCTCATTGGACTTGAACCAAAGTTAAAGAGGTTCTCTGAACGCCAGATTGAAGTCGCACAAACCTGGGCCTTATACTTTCGGATAACACCCTCTCAACTGACCTCTTTTATCGCGCGATATCTGAACTCGACCGCCTACACTCGCACCTGGTGCGTAGCACTGCCCTCAACAGATGATCAAACTCGGCCGGTCCTTGCCAGAATCGGCGATCACCTCCAGTACTTCGATGGTCATCAGGTTAAGGCCTGTAAAATCATCAGCAAGGACCGCGTGCACAAGAAAAAGCCCACCGCACTGGTGGCCCAGCAGCTACTGCTCAGGTTTGAAAAACGCTGGTATGCAGACGCCCTACTGACCTCTTTCTGCAAATCGGCTGGAGAGAGGGCCAAAGCCCTATCGATTGAAGATCTCGGATGCTTTAATCGCAAAGGCTACCATTGGACGGTGAGCAACAATCGATACTTCAACCCTCGAACCCGATTTTATCTGACGCAGATTGGCAGCACGCTGAAGCAGTTTTGCCAGTGCCTGGACCAAGAGCTTTTATTCGCCATTCGTTCAGCGCAATGCCCCTCACCCAAGCTCTATAACTGGCTGGCTCAAGGTGACCGAAAACGCCGCCTCCAGGCCCTAAAAGCCCAGCCAGTACTGATTCCACTTCTGGTACTGGTAGATCAATGGCCGTGGCCGTGGGATGGGCAGCAACAGGTATACATGAACTGCCCATGGAATGACCTTCAGGCGTGTCGCCCATACTGGAGCGAGGACGGTTATTTGATTTCCGCTGAAGAGTGCCTGATAGGTCGCATAGCCGACGCGGGTCTCCCCCTTACCGACACACTGGCTTGGCTGCTACAGGCGCCGCGCACTGCAGTGCGCTACCTAGGTCAACAACGGGTATTCGATACCGGCAGTGCATTGACCCACATCAGCCGTGAGGGGCCAGAAAGCCCCTGGCATCGACTGCTACTGGGAGCCTCACTGGGCAATCGCCGTCCTCTTAAAAAAGCGCACTGGATGACCTTCTTCGCCCTGCTGGATAAAATCCCGTATCAACTGCGGGATCAAATGCAGGACTGGAACAGGCTGCTGTCAGGGTGTCCTAATGATTGGTCGGACGACAGCTGGTCCAAAATCGCCGACGACTTTCGAGACCTGAACGAGCTCTTTAACAACGTTGAAGAGCGCGACGGACCCGATGCTCGTGAAGCACTGCAAAAACTCAAAAGCTTCATTGCTACTGCTACCTATCACCAGATCGCCAACTTGGTGAATGGCTTTCACCTCGCGTTGATAGACATACGTGAGGCTTTAGATGCAGTAGATCCACAAACAAAAACAGACTCTTTAACGCCCTGGAAGCCGCTGCTTTATTCAACCGGCACAACTATCGTAAGTCCAAATGGACTGCAAATTATCGAGCTAAAGTGCCCCGCCGATCTTGATGCAGAACATCGAGCGCTGGGCCATTGCATTGATGGTTATGACTACAGCGCTTATCGGGGCATCTGCCGTCTTTTTTCGGTTCGCGAAAACGGGAAATCGTTGGCCTCTGCTGAAATTCAAATGGATGAAAGTGCCCGGAGAGAACCGTTAGCAAAATTGACTCCCAAGCATCTGGTGACGATTCAACTGAGAGGGCTCCGCAATCGCACACCTAAGTCGGGCTCCAAGGTTGACCGGGCCTATCAATGGTTTTGGGCAAAGATCAAATCGGGTGAACTCGCCATTAACATGGAATGGCCCGACCAAACACTATCCATGTCGCGCTATACAAATCGAAACCGGAAAAAACTGCATGCCCAGGCCTGTGCGGAATGGATCAACCAACGCCTGAGCAAGACATGAGTCGTCCACGGCTGATGAACCGCCGGCAGGACTTGGTCGAGAAAGTCATTTTTGACGGCTATGACTTCGGCATCTTGTTGCAATACGTTGAGGGTGCGAACCGGCTGTTTCTCGAACGTAATGGTTTCTATATTCGGCGCGCCGAGCATCCTCAACATCGCTATTGGCGCTTACCAAAAGGCAAGTTGCTGGATGACCTGGATTTTCTCTTCCACCGTTTGATGGAGTTGTCCGAGGACCGTTTCAATGAAAGTTGGGAGACGTTTTCACATAAAATCACAGCCGCACAAAACGACCCAGATCGGCAGGCATTCACGTGGGGGCTGACCTTTCGGATAGCTCCACTCGTTCAGGGCGGGATCCTGCTGTCAGGTGACTACCATCCTGGCGCGGTCGCCGTTTCAAGGCGCATGCACGGCGTGTTTGTCGGGCATTCCAAGTCCTGGCGCATCGACGCTGGTGCGGAAGTGGTGCGAAGCAACCTGATCCTGGAGCTTGGAATGTCGGAGGATCAGTTCGAGATCCTCGACACCGTGCAAGAGCTGCTGACCGACGGATCCGTTGTTCCAGCTGATGAAATCACCCGCATCAGTCTTGGTGGACCTCCACAAGAGCGCGCTGTAAAAGCGGCTGATGACAGCACCTCAACCGATGTGTATCTAGCCGCGGTGCCCTCAATCGAGCGCACCGGGTTCACCACCGAACAGATTAACCAGGCATTGGCTGGTTATTCTTTGCTGGACCATCAACCGGCAGGCATCCGTCACTTGCTACAGCGCACAAGCGCCTTGCTTGCGGATGACATGGGGCTGGGCAAAACTCGCCAGGCAATCATTGCCGCTGCAATTCGAGCAGCTGATAGGCCCATCTTGGTAATCACGCTGTCGACGTTGATCATCAACTGGCAACGCGAAATCCAGATGGTGTATCCCGAGGCCACAATCGGCCAACAGGTCTTTGATCCCTCTTCGCAATGGATTATCACCAACTACGAACGCCTGGGCGACTTTGTTCTGCATGCAGGACACTTTGACGTGATGATCATCGACGAGGCGCACCGCCTGAAAGAGCCGACCGCCGCGTGGACACGTCACGGCTTCGACATTGCCGCCAAGATACCCAACCGCTACCTGC